>Ga0098061_1000034_pt1 | contig 45878 bp, 21 predicted proteins | sample 22_taG_FD_92579 | JGI IMG/M metagenome (GOLD analysis project Ga0098061, IMG submission 92579) | Marine viral communities from the Subarctic Pacific Ocean - 22_ETSP_OMZ_AT15343 metaG | ecosystem: Environmental > Aquatic > Marine > Oceanic | place: Subarctic Pacific Ocean | collected 2015-01-20
GCCAGAACAAAAAATTACTTCAAATGACTTAATTCAAGGTTTAAGGGCTACTGAAGATGGTTATGCAATTACTCGTAAACTAAAAGAAGGAAAATGGTTTGAATTTTTGGAGATAGTAAATAAAGCACCTGTAGTAGCAGGAGCAGCAGCAACGGGAGCAGCAACAACAACTTTATTGAATCAACAAACTCAAGCTCCTCAATATCGCTATGGGGGTGTAACTAAAAAAAATCCTTTATTACCGCCATCAAATATTTCTGATTTACTTAATTTTAATAATACTAGATATGTTCTTCCAAATCAAGTTCAACCATATAAAGTAGATCCTTTACAAAGTGAACAATCACCACCAAAATTAGTTACAAATCTTAGTCAATTGAGAAGAGGAAATCCGAATGTAGTAGTAAAACCTGTTAAAGAGTCTAAAAGAAGTGGTAGGTTTATGGATTTGCTAGATAGTGATAGAAACAAGAATCTTTATAAAGATAATTTAAATGTAAATGTAAATCAATCTACTGAAACAGTAGATAGTCCTTTGTTTGGAGAATATGAAACTATTACTAGACCTACAGGATTTTCTTCAGAGTTTGGTTATGATAATCAAGGTTTAAATTTTACTGGTAAGTTTAATCCTAATTATGTAAATGGAAAATTTGTAAATCCTAATATTGGAGGAAAATTAGAATATAAAGGTTTAACAGCAGGTTTTGAAACAGATACACAAGGTTCAGATCTTATAAACTTAGGTTATAAAAATCCATATGTAAATTTAAATTATGAAACTGATTTAAAAGGTGAAGAAGGTGTAAGTAATTTAACAGCAGGAGCTAATTATAAAGGTCTTTCTGCTAAATTAAATAGTAATTTAAAAGATGAACATACACTTAATTTAAGCGGAGAATCTACAAGTAAATCTAGACAAAAAAGTTTATACAGTTATGAAATAGAAGATGGAAAGTTAGTAGAAAAAGAAATTAAAACACCTGAAGGTGCAGATATTAGAGGTAATGTAGACCTTGCATTTGGAGATGAAGGTCTTACTAATATTGGAGCAAGTGGTAACTATGGAGATTATTTATCTGCTTTTCTTAATAGTAATGTAAAAGAAAACCAACATGAGGTTGGGTTACAAACTAATTATAATGATAAATTTGGTGCTGGGTTTGGTGCTAATATAGACAATGCTGGTGTTAAAGATTATTTTGTAGAAACAAAAGCAGGACCTTTTAGTGGAAAATTTAGCAATACTTCTGAAGATGAAAAAAATCTTTTATTAAAAGGGGAAGGAAAATTTGGAAACTTTAATGTAAGAAATACTTTTGATACTGATTTTAATGAAAATAATATATTAAAAGGAAATGTAGACTATACAAGTAAAGATAAAAACACATCTGCTTCTATAAAAAGTAACACTAATTTAAAAGATGAACATAACTTAGCATTTGAAGGACAATATAAAGATTATTTATCTGCTAAATTAAATAGCAATTTAAAAGATCAACATAACTTAGCATTAACAGGAAATTATAATGATAATGTCAAAGGTTATCTAACTAGTAATCTATTAGATCAACATAATTTTGGAGCATCATTTAAAGGAAACAAAGGATTAGCAGGTGGACTTGATTTTAATTATGATGATAAAGGTCTTGCTAATTATAAATTGCAAACAGGAGCTGGACCTTTTACAGCAGGGTATGGTAATACACGAGAAGGTGATCAAAATCTTTTTCTAAAAGGAGCTGGAAAATATGGTGATGAAAATGCAGGTTTTAATTTTAATAGTAATCTTAATTATGATTTTAAAGGAAATCCTACTTTAAAAGGATCAGTAGCTTATGAAGGTAAAGATGGTTTAGATTCACCTGCATCTGCATCTCTTGAAACTGATACTGATTTTGAAAATTATAAATTAGCAACAGCAGTTAAATATAAAGGTTTAGGGTTTGATGCTAAGGGTAATTTTAATAAACAAGGAATTTCTGATTATAATATAGGTGCACAACTTGGAGCTTTAAGTGGGAGGGTTACTGGCGGTTCAGAAAAAAATACTAATATAGATTTAAATTTAAAAGATAGAAATTTATTTGATACTTTAAACCTAAGATATAATCAAGATATTGTTGATGGAGAACTTAAAGATTGGAGTGCTGGTTTTGATGTTGAACAACAAATTGGAAAAACTGGTCTTCAAGGTGGAATGCAAACTGATAGTGAAGGAAATTGGGTAATTAATACTGGAGCAAACGTAGGACTTGGCAAGAAAGAAGATGGACAATATAAAGGTTGGATTAAACCTTCAGTAAAGGCAACTCCTAAAGATGTAGAAATAATATTAAATAGCAATATACCTTTAAGTAAGAAAGTATCTCTTCTTGCTTCAATGAAGGCTAATACAACAGGTGCTTGGTCAGCTGAAGGAGGTTTAGAAGGAAAACTTGGTAATACAACAATAGGTGGAAAAATTAAATATACTAATCCAATAACAGGTAATGTAGAATATATGGACACACCAGTAGGACAGATGCCTAAACCTAAAGAATATATTTCTCCAGTAACAGGAGAAGTATATCTTAAATCAGATCTTAATAAAAAGAAAAAGAAAATTACTGCTACAGATTCTTTATTTAAATATGGAGGAATGGTAGGTAGCCCAGAAGATCCTCCTGAGAATAAAAAACCAGTTATTGATTTTACAGATGTAACATGGACAAATGCAGATTTAGATTATGCAAACCAAAATTATAAATGTCTGGATGGTCAATGCTTAGATAGATCATTTCAAGCTTATGATAAAACAGTAGCTTCATTTATACCAGGAATGCCATCATCATCACAATTTAAAACGGATTATAATTTCCAAAGCGCACCTATTCCAAGTTATAAAAACAATTGGACAGGGTATGAATTTAACCGTTTGGATCAAAAATTAAGGTATGTTAAAGGTCTTAATGAACATGAAATGCTTAATACTCCACCGGTAAGTGATAAAACACTAAAATGGTTTGAAAGTCAAAGAGGTTTTGATATAAAAGACAATGATTTTACTATTGATAGTTGGGATGTAGCAGGTGTGCTTTTAGATGAAGGCGGTAAAAAGATATTTTCAGCTACTAAAAATAATTACTGGATGGATAAATCTGAAGAAGAAAAATTAAAAATATATAAAAGCTTACCAATAGGCACACATTTAGGTTATAGCTTCTCAGATGCTGAAGGGCAGTATAATAAAGAAAAAGGATTAGCATCAAGTAATCATTCTGCTATGGTAGTTGGTTATAATGAAGAAGGAATACCAATTGTTTATGATTATAGGAAATACCACCCTATAACTGAAAAAGGATTGTATAGTGATTGGTCTTTAAATAATATAATAGTTCCAAAGCATTCAATAGGAAAAAACAGAGAATATTTTGAAAGTAAAAACTTATTAAAAAAAGAATATAAAGATCTAAATTTAGATTTAACTGAATTATATAAAGTTGGAGATGAAAGTGAACTAAAAGTATTTTATGATACTTTAGCAGAAAATAAAAGAGATTTAATGGTTGATTTAAAAATAGATTCTAACACATATGATGAATATGTAAAGAATTTATTAGCTATTTCAATGCAAGAAACTGGCGGTGGAACAGCCTTTGAACATGATTGGTTTGGTAGTAAGTTTGGGAAAACACATGGCTTAACACAGTTAAATGCAGATAATATATATGATGATGAAGAACTAACTAAACTTGCGAATAAGTATGATATATATTCATTGAACCCTGATAATTGGGATGATGATATGGTTATAAATTTAGATAATCCAGCGACTTCAGCTCTTGCATCAATGATATATTACGGTGGGAGACATCAGAAAGCTTCTAATAATGCATATGAAGTAGGAAAAAAACCAGGAGTTAGAACATATAAGGAGCAAAAAGGTGAACCTGGAGAATCAAAGACTTATAAAGTCCTTAAAGATACTGCAAGATGGTTACAAGGGAAAAGATCTGTTTTTAAAGATGGAAAATTTAGAACTGAAAATGGACAAGTTGTAAATTTGTACGAAAGGGCAGGACTAGCACGTTTAACTAAATTTAAAAAGCCTATATCAAAAATACAGTCTGAATTAGATGCAATCGATCCAGGTAGATATAGGGTATATAAAAAAGATGGTGAAATATTAATTGATAAAAAAACTTATGGAAATTACAAAATAGATGATAAAGGAAACGAGGTAGAATTAACACCATCAGAGAAAGCTATTTATGGTTGGTCAGGATATAATACATTAATAACTGGTGATGCTCAAGGTGGCAGTAATTACGTTAAAAATGTAAAGGAAAATCTAAAATTAATTACAGATAAAAATAAAACTTCTACTAAAGTACCAATAAAACCAGAACAGCATAATGTTGACACAAGATATGAACCCAAAACGTTTTTTCGCTATGGTGGTAAAGCAGGGCCAGGAGATGAAATTAAGAAAAAGATATTAAAAGAATATCCTGGATTTGGAACTATATTAAATTTAACAAAATTTAGTGAAACCGATATATTAGATAGTAATACTACTGGCTTTGGAGATACAGAAACAATGGATTGGAATCAAGATACTGTAAGATATAGTATGCTTAATCCTCAACTAAAAGATTTACCAAATCCTCATTTTGGACAATATAATACTGTTTTATATAATCCCAAAAATGTAGATCTTTCAAAATCAACCATCCCCTTGTCTTCTGAATTATTTCATTTATCTAATTTAGATCCTGTTTTAAATAGTTTAAGAAACGATATAGTTTCTAAAGCAAATAAAACTAAAAATTTTAAAAACAGAGTAAAAGAATTTAGAGAAAGAGATGAAGTTTCTGTTCAACGTGCAGAAAAAGTAATTGCAGATCAATTAATGAGAAATGTTCTTTATAAATATGATGCTGATAAAACAGGAAGCAATGAAGCAATGTTAAAGAACAGATATTATCCCCCAGAAGCAGAAGAAATAACTAGATTTTTTCAACCTATGTCTAACCAAATTAAAAACTATTTGCAATATCCTCAAGGGTATCCTTTACCAGAAATTACTGTTACAGCAGATAAAATGCGTTATGGTGGTAAAGTAAAGAAAAAAGATTGTAATTGTAAAAATAAATAAATATCATGGCAACACCTTATACAGGCCCTAAAGGCCCTAAAGATCCTAAAGACACTAAAAAAACTGTAGGCGTAAATTTCTTTCCTAGGAGCTATACTCCAATTTGGCATCCAAATTATCCTGGTGGTAAAGAGAAATCAGCTAACCTCAATGATATGTATTTAGCTGCAGGACAGAAGACTCCTTTGCTTAATTGTACAGGAGGGCAACAATGTGCAGGACAAGTAAATACAATGGAACAAAATGATTTACAAACTGTTTATGATTCTTTATATGGGAAAGGTATAAAAAAGGCAATATATAGAAAAGGAGATGCATGGGATATGAAGCCAGAAGAATATACGATGTGGGAAGATGAAGGATATAAAACACAACTTGCCGAAAGAAAAAAAAGTGGGCTTAAAACTCCATTTGTTTATAATTCAACATTACCTCCAGCTATTTTATTTGAACCCATAAAAGAAGGGGAAGAAGATAAATGGGAAGGCAAAAGGGTTATATTAGATAGGGCAAATGATGAGATAGGAGATGGCACAGAAGGAAGTTATCATTATGCTAAAGATACACCATATTATAAAGGTCAGGACATAATTCCTGCAGAACATACGGGTACATTAGGTAAGTTACAAAAGCATCCAAAAACAGGAGAATGGGGTAGATATTTATATCATGGATATTCAACATCTACAAAAGAAAATCCAGATGGCACAACAAAGCCTGGGCAAGCTAAATTTAAGGCAGATTGGATTTCGGCAACAGATGGAGTAGGATATAGTGATGGACAGAATAAATATAGCTTTGTTCGTATATTAGGAAATAATACTTTAGATAAAGCTAAATCAGATTTAAAACAAAAGAAATTGAAAGAGCAACAAGCTTTACAATCTAGAAATTTTTGGCAAAATACAAAACCAATAGAATATAATCAAGGAGAATCTACAACAGTAAAACCAATTGTTATGAGTAAAAAAATTCCATCAACAAGTTCTTCAAAAAATAAAGAAAAAAAGGATAACAAAAAGAACGAAAAGGAAAATGCTATTCTTCGTAAACAAAGAACAGGTTCTAGTTTTACTTTTCGTTATGGCGGTATAGCTAAAGCAGAACATGGATGGCCATATCCAGTTGCGAATATTGATAGAAAGATGGGTCTAGAAGACTTCCCTTATTTAAATTTTAATCCGAACTTTAATTCAGGACCACAAAACACAGGAACAGGAGTTGCGAATATTGACAGAAAAATGGGGTTAGATGATTTTCTATATATGCCAGATCCTAAGACTAATGCCATTGTTCCAAAAGGGTTTAGCTATCACAATCTTTTAGACGATAATCTTATGTCTAATATTGACAGAAAAATGGCGTTGGGTAGAAATCCTTATACTTATATAGATCCTAGACTAATGGGCCCTCCTGAAGATACTGAAGAATATGATGAAGAAATAATCAAGCCAGATGATATAATGGGTGAATTAGATAGAACAGGAAAATTTGAAGGACAAGATAGAGTTATGAATCTTGACAAAAAGCCTTTTGTTCCAGGAGAAGATCCAGATGATCCATTATTAAATTCTTCTTCTTTAAATATAACTTTTCCTAAACCAGATTTTTCTAAATTTGGAGGACAAGAATATAGTGTAGATGGCAAAAAGAAAGGATATGATGCAGATAAAGCTGCTAGAAGATACCATGCAGGAATGCTTGCTATGGATGCAGCTACATTATTTTCTAATGCTATACAACAACCTCCTCCAAGATTATCTGTAGAAAAAACATATTTTCAACCATATGATCTTGATACAACTCCATTTGATACTGCAAGAAAAAATTTAGGAGCTAATCTTAATATGGCATTTAGACATGCAAGAGAAGGAGCATCTCAACAAGCTGATTTGTCAAGAATAGCATCTTCTCTAGCAACTACGGGAGCAAGAGGTTTAGGAAATATAGCTGATAAAGAAAGGCAAGCATTAGATAAGGAAAGAATGATGAATATAGAGCTAACTAATAAAGGAGTAGCTTTAAGAGATCAACAACAGGATAGAGAAAGAATGCTTAATTGGGAAAGAATGGCTAAATTTGCAATGCAAAAAGGAGATACTCTTGGGAAGAACCTTACATCTGTCAAGCAATCTATTAAAAATATGGCTGATTACGATATTAAGAAAGATCATATTGATAAGATGGAAGCATATAGCAAAGAGCAAACTGATAAGCAAAATGAAATCTCAAAAGCAGCTTTAAAAATATCTTTATATGATCAATTAAAAGGTAGTTCTGGATACAAATTAGATTTAGAAAATAGAAGAAAAGGAGTTCTTGATACAGTTAAAGGACAGATTCAAGAAGAATTTGGACAAGGTATTCCTTCGGCAGCAGAAACGAAACAGTTTGAAGCAAGCATTGCTACTCAACAGAAAAAGTATGATGATTTAGTAAATACATTAAAACCAGAACCCCAACCAAATGATTTTGTCGTTTCAGAAGAACCTCAATTTGAAAACTATAAAGATCTAATACCTAAACAAGAAGATTATGGGAAAACTATGGATCTCACAAGCGAAACTCCCCAAGGAAATATTGCTCAAACAGAAGAACAATATAACAAAGATCCTAAGTCTTATGATAGTTCACAAGATGAACGTTTAAAAGAAGTTGAGAATTCTCCACAAATAAGGTATGCTGAAGATATGGCAGATTTAGAAGGATATAGACAAAGAAAATTTGACAAAGACAAAGCAGAATGGGATGAAGAAGCAGGAGCATATGAAAGAGCAACTGAAGAATGGCAAAAGTTGAATAAAGATATAACTAGTGAGAAACAGACTTTAGAAAACTTAAAAATAGCACACGATAAAAGAAAAGAAGCTAAAACTAGATATGATGAGTTATTAGTAGAAAATAGATGGGGGCAATTAGAAAGAGACGTTCAAAAAGAATATGGTATTCAATCTATCGAAGACATTATAAAGCAGATAGACAGTATAAAATAGCATATTATATAAATTAATTTGATAATATTAACGAACTTATGTATATTTGAATTATGCGTAAATTCTATTTTTAAAATTTACCAATGGCAAATTTCCCAGTTTTTATATCATCCTCCACACCTCAAGGATTAACTCCTATGGGGATGCAATATAGACCTTTAGATTTTTCTCCGTTATTAAAATCTATAGCATTACGAAATAAAGCGAATGCAAAAACTTCAAGTACTACAAAAAAAGATGATCCTATTGATGCATTAACAGGAGCTGCAAATCAATATTATGGAGAAATAGAAAGGCTTAAAACGAATATTTCTAATTTAGAAACTGAATTAGGAGAAGGTGCTTATTTGACGGATGAATATAAACAAAATCTTTCTCAATTATCTGCATTAAGTTCTCCTGCAACTGTTGTAGCTGCTCAAAGACAAAAAGAGCATTGGACTAAAAATCAAGGTACTGTTAATACTGATAATTCACACCAAAATGTTGATTTAGATCATTTTAATAAAACAGGAGAAGTAAGAACAAATCATCAGCGTTTAATAGATAATGAATTAGGTGTTACTAATTTTATGCCTAATCCTCAATCCTATGGTACATCATATTATGATTATAGCTTTAATCCAGGATTATCTAAATATAACGGAAGTGATGCTTTAGATGAATTTGATCAACTTTTTGAGCCAGCAAATAATCAATATAATTTATCTAGTGATCTTATTAATAAAATATCTACTCAAATAGCGAAAGGAGCAGGAGGGCAAGAAGCTGTAAGAGTTAAAGAACTTAAATTTGATAAAAGTGATAAAAAAAATTTAAGAGCTGCAGGAGAGCAAGCATTAGGAAGATTTACAGGAGGATATTTAGATTTAACCGATCCACTAGTAAATGGAATGTACCAGTCTTTTGTATCAAGAACAGGAGGAGGAAAAGGTGATACAAAATTTCCTATAGAAGATAAAAATGGAAACACTAAAATGGTTTCTTTAGAGGGAGGTAAAGATAATGAAAAATGGTTTGATGCTTTTCATTACTTTGTTAGAGATGAAATTAATGCTCATATGCAAAAAAGAGCAGATGTAAAATTGGTTAGACAATTAAGTGCATCAGGAGTTAAAGATGATGATAATAATCGTAAAAATAATAAAACATTTTTAAATAGTCCATCTACTAGTGGTAGCTCTTCTTATGTAATTGAATCGCCAGGAGGAAAAGTTGATGGTTCTATTTCTCCAGACTTAGTTAATAAAACTAGAGATTTTCTAAAAGATTTTAATGTTTTTGATTTTTCTAATCAAACTTCTGAAAAAACGGATGATTATAAAAGAACTTTTATACGCAAAAAAGGGCCAGATGGAAAAGAAAGATGGACTATTAATGATCAATCAACAGACCCAAGAGGATATGGATCACATGTAAGACAAGATCCCTTAAAAGCTATTGAAGCAGAATTAAAAGCACTTAGAAAGCAAGGATATGTTTTTGATGGGCCTATTTCTGGATTACCAGTTTATCCAGAAGGAGAATCAAAACCTATTACGTTAACAGATCCAGAACAGCAAACTCCAGAACAAGCAAAAGAAGGCGAATATGTAGATGGAGAATATTCAATTCCTGGGCCAGAAACTGATTTCATTAAAAGTTATTATGATTTGCCATCTGATTATGCAGATCTTCCTATTTTAAAATCAAGATGGGAAGCTTTTCGTAAAAAGAAAGAAGAAGAATGGAAGAAAAATTTTGATGCAGATACGGGAAGTCAAGCAAAACCACAAATTGATGTATGGGGAGAAGAATTTCATGATGAAATTAATGATGAATTAATAATAATAAATAAAGACATAAATGATCAGATGAAACACGCTGTACAATTAAATGCTACAGAAGATTTCTTTAAAATCCCTTTAATTAGAACTCAAGGAGCTAGTGCTTTTACAAAAAAAGTATTTGTGAAAGGGAATACAGCTAGACAAGAATTTGTTGGCTTACCAGGAAGTTTATCTCCAGGAACATATCATAATGCAGGAGATTTTCTTGGAACAATACATTCTGTAGGTTCTATAGTAGAATTTACATTAGGGCCAAAACCTACAAACTTTCATCAAATAAATGATCAGTGGGGTTATTGGGAGCCAGGTACAGGACAAGCACAAACAGAAGTTGCTTGGACAGATGGAATATCAGAAGGACAACCACTTCTTAATCATAGTAAAAAATCTGCAGAAGAAATTGATATTTTGAAAGGAATGACTGATGACAGCAAAAATAATCCTATACATGGATCTATGATAGCTCAAACTAATGTTACAATGTCAGTTCCTATAAATCAGATGCCTGCTTTTATAGATAAAATGTCTAAAACAAAAATAAATACTACAGGGAGTGATTACGATAAAGAAGAAGTAGAACAATATGCACAAATCTTTAAAACAATTAGAAAAGAGAGGCGAAAACAGCCTTTGCCTAAGAGAAGAGCTGGAACGGATTATACTCGTGATTATGATCTAGCTATGTGGAAGCTATCTGCAAAAGACTTTAAAGAAAAACATGGCATAGATAAAGAGTTAGCAGTAGAAGTAAGAGATTTTATGAATATAAAAGATCAGCAAGCGATTGATCTAGGAAAAGATTGGACACCACTCAAATATAATGATAGTGATTTAGTAAGTGAATTTATTGGTCGTATGTATAAAAACCAAGGATTAACGACTGAAGAAATAAAGGCACAAAAGCAATATGTAAAAGAAATGCCTGTATTTGATGAAGCTAATTCACCATGGGCATGGGATGGAGAACTTCTTGATTGGAGTATAACTCAAAAAAAGCATTTACAGTTTATAGAAAGCGTAAAAAATGGAACAGCAGAAGAGATGGGCTTTAATAAATTAGCTTTATCACAAATGAATTTAAGATTTGATGAAAAAGGTGAAAATCTTTTATATGATGTAAAAGTTCAAGTAAATCAAAAGCTTTATAATCAATTAAATAATAATGGTCAACAAGGCTTTAAAAATTATAATAATCAATATCAAAATGAACTTTATGATAACTCCGCAACTTCAAATGCTAAGAATATGAAGGAATGGGAATTAATTGAACAACCATAAAGTATAACAAAATAAAAATATAACAATGCCACCAGAAAAGAAAATTAGTTATGAAGCTATGAAAATAATGGGAGTATCTTATGAAGATGCTATTGCAAAAGGTTTTCAACCTACTCTCATGTCATATGAAGATTCAAAATTAGCTAATCAAAAATTATTAGAGTCTAAAGGTATTTCTGATGATGATTATTTAAAGATTCATAATGATATAAAACAGAATGCTAATAATTATTCAAAAGGCTGGTATAAATCAGATAAGTTTGATGCAAATGTAAATCCTATCCGATTAAAAAATCCTAGCGTAACACCTAGAGATTTTACTATTGTTAATCCAGAAACACAGGGTATGGATGGTAGCAGAAGTAGACAATTTACTTTAGCTACTGATTATATTCAAAAGATGAATCCTGCACAACTTTTTGATGCTCAAGGGGGATTGATGAGAATAATGAATAAAGAGCAAGAAGCAGAAAGTTATGGTACTTATTTTGATATTGATGGAAATGAAAAAAGTTTAGATCTTTACCAGGCAATGGATTATAATGGAGATAGATTTAGATATGATGAAAAGACAGGAGAAAAAATGATGCTCACATTAGGCAAAGACCTAAAAGATCCTTCAAAAAATATATGGACAGAAAAGAGTGCTGAAGAGTTTTATAAAAATAGCATTGTCCGTGGAATGCATGGCCCTACCGAGCAACGTACTTCTGCAATAGCTAATGGAATAGACCACTTTGTAAATACAGGATGGGAGCAAACATTAGGTACTTTATCTACTATGTCAGATATCATAGGAGGTGTAGCAGATTCTTTTAGAGATGATGGAGAAAAAGGGATGTTTACTAAACTTGGTGCTTTAGGGCAAAATTATACTAATATCTCTAAATCTAAAATTTCCGAGCATGCACAAAGACAAAGATTTTGGGATTCAGGATGGGTAGGTAAAATGGGAGTAATAGGATCTGCAGGAGCACAAGTATTAGGAGCATTAACTGTTTCAAGATTATTTGGTTTAGGAGCATTACAAATGGGTGCAACCGCTCAAACTGCAAATAAACTCGCAATGGGTTCTTCTTATCTTTTTGGTGCAGGATATGCTTCACATGCCATGAATGAAGAAGGTAAAGAAATGGGATTGGATAGAAGAGATAGATTAATAGGAGCAGTAACAGCAGGAGCAATTGTTTATGCAGCAGAAAAAACATTGGATAAATTAGGTGCTTCTGGTTTTATAAATAGAGTAAGAGGGAAAAAAGATGTATATGCACAATTAGATATTGATACAAGAGCATTAATAAATAAAAAATGGGTTGAAGCTCAAGATTTATATAAAAAAGCAGGAACTAATCAAGCAGCAAGAGACAAAGTAAGTGTAGCAGTTGGAGAAGCAGTAGGAAAAGAAATTTATAAAAGAAAAAACTTAATGGGCCGAGGTCTTGAAATGGCTAAAAATGGTGCAGCAAAAGTTTTAGAAGCAGGAAGAAATGTTGGTGGAATACCTAGAGTAGCTGCAAATATTATAGAGACAGGAGCAGAGGAAGGAGCAGAAGAAGTATTAGAAGCTTGGGGAAATTTTGGTTATCAATTTGTTCATGACAACTTTATTGCTAAAGATGATGCTACAGTAGGAGAAGGATTGTATGGTGCAAAAGCACCTACTTATGATGAAATGATAGAAAACTTCACAGGAGGTTTTGTTGGAGGATCTTTTGGTGGTATTGCTAGATCATTTGGAAAATTTGATAAAGAAGCAGAATTAACAAATAATACAATAGCAGAAATAGCATCTAGACATGCAACCTATGAAGCAGCAGAAAAGTATTTATTTGATCGTTATAAAAATCACGAATTAGATAATCCTTTATTAAATAGAGATGGAGAGACATTAGCTACTATGTCTAAAGAAGAACTTGCTGATACAGAAAAATCTAAAAGTAAAAATCAAATTAGATATGAAGCTTTAAGACAGCAATTAAGATTAGCCTGGGATACTAAGTTAAGATTGGGTTTAAATAATGCAGACCATATTGCAAGAGTTATGGGAGGCGATACTGCTTTAGTACAAGATGCTATTAAACTTGCTTTAGATAAAACTCATTATGGAAATTTATATAATGAATTAGAAAGCAAACGAACAAACTTTAAAGAAGAAGATTCAGAATATGAGCAAATTACAAAAGATCTTGAAGAACTTAAAGCTATTAAAGATGATAAACAAAAAAGAATAAATAATATAGTTGATGGAACATTATATTCTCAATATTTAGCAAATATGATGGCTAATTCTGTATTGTTTAGTGAAAATTTGAACAATGTTTTTGGTCAACTTTTAGAAAAACAAAAAGCAGGAAAAACAATTACTCAAAAAGATCGCGAAGGATTAGATCAACAATATGAAGCAGCACTTCAAAAATCAGAGCAAGATACAGAGAATTATAATAATATGCACGAAGCATATATCGCTACTAAAAATCTAAAAAATCTTTCAGATAAACATATACAGGACAAGCAAGAAATTCAAAAGCAAAGAGGAAAACAAGGTTCTGAAGAATTTAAAAATTATGATAAACAGCTTGATCAATTAATATTAGATTCAGATAAATTTATTGCAGGGTCAGAATATGAGCAAGATACACAAGCACCACCTAATTACTATACTGATATTTTATCTCAAATAGATGAGATAAATACTAAAGCGGGAGATTCTCTTACTTCATCTCAAGCTGATAAGGCAAATAAAATACTTGCTAAAGCTAAAGAAGAAGCAATGTATCAAATTAATAACATAAGATGGACATTTGATGAGACTGAAGACGAAAATTTAAATATAACATTAAAAGAAGGAGAAACATTTAACAGAAAAAATGTTAAATCAAATAAAGAAATAATGAAATTGTTAGGGCAAAATTCTCCTATTGATGAAAATCAGTTAGAAGTATATGAGGCTATTAATAATAGAGGAAAATATAAAAAAGGAGAAAAATCTCTTTCTAATTATCTATATATACCTAAAGGCAAAACTGTTCTATCAGAAAATGGCAATCCTTTATTAACAAATTTTGTTAAAAAGAAAGACCTTAGTATTGAAGAAGAAGATGATGCTGAAGGGCCTGTACAAATAAAGACATTATATTCAAAATCTAAAGAAGATGGATCAGGTTTCAAACATATTACTTTAGCAGAATTTAAAGCTAAAAAAGATGAAGACAAAGGTTGGGTATATAACAAAGAAGAAGATGTTGAAAATTGGTTTGCTATAGCAGGGTATAAACAAGCAAAACTAGATGACGAAGGTGAGGTAGTAGAAGCATTTATAAATCCTAATATTGATGATGAGGTAACTATAAATTTATCAGAAGGGATAGAAATAACTCCAGAAAAACATGCTTTTTATAACTCTTTATTAAAAGGACCAGATGGACAAGATATAGGGGAATCTTTATATGCTATAGATAAAGGTCTTAGAAACAAATCGCAAATTCCAACAGCAAAATTGTCTGGTCGTGTAGAAGATATTCTTAAAGAAATAAAAAGAAAGAGACAAGCTTTACGACTTGTTGCAGAGATAAAGAAATTAGAAGATCTTGGTAAAGATATAAGCCCATTAGCTAAACAGGCAATTGGATGGGAAGTATGGTCAGAATTATCATTAGATGAAATTGCTCTTGGATTAACTTTATTAAATGGTCTTATAACACAAGCAAATGTAATAATTGATTTTATAAGTTTAATTTCTGATGAACAATCAAAAAACTTTGAAGAATATAATAAGCAAAAAATATTAATAGATGGAAACATAGGTACTGATTTATTACCTAGTTATTTTACTGGAAATGCTGTTTATATAAATAAAGATGGAGTTCCAGTTGAACTTGAATTACCAAAAAGTTTTGCTATTGATACTAAATCAGAAATAGGTTCTACAAATACAGAAAAAGATAATTATGCAGCAAAAGAATTTTGGCATGTATATTTTAATACTAAAGATGGAGATGGGAATTATATAAATATTATTGATGTCGATAGTGGAAATTTAACTGCTGAATTACAGTCTTTTATTGAAGAAGAATTAGGTATTGCAGCTAGTAATCAAGGGTTTAATTGGTTAAATAGATTTTCTAGTTCTAAAGATATTAAGCAATTTACTTATGAAAGATTTTTAAAGAAACATAAAGAGCAAACAAATTTTAATCAGAATTTAGATGTAGTATATTTTAGAGAAGCGTATTTAATGTATTATCTACAGAATGTATTAAATATAAATCCTAGAACATTTTTTAAAGCTTTTGATAAAATAACACCTAATCTTAATGAGAATAATCAGCTTATAGAAGATGAGTTTAATAAAGAAGAAAGATCATATATAGGTGCTCATAATCCAGAACAGAGAGCAATATTAGAGACTACTATGGCTTTCTATGCAGGAGAACATAGAGCAAATAAAGACGAAGGATTTAATGCAGTGCAAAAGCTATTTCAAAGAGAAATTTGGAATAAAGTTGTAAAAGGTACAGGAAGTAAAAATCTTGTTCAAAATATGCTCTTAATATTAGGCTCTGCAGGAACAGGAAAAACAAGCTATGGAACAAAATCTATTTTGCAAATGGCTTCGGCATTAGATATATTGCCAGAAAAAATATTGCTGTTAGCTCCTAATAAAGCACAACAAGAAAATTTAAAAAAGCATGCTATAAGTGCTGGTATAGATCCAGGAAAAATTAAAATACAATCTATAAAGGATTATATCAAATTTATTGAAGATGCAGATAATGATCCTATTAAAGATACTTTGATCATATTAGATGAATACTCTTTAATACAAAAAACAGATGGGATAAAAATATTTGAAGATAAAAAATTTGACTCTTCTAATAAGATGGTAGTATTAGGAGATGAATTTCAAGCTCCACCAAATCCAGAACAAGGATCTTATTTAATAAAAGATGGGTTATGGGTATTACCTAATATGGTAAGTGTTATGCGTAGTGGATTTGTAGATGTAATAAATTTACAGTCTTTTTTCAGATCAGAATTAATAAATAATTCCGATGGAGAACTTAGTGAATATAAAACAGAATCATTCTATAAAATAGAAAAAGGAGATAAATATACAGGAGTAAGAATGATTAGTGAGGAAGATCAATTTCTAAAATTTGCTAAAGATCGTGTAAATAATCATGATGCTACTTTAATAGTTTTTGATGTAACAACAAAAAATTTATTAACAGAAGACCAGGATATAAAATCAGAAAATATAAAAACTATAGCTGATTTAGAATTTTCTCCACAAGGAAGTGAATACGATGAAGTACATGTTTATATTCCCGTAGGCACTAGTGAACATGTATATGCTAATTATGTAAGTAAATCTGGTAGTGCGTTAACTGCTTATAATTTTAAAAAGTATTTATTGACTGCAGCAAGTAGAGCAAAGAATTTTGTTTCTATGTACTATCCTAGTAGAGAAAGTAAAAAACTAGAGGGGAATAAAAAGTTAGAACAAATTAAAAAAACAGAAGAAAAATATCTTGAAGAATTAAATAAGCAAAAAGAAGATATTAAAAATATCCTTAGTGCATTTAATGATTCCATTCCAGATGCAGATTTTGTTGTTAATGCAGAAAATAAAGCGAAAGGAACAGGTATTTATCCAATAAATACTACAAATAAAGAACAAGCAGCTGATACTGGAGTAGATACTGAAGGTGAAAAAACAGCAGATACTGAAGGTGAAAAAACAGCAGATACTAAAGGTGAAAAAGAATTTATTTCTAAAGAAGATGAACTAGAGCAGAGAAGAACAGATATTCATAAAAAGCTTGATAATGTTATTAAAGATGCAGAAGAAGTGGAAAGTGAATTAGAAATATTTAATAAACAAATAGAAGAGTTAGATAATCAAATAGAACAGCTCAAAGAAAATAAAGCGGAAAAAAGTGAAATTAGTAATCTTGTAAAGAAAAGAGGGATAATAAAAGGCAAAAGAACTAAGTTGCAAAAGAAGCTAGAAGCAAGCTTAACTGATTATGAAACATATATGGATGAACTAGAGGAAATTATTAGTGAGTTAAAAGATATAAGAGGTGAAAGTACTGATTCTGATGTAGACTTAGAGGAAGAAACAGAAGAATTTGAACCATCAGAAGATTCTTCTCCAGGAGCTGACGAAAATAATGCCAATAGACAAAGTGATGAAAATTATAATGATCCCCTTCAAGAAGATTCTAAAGATATAGAAGAAGGGTATATAGTATATAGAAATGAAACTGATAAAATTCAAGTTCCATCACTATTAGTTGTTGATGATTTTTGGATACAAAGAGGTGCAAAATTTAAAACAAATGACAATGTTATAGTTCAAGTTGTTAATCTAAATATAGATTCACATGGAAATATAAATGTAGTATACAAAGTTGCTAATACGAAAAAAAATATAACAACTTCTAAAGATGGATTTTTAGAATTAATAGATAACAACTTTATAGATTCTGAAAAAACAGCTAAGTTTGAAAACATGTCTGAATTGCTCAGGAATTATGGAGTTCTTTCTCTTGCAGGACATGTATCTATTGCTTTATCTGATGACGAAGTAAATAAAGAAGAATATTTTGATAGGTTGTCTAATCAAAATAGAATATTAAATGCTATAGCATCATATCCATCTGATCAAATAAATCCTACTATTCAAATAGTCGCAATAGAAGGAGTTCAAACAAGAGACTATGAAGGTAAATTAGCTAAAGAGCCTACAAATGTTATAGCATTCAAAATCTCCGAAGAAGTATATGAAGAATTGAGGAATATCTCCAAGACAAATATTTTACCCTATGACGAAAATTTATCTATCATTGGAGCTTTTGATGTAAGACAATTTGGTACTATTGCAAAAAGAGATAATGAGTATATTGGGATTATGCAAGGATTATTTAATTATGCTCAAAATAAAAAACCCGATGATGTTGCATCATATACTTTTTCAGAAAAAGAAGTAGGTAAGCTTACTTTTGAAAATCTTAAATCTCAACCTGCATATATTATAGATAAAAAGAATGAAAATGAACCATCATTATCTTTAGGTAAATTTCTTGAAGATATAGAAAATTTAGGGATGTATATTGCTGGTACTTATACCAATCCACATTTAGTCCAAAGGCGAATAGAAAAAACAGATCCTAATAATAAAGATGTTAAAAAAACATTTACAGAATCTGGAATATTTTTTGGTAGAACTTCTCAAGATAAAATATATCAAAGGGTAGAAGGTGTTTTATTGTCTGAAATGCAAGCATCAAATTATAAAGATTATATGGAATTGTTATATGTAAATGTTGGACAACATGCAGAAACAGAAGATATAACTATAATTAGCCAAACTACACTTCAAGAAGCAGTTCATTTTATAGAAACAAATAAAAGTGCCTGGAAGAATGATTTCATTAATCAGAAACAATATATATTTGATTTAGTTAAACAAGGGTATTTTGATGTTTGGGATGAGCAAGGCAATAAGTTATTATTTAAAGATCTAGAAAAAGCAGCAGATTTATCAAATATAGTAAGTGAATTGAAATTAATTCTCCCTAGAACAAAAGATGCTGCAAAGAATGAATATATATGGAAGGGAGATAAAGGATTAAAACAAAGAATTTTAGATATATACGATAGCATTGATAATGCTTTTAAAACTGGTATTACAAATCCTAGTTTAAGATTTGCTAGTGTAATAACTGCAAAACTAAATGGAGAGCAACAAATAAAATTAGATGATTTAGCAAAAAAATATATGGTTCTTCCAAATGCTGTTGCTGTATTATCTGGTCTTATACATTTAAAAGTTAAAGATCGCAATACAATAGGTAAATTAGCTGAAGGAGAACTTGACTATGATAATGACTTAGATGATTTTGATGATGATGTTATTTTAACTAATTCAAAAGATACAGAAAATCATAAACAAGATCCTTCACTATATAGAGCTGAAGAAGCTAAAGCACAAGAATATTATAAGCAACTTTTAGGAGAAGAAATATTTGGTGCTTTTGGAGGATTTGAATTTGGAAAAGATGTAAAAGATATTCATGGCAATCAAATTCATGGTTGGATTACAAAAAAAGGAAGACTAGGTTTAAATAAATTAGAAAATGGAAAAGTAAATATAGAGGCTGTTTACCATGAAATTATGCACTTTATAGATTTCTTTTTACTTGATACAGATCAAAGAAATTCTATTTATGCAGAAATAAAAAGTAAGAAAAACTTAGAAGGTATAGCTGCTTCCGAATATCTATCAGATATGGCAGGAGCATGGATGGGTAAAAGAGAAGGATTGACAGGATGGAGTAAAAAAATGTATAGTTTTTTAGATTGGAGCGTATACATTATAAGAAAAATTGGAAACCTTATAGGTTTTAAAAATCATATGAAAACTACTTTCTATGAAACTTACTATGAGCAAAAATTTGCTAATGCTACTCCTTTAAGAAGTGAAGCTCCAGATTTTGATATTTTATATTCAAAGCATCCTATACAGAAATTTAAATATGTTAAAAGTAAATATTCTGATTCAAATCCATTATTGTCTTTAATGGAAACAAATAAAGTTACTTCTAGAATTGCTGATAGAACAGTAATACCAGATATAACAACTTTAGCAGAAGTTGATGGAGATTTTGATTATGAAGAAATCATTGATGATTTAGAATATCAAATGAGAAATATAGCTACAATAGAAGTATTAAAAATTAATCCTCCTGTTGGAAGGACTAACAACCCAATCTTTTTACCACAATTTAAAGAAGGGAAGACTATTAATAATATTACAACTTTAGAAGATTTAGAATCATTACAAATATACAATCCTAGAACCGATTCTTATGATGAAGTAAAAACAGATTCTAAAGGAAGATTTTTTAATGATAAAAAAGTCAACAGAAATAGAATTAGAACAAGACTTCGTAAAGTTTTAAGAAAAATGAATTTGGGGGATAATATAGATGTAAGATATGATAGCTCAAATATTAAAGAAGATTTTCTAAAGTTAAATGATATAGACAAAACAAAATATACAGCATTCTTAACTTTAGATGATCGTTTTCTTCATGCAATGATTAATAGAGATTTTCCTGGTTTAGATCTTGGTAATGCTAATACTAAAAAAGGAGGACTTTATTATGCAGACAATTCAATAACACCTGCTAAAGGCCCAAATCAAACAACACAAGATACAATTACAAAGTTAAGCCAATGGGAAAGACATCCTATGGATAGCCAATCGGCAATGTTAAAATTTATATTAGGAAAAATTCCTTATATAGAAAAATTCTTGTTTGATAATACAGGAAAACTTGTATCAATAAAATTAAAAAAGGGAGAAAGTAGCACAGCATTTATAGACGAAGATGAATTAAATAATGTATTAACAGAAATAGGCGAAAATATATATTCAGTAACAGAAGATCAATCTAGAAATACTGATTTAGATATAATTACTGAAATTATTAATAAACAGCTTAATACTTTTAATATAGAAAAACAAAAGGCAGAAGAAGGAGGATTAATAGATAAGACTGATTTTTCTTCTACTTATAATACTAATAAAAGAATTAAACACATTGTTTCTATAAATGACATTTACTTTAATAAAGATAAAATGTCTCATGCTACAATTCTAGATTTAGCAGCAAAAGTAAGAAGGGCTTTATATAAAATAGAAGAAAGTAATATTATTGGAACTTCTAAAAATGAGAAAACGCTAAAACTAAATACAGGTAAATTAATAATAAGCAAAGCATATGAAGAATATGCTATGAAATCTAAAAAAGCAGGATTTGGTATTATAGAAGAAAATGATTTTGTGGATAAAATATTATCTGCATCTAAAACTTCTGAAATGTTATTATCTGCTATAATTACACATTTCAAAAATACTATTAAGCCTACATATACGGAAGTTATAAAAAAAGGAAATTTTACAAAAATTAAAGAAAATTCTTCAGAAACAGCAGATGAATTTAAATATACTATTAACAACTTATTAAAAGATATGCTAATAGGAGATTCTGGTTCTGGATTAAGCACTAAAAATGCAGTAGCACTTTTCCATGAAGGCAAAAATTATAGATATAAAAAAGAGGGAGTTCCTTCTACAATTGTATTTGGAGAAAATGGTATATATTATAATCCTGGTAAAACAAATTTTAAAGACATTTCTGAATCTGCTTACGAACAAATAGGTCTTATAAAGACAGTTTCTTTTGGAAAAGAATTACAAATAAATAAAAACATTTATGAACAATTATCAGATATAGGTGGATTTATTAATAGTACTTTTAGCGAATTAGGATTATCTCCTGTGATTGAGCGTTCTACTATAGCAACATTTACGCATGGAGAAATGGGTGAAGAAATTGGATGGGAAACATTTATGGATATATATACAGCTCTTTTAATGTCTGGATATATATTTACTAATAGTAATTATAAAACACAAGATAATAAATTAGGAGATTCAAAAGCAAAAATTAATAAATACAAAACATTATTAAATAAGAAATTAAATAAAACTTCATACGGTCAAACTCGTTTAGAGACATTAGTAGGCGTAGGAATGACTGAAGATAGTAAAGAAGTTGATGAAGGGGATCAAGGCGAGCTTAGTTATAATCCTATAGCATTCTATAAAGAAATTGACAAATTAGCAGAAGTTCTTGCACATAATAAAGGCGGTAGTGGAGCTAAGTTTTTTTATAACATTGCAAGAAAGAAAGTTCAACTTGCAATTACTTCAAATGCTATATCTAAAGAATTACGTAATGGAAAATCTTTCAAAACAGCAGAACATTTTCAAAACGAATTTTTTGATAGACAATCTGGAAGAATAAAAAAATCTCTTCAAAATACTGATATTATAAATCATAATATTCTAAACGGAAATCTTTTAAATCCATTATTTAATCCTAGTAAATTTGAAACTTTAATTGAATTTACAGCTTATATTCAAGGTGTTAGAGCTAAGTTTCCAAGAGAGTTATCAAAACTTACAAATAGAGATAATTTTGAATTGCATTGGGATTTGTTTAAACATGGATTGCATCGTCATTTTAAAAATGGAATTTCTGTTATGCAAGAAATGAATCAAAGTGAAAGAGAAAATCAATTTACGCATGGATATAGAATGATTGCTGCAGGTATAACTAATGTTACTAATTCTAATGGCTTAATGCGTAGAACTGCTATAATGGAAACTATTGTAGGAGAAAATGGCAAAACGCAAGAAGTTCAAAAGAAAGATGAATTTGGAAATCTCATGTACGAATATGAATATGATGAAAAAACTATTTTATTACATCATGTTAATAATCAATTTAAGATCCTTGAAAAACTTCAAAAAAATTCTATTAATAGATGGATAAATTTCTTAAAAGTATCTAATTCTAAATATGGTAAAAACTTTAAATTTAAATTTAATGGTAAGCCTATAAAAGATATAGAGCCTTTTAAAGCAATATATAAAGGAAATAAATCTACAAAAAAATATGTGGCAGAATGGAGAGAACAAAGAGCAAAAATAAATCAGTTTAGATTTCAATTAGAAAAATATCTTAAAAGTGCTGAAGCAAAAATAGATCCTACGGATTTTATTAATTTCCAAGAAATGCAATCATCAATTGATTATGTTCTTTATAAAAGCAAGGAGGGGAAAAATGTAACATCTCAAAAAATAAATTTAGGATGGGATACAAGAATGATTTCTAAATTAAAATTTGAAGGAAAATTTGGAGGCAAATCTGGTCCTGCTAAATCTATAACAGGAAATCAATTCCTTCAAAAATTTAGAATAGATAAAATTGAATCTGGAAAACTAAAAGGTAAATATACAATTAAACAAACATCTCCTGTTGATGTAGGAGCAACTGCATATACTTTAGCAGATATTCTTTTATTAGAAGAATATGGTAAGTCTGTATTACCTAAAAACCTTAACTATGGAACTGATGAAGAAAGTATAAGCGTACCTAAAAAAGAATTCTTTAGAACGATACTTGAAACTATTATATTCAAAGATCAATTTAATGACTCTCATACTCACTTAAAAAATAAAGGATACCTTTTACCTTCTTCTGAATTTTCTGATTCAGATCAACGTGTATATCCTGGTATAAAAAACTTTAATAAAGGATATAATCAAACATGGATGGCTATGATAATGGGTTATCAAATAGCTAATAATTATCAAATGTATGGCCATAGAGGTTCTTTTGCTACAAATACAGATTATGAAATAAATACTGATAATCTATTACCTGCACAATTTAATTTATCAGCAAGTAAGAGATTAGCAAATCAAACTTCTCCAAATACAGTTCCTAGTTTTGGAATGTATTATGCATTAGATAAAAATCCTCCTTTTATTCTTGCTGAAGATCCTGTTGCTCTTGTTAAAACAATGTCTGCCAAAGGATTTCATTCTGTTTCTCAAGAAATAGAATTATTTGATGGGCAAAACATAGATAATCCTCTTGTTACACGTATGCGTTTTAAAGCAATGGGTAGTGGTATAAGTTTGATGGATTTAAATGGTATGCATAAGTCTATTAATCCAATGCATAATATAAAAACAGGGCAATTATTAGATGTAAAATCTGCAACAGATCATATAACTGATCAAACATTAGATTGGATGCCTAAACAAAAAGGTTTAATGTATATGTTTTTAAATCCAGAAAATAAAGATAGCGGTTCTTTATGGCATATATATAATGTAGCATTAAAACAAGGAAAATCTCATATAGAGGCTATTGATGAAACTTTAGAAGAATATTGTAAAGAAAGAGAGAAATCAAAAATAAATAATACTCCTAATCCATATAAATATATTGCACAAATTATTTTCGAAAGTACTGTAAAATCTAAATCTCAACCTACTGCTATTCCTATGGAATTGGCTTTTGGTTTAAAAAGTAAAAACTCTGGCAAAGATTTACTTTTAGATAAAGCAGGAAACTCTTATGGAGATATATTTTCTGCTATGAAATCTCCAGATTTTAATGCATTAGACTATACTCAAACATTTCAAAGTAAAAATGATGGTATTCAGTTGAATGCAAATAAAGAAATGGATGAGACTCAAGAAGCTCCTTTGACTCAATTAACAAAACTAATAGTTGCAAATCCAGAAGTAAGTGCAGCAGAAGTTAGAAAAGCTAAAAATCTTATGTCTGCTCTTGTAGAAATGGGATTAAAAGAATTCTTTAATGCATTAGATCCTACAACAACAATAGGGCAAAAATTATTAAATAATGATCCTAAAATTTTTGATGGTTATTTAGCAGAAAATTTCAATCTCAATTCAATTGAATTTAGTCCAGAAGAACAAGAAGAGTATGACAATCTTAAAAATTTAGTAATGAGTTTAGCAGAGAATGCATTGGATAATTCTGATGATAGTTCTATGCTTGCTCGGTTAATTAGTGAAAAGACATCTGATGGAGAATTTGCACAAGGTTTAGATTTTGGTGGAGTAAGAACTAGAGCATATCAATATATTGCTGCTTATATGCGGAACAAAGTTATTAAGCAAAGGAGAGCAGGACAAAGGGTAATTCAGACCTCTGGTGCTATGGTTGAAATGGTAGAACATAGAGATCCTAAAACTGGAAAATTACATTTTCAAGGTAGTATATCTCAGGCACAAGATTATGCATTAAAAAAATATCAATTAATATTAAAAGACGAAGATTTTATTATAGCAAATAATCCCCAAATTGCTGTAGTAAGTAATCGCCAAGAAGTAGAAGCCATTGTTGAAAATCAGATTAATGATAATACAAATAATGATCCTATTTTTATCTTGAAGACTTTAGATGATTTTGAGATTACTATAAATGATAAAAATATAAGTGAAGAAGATCAAGCAGAAATAGCTACTTTTAAGCTTAATCAAACTGTTGAATATAATGAAATGTTACTTACATTTCTAAGAGAAAAATATCCTGATGTTAAAGATGAACAAGTAGAAGAAATTAAACAAACAGATGAAGAATATTTAGCTTTAGAAAGCGAGTTAAAAAATAGACAAGAAAATGATCTTTATAAAAAATATAGAGAGTTAGGATTAACTACAGTATCTAAAGGAGAAATTTTAGTTCCTTCATATTTCTTAAAAAGTCATGGTCTAGAGGGAACAACTTTAACATCTTTATTTAAAGTCTGGACAAAAGTTGATAGCAATACTTTTGAAGAACACAATATATTAGATTTATTAAGTGAAGAATATAATTCTAATGCAGAAAAAAGAGAAGCTGTTATAGGAAAATTAAATTCTCTTGTAGAAAATGCATTTGATATTGTACAAGTAAAGAAGAAAATTACTACTACAGCAAATAAAGAAATAGAAGTTTTAGATTATGAATTAAGATTAAACCAAAATTCTAATATTGACATTACAGATAGTCCTATAATTCAAAAAATATATAAGGATGCTAAAGATTTTGTAGATGGATATTACGAACAAAAAGTTAAAATCAGAAAATCAGTAGATTTAGAATTTAAAGGAAAATCTAAAAATAAAAAAGCATCAGAATATAAAAAGCGTGTTGCAGAATTAGATAAAAATCTTAAAGAAATAGCAATAAATAAAGCTGTTAACAAATCTACAGATGCATTAATGGCAATAACAGGAGCATTAGATGGTATTTCTGTTCGTACTCCTTCATCTCCAGGTTCTGGTTATCCTGCTAATATAGTAGGTTGGATTGATGATAATGGATCAAATGCTTATTATAATCCAAGGAAAAATGCTATAGATAATTCTGACCAAGATATTGATCAAAATACAATATATTATATTTTTCCTACAGATTATGAATTAGGTAAAACAGATACTAAAGATACTGCTGAAGATTTAATGAATGATATAACAAAATTCATTAAAGATTATTATAATAATGCTAAAAATGATGTATTCACAAAAGCTATTACTACCACAGAACCTTTAAAAGAGGCTGCGAAAAATGCACAAAGTGAAATATTCTTAGGGCAAGAACATGGTAATGGATTAGTACATTCTACTTTTGCCAGAACCTCTACATTTAAAGGTAAAACAGTAAGTCCATTTGCTGTAGGACAAAAAGTTACTACATTTTTATATGTTAGTGGTATATTAAATAAAGAATCTGTTTTAAATAAAAGTATTTATTATGAAGATACTGAAACAGGAACAACTGTTTTAGCATTTAATTTAATGAATTCTTTTGATCGTGAAAATTACCATAAAATAGTTAGTGGTAATGATACACAAATACAAGGTTCTGTTGATAATCCAAAACTACAATTCCTTGGTGTTATACACTCAAGTTCTCAAAATGCATGGTTAATAAATGCTATGTTTGCACAATCTGCTGATGTTATAGAATATGTTAAAAATAGAGATAGAAGAAATGAAGGAGAACCAACTAGAGAATATACGCATTTCCAAGCAGTATATAAGTTATTAAAATCTACTGCTCATAAAGATTTAATGAAGCAAGCAGAAGCACAAACAGATTTATCTTCTAAATATTCTCAACAAACTTTTAGTGCAATAGTATTCAATAAGTATAACAAATTAGAAACAAATACAGATGCTATTAAAGAAACTATTTCTAAATATGAAAATATAATAAAAGCAACAAAAAACAATCTTATACAATCTTTAAAAAATGAAAATGCAATTGTTTCAGAAGAAGATATAGACAATTTATTTAAATCTGATGAAGAAGGCAATCCTATTGAATCTAAAGTAACTTTAGGAGAAACTTCAAAATTAAATAGAAAACTTAGAACATTAATACAAAAAGCTAAAGAGGCTAGTTATAAACAAAAATATGAAACTGATTTAGAAGAAACTAAATTAGAAAATCCAGAATCTATTGTAGAAAGTGTTAAAAATGAAATAATATCTGATGAATTAGATGAAAACGCTTTAGCAGGATTAGATATAGAATCTGTAAATGAAATAATAAGTATAGTTGGTAGATTAGAATATTATACCAGGGAGATAAATAAAAGGAAAACATTAATTGGGCAACGATATAAATCTGACTTATTTCAAATTGCCAAATATGCTATGTTTGGAGATTGGTTGCAAAAACAAGGGAAAATAATAGGAATTGATCAAGGAACTCCTATTAGTACATATAAGATGGATGCCTTAGAAAGAGAAATTAAATTTATGACAGGGTATTCTTTAGGAGAACTATTAATTAAATACGATAAATTTAAAAACTCTCCTCAAACAAATGCTAGAACTTGGTTGAAAAATAATGGACTTACTCAAGAGCAAATTAAAGAAAATGCATTTGATCAAATGAAACATAGAATGGCAAGCACTTCTTATGATTGGATGAATTTTAATATTACTCATAAAAAGAAATTTTCTGAAAATTGGACAAACGAAAATGATGGTATAGAAACATTAAATTATTATGATATGTTTCACAAGTTAGGAAACTTTAGTGCTGCTTTGTTTTCTGATCCCGAAATAATGTCTCAATTAAAAGCTGTAGCTGTTCAAGCTTATTCAATGCAAAGATTATCTGTTGTTAATATGCCTGCTGTAACTCATGTTATGAATCAAGTGTTAGATGCTGCAGGAAAAGATAATTTTTCTGAATCTCAATTTAATACATTTGAAGAACAGGTAGATACATTTACTATGTCTATTTTCTTTTTACAAGATTCAATTAAAGAAAGATATAATGAAGCAATGAATTATATCATTAGAAATAAAAAAGTAAGTCCTATTGTTTCTAATTCAGAAAAAGAATCTCAATTTAATGTAAAATTGCACAATCCTGTAGGAAGAAGATTGTTTGTTAAGGAATTTGGAAATTGGTTTATGACTGAAGTTTTGGTTGCATATGATTTAGAAAATTTCAATAATGAAGCATGTCAAGATTTTATAAAAAGCTTAGAAATTCAAACTTTTAATGGAGAAAAATATTTAGGTTTAAAACAAAAAGCACAAAACATTAGCGATTATCAACTTGTAAAACTGCAACAAGGTTTTAAATCATTGCCAAAATTTGTAAGAAATATTTTGTCTTTATATCAAATAGCAAAAGATGGTTTTAAATATTCATCTAGTGCTTTTTCTAAAATTATAGATACAGATATACATAAAGATTTTACTTTGTTTGCTGAGAATCTATTAAAGAAAACTTCTAATGCTAGAAATATTTTAGACTTTAGAAAGAAACTTGGAGATATTAATAGTGGATTTATATTAGAATTAATTTCTAACCCTAAACACAAGCTATTAAAATGGGGTATAAAATTAAGAGGGCCAGACGGAAGACTTTTAAAACGCAAAGTAGGTGTTGATTCAGAAGGAAAAGATATTTTAGAAAATATTATTATTCCTCCTTCTTCAGCTGATGGATTTGCTAAAATATGGTATCAAGAGATATATGGCAATTGGACAAAATTCGGTCGAAGGACAACTATTGCTACAGGTAGAGAAAAATCAAGAACAGGATTTTCTTTTGCTAGAAAAGCAGGGAAAGAGTCTATGAAAATAGATGTTTCTAAAAATTCTACACATCCTTTATCTCCTACTGTTTTAGTTGTTGATGGCACAGAAGGATTGACAATAGCTTCTGTATTAGCAAAAGAATTTGGTTGGGAAACTTATCTAAAAGAACAAGTAGCTTGGGGAACATTAAAAGGTAAAGATCCATCTTTAAAAAAGCCTACTTCCGATTCTTCGCTAGAGGAAATTGCTCAATATGATAGTATGATTTCTGAAGAAGTTAAATCTATTGAATTTAAACCTGAAGAATTAAATAAAAAATCTAAACATTTATTAACAAAATTTGATAAAGCAACTAAAAAAGTTGTAAAAGAGAGATATACATCTATTGTAGAAGATAAGCCAGTAATTGACAGAGCACAAATGACTGAAGATATTTACAAAACATATAAAGATCTATATATAGAAGCAATACAAAAGAATCCAGAACTTTTAACTTCTTTAGAAAAAGGACAAGTATTTGTAGATAAAAATATAAAAACTAAAAACAATGCTGCTCTTATTTTGAGTTTATTAGCAAATGAATATTTAACTTATACAGATAGATCAAAGATAGATCCTTCAATAGCAATAGAAAATTTAGGAACTCTAGGAGAATCTGAAATTGCACCTGCATTTGAAGTTGAATATGTATATAATAAATTAGGAAGTTTCGCAAATTCTTATGATCCAAGAGCAAATCATGAAAATTCATTTGTTATAAATTATAAATCTGTAGAACGAAAAGTTTTGCCATTCTTTAAAAGAATAGAAGGAAAAATTCAAGAAGATCAAGTAAGAAAAGCTATGTATCAATTTGCTATAGAATTAGATAGAATAGCACTTACCAATTCAGAACAAATAAATCCTGCAGATAAGATTACAATTGATGATTTTATGGGTAAAGGTTTTCATGAAACTTTAGGTATTTCAAAGGCTAAAGTAGAGAATTATTTTGAAGAGATAAAAGCTGCTCTTCAAGACAGCCAAATTTGGTCAGATCAATTAACTTCTGTTTCTGATACAATGAATCATGTCAGAATGAGTAAAGAAAAGAAAGCTAAAACTATTGAAGTAAAAAGACTTAATAAGCACAATCGAAATGTAGGAGATAAAGTTCTATTACCAGATAATTTTATAGGAATAATACAAAGTATAAACGAATGGGGAACATCTTATACATATAAGATACTTTTAAGTGCATCTAATCAAAAAAGTACTGATTATGATTTGTCTTCAAAGTTTAATAGAAAAGATTTTGTTAATCAAACAAATGCAGAAGGAAGCTTAAAAAGATTTGTAAAAATATTCTCTAGGTCTACTCCAAATATAAAATATAAATATATAAACAATGACCAGGCTATTGAAATGGGAAGAGGAGATGATTTATCTTTTATTTCTAAAAAAGATGGTGTTATATATATCAATACAGATAAAGCAGATTCTGGTGTAGGATTACACGAATTTGGTCATCCAATTTCTTTTTGGTTGGAAAAAAGTAATAAGAAATTATGGAATAGACTTAAAGAATATTTAGAAGGAACAGATATTGATGCAAGAGTAAAAGAGAAATATTCACATTTAAATAATCCTAGAGATTTAGCACATGAAAATATTCCTACTTTTTTACAGCAATCATATTATAATAGAAAAGAAAAAGGTTTAATGAAAAGATTCTTTTCTTGGTTAAGAGATTTCTTTAGAAAAACTTTTAGATTATCTCCTTATAGTGCAATGAATGATTTGAATTTAGAAACTGCTGATATTCAAGACATTGCAGATGCTATTGTAGAAGATATGGTAATGGGAAGAAAAATAACAGGTATATCTAGTGCAGAATTAAGTGATTTATTAAAATATGATGCTTCGTCTAAGATGTATCAAATGAAAGATTTTGAAGATTTACACATTGTAAAAAATCAAGGACTTTATAAATCCAAATTAGAGCAAACTATAAGAAGGCAAATAGATGCTGTAATATCTAATCCTAAAAGCAATGAGTATGTAGCACCAAGTGGGGCAATATATAATTTAGCAGAAGATGCTAAAAAGAAAAATATTTATAAATACACTACTGCAGAACAATTTGACCATAAAAAAAGAGCAAAAGAAATAGATGATATTGTAAAAAAAGAATTGAGTGAGGCTAAGCCTATGCAAGCTAGGTTTGAAGATTTTTTAAATATGCTTAGTAGTTCAAATATAGAGTCAGATATTTTTTCTGTTGCTGCAAAAACTTTTAAACCAGGGTGGAATAATCCTTTTAGATTTAAAAATGATAATCAAAAAGAAATTGAAAGAGAAAAGTTATATGGTTTATTACAGAAAATGAATTTTAATCCTAAATATGATAAAGCATACAATTTGGCAAGAGATTATGTAGAATTAAAACAAGAGCATAATATTTCTTTAGATAGATCTTTAATAGGTAAAAATCCTATTGTTATTGTTCATAATTACAAAGATACAGTCAAAAAAGGAAAGCAAATAACACTATTTCATATAACTCATCAAAATATAGAAAATGCAATTGCTGCTTTAAAGATGGATGGAGGGTTTGTAATGAATAATAGTATACAAGGTTCTTCTTATATAAAAGGAAGAGAATTAGAAGAAAGTGATGTAAATCTGTTAAACAATGTAAGAGATTTAAATTTTACTAGCCTTACCATTCAAGGTATGGCAATGAGACAGAGAAATCCAAATTTAAGTATAAAACATATTGGAACTGTTCAAATATTAGGAGATACTCATAAAGCGTATACTACTAGAATGAAAAATACTGTAGATCAAGTAGTAAAAGTTCATACTCATCAAAATATTAAAAAAGAAATAGATCCAAGAATAAAATTAATTCTTAATGATCCTACTGTAAATACAAAAGATGCATATCAAATAAAAGTAATAGAAATATTAAGAGATTTTGTAAATACAAGATTAGGTAGATTAGCTACTGAAGATAATAGTTTAGATACTCCAAAGTCTAAAAAGATTTTTGAAAACATGAAGGAGACTATAAACAATTATGAAGTAATGGAAGATGGTCTTACTGGTCATAAATTGGCAAATTTAATATTAGCAGTAGTAAATTGGAAAAGACAGAATACTGTAGATAAATCTAAATTGGATAGCGATGAAGAATACCAAGAACTTTTACATGCATATGTAAGGTTATTAACAGTAGATAAATTATCATATGCAAATGTTAAAAACTTAAATATTGTAGAAAAGTTTATTCAAACTACAGATAGATATGATGATGAATATAGAAATTTCATTTTATCTAAATTAGATATTGCTTTAAGAAAAACAGTAATCATAGAAAGAGAATTTGTAGATAAACATAAACAAGCAATAACAGATTTAAATAATGCTACTAAGAAATTAAAAAAGAGAGGAGATTTTTCTAAAGCATTATTTGAACCTATGTTTATAAAAATAAAAGTTCCAGAAATAAATAGTGATGGAGAATTTGTTGGAGGAGAATTAAAATCTGTATCTATTCATGAAGTGCATTGGAATGAAAATGCACCTATTACAAAAAAGGCTTTAGATAATGGTTTAAATCCTGCTTATGTTAAGTATGGCAAATTTTTGATGGATCAAATGGAACAAGAGTTTATTGAATATTCGATGCATAAAAATAGACCTAGACTTTCTAGACAATTTAGTAAATTAAAAGGTAAAGAATTTGAAGATTTCCTTCGTGAACATGCTAAAAAAGAAGTTCAGCTTCGATGGAAAAAAGGTATGTTACCTATTATGACAAGAAGAGCTTCTGCTGCTTGGGAAGAAGGAGATAAAATGGAATCTTTCAAAATATTCATGAAAGATATTGGAATGGAAGAAGGTGCATTTGAACAATATTTTGAAGGTAATGAAAATACTAAAGATATAGAAAGATATAGATTACTTCCATCTTTTTTATGGTCACAATTTTCAAAAGATAAAGGAAAAGATATTTATGGTTCTGATAATAGATTATTAAGAATGGGTTTAACACTTGTAAATGGAAAACTTGCTTTATTATCTAGAGATCAACAAAATAATTTATCTTATAATTTAGAAGATGTTGGAAACTATTCTATGGTATCTTCTATTAGGGGAAGAAAGATGGATGAAGTTATTAATGCAGCAAATGTCGGAATAGATATATTAAGAGGTATAGCAGCAAAAGAAGGAGTAGATACTAAAAGTCATATCGAGCAAATGAAAGTATTAATCGGAAGAAATGTTTATGGTAAACTTCCGTTACATGGAACGCAACAATTTGCAGGATTTAAATTTTCAGTAGATAACGCTATTTATGGAGCTACTACCGCAGTAGTAAGCACAACAATGGGTTTTGCTCCTGGTCTTGCTCTTAAAAATTATTTGTCTGCAGTATTTAAAACATATGGAAATGCTGTTGCAAATTCTTGGACAAAAAATGATTATTTAAGATTTTCGGATGTAAATTTTGCATTTGCTGAATTCACAAACAATCATGAAAAAATAAGTGCAATAAATAAAAAATATGGCCTTGTTTCTATGACAGAACGTGATATAATGAATCATGTATTATATAATAAAACTAAACGTCATATAAAAAATAGTGATACTGCAATGATAGGGCATTTCTGGGGAGATCATAGTATTAAACTTGTAGCATTAATTGCTCAAATGAAAAGAGATGGTACTTATGATGCTTTTGATAATGATGGAAATTATAATCCTAGAAAAGATGAAAGATTTTATACTCATACTAAAACAGATTCTAAAGGAAATATAGTTTCTTATGTAGACTTTTCACAAATGTCTGAAGATGGAAGACTTCAAATGGAATATAGAAAAGATAGATTAATTGCAACAGGATTATTTAATCAAGATCCTAATAAAGATTTAGTTGCTCCATATATTAGTAAAGAGTTAAATAAAATAGAAGTATTATTACAGAGATTTGTTAGTGATATTACAAGCTCTAAATTTAAAAATCTTATGTCTGCGTTTTCTATGTCAAAACTTGCTATGACATTAAGTAATTATCTGTATGGATTTACTACTGAGTGGTTTCAAAAGCCTCATGACGAAGAAAGTATAGGTAGGTTAAAAGTTGTAACAGTTCATGGCAAAAAGAAAGTTATATGGGAAGATGAAGCGGTAGAAGGTATGTTTTATACAGTATTGCATGGAATAAAAGCTATTTATGATCATACTGGAGATACGAATAAAGTATGGAATGACATGTCTGAATATCAAAAAAGAAATCTTGGTAAACTCATGTCATTTGCAATACAAATAGGAGGTGCATATGCATTCTATTATTTATTATCTCAAGGAGATGATGAAGAAAAATCTTCACAAAGATTATGGTTAGAACATAGAATATTAGGAGCAGTTAAAGAACAATATATACAAGTTAATCCTGCACAAGGATTTATGGATTGGAAAAATTCTCCAAATATATTCTTATTGCAAGCAGAAAATGCTGCAACGGCAGTAGCTGTTTCTTTTGCATTGCCAATAGCAGTAGCTACAGGAGATGAAGAATTAATGGCAGCAATAGATGAATGGCTACACAAATTTTCTAAAAATACTGTAGGAGGGCCAGGATATAGAGATATTAGAAGGTTTTTTGCAGATTGGATAGATAAAATAATAGGTCTTAAATAAATAATTAAAACTAATAAAAATAATAAAAATGGCACTTAATAATAATACAACTCCAATTTCCAATTCTAACGAAAAGATAAAATGGACTAAAACAGGGTGCAATAAGTATTCTGTTGAAAATCTAACTGATCTTAGTGTAGATGTAACTATTGTTGGAGAAACTAACACTTATTCACTTAGCGTTACTATACCAGCAAATTCCAGCACTACTTTTGAAGTTCCTTCTGATGGGGTATATAAAGTATGTGTTGATGGATATGATGAGGTAGTAACTATAAACAGTACAATAATTCCTGCAGAAGCCAATAGCTTCATATTAGTATATTCTTTTGTAGCAGACACTCCGTCAACAAAATTTCTTTTACATACTAAATCTGATGGAGCAGCAGTATATTCTGGAACAGATACTACTTTGTCTTTTGCAACTTTAACTTCTAATTTGACTTCTGCATATGGGGCAGGGAATTTTGAAGTTGTAGCTGCAGGGGCAACTCCTGTAGCATTTCCTCAATTTGGAGTAGATGCTACTAATTGGAGGATATTTATAATAAATCCTGCTTATTTTGCTTCTACAGCAAATTTCTTTAGAATAGAAGACCAATCAGCGGTGGTAACAGATTTGCAACCTACTGTATATAAAACTCACGGATTTGCTAACTACACAGGCTCAAATCAATATCTCACTAGTCTTGTTATAGGAACAATAAGCAGTACAGATTTATTAGCAGGGCCTACTGCTCCTTTTCAATCTAGATATAATCTCCAGGGAAATGCAGATTTAGCATTATTCCAATCTCATTTAGCAGCATATTTAGCTCCTTATGGAATAAATATGATAGTCTTTAATGATGATCTTTCTTTTGATGCAGCCGTAGATGGAATAGCAGATTTTGTTTTTGCAGTAGAAGGAACTACTACAGATGTAACAAGTATAGTATATTCAGATCTCACTGTAGTAACAAATAGAATAATGTGGTGTGATTACATTTATGAGCTATGTGCTTTACATACATGTATATTAAAGAAATTAAGAGATTTATTGTGTGCCGAATGCGATCCCTGTAAAAATAATTGCGACCAAGATGTTATTACAAAAGCCAAAAAAGCTAAAGATGATGTACTATATTTGAGTACTTTATTCTTTCATGGCTTAATACCGTTAATAACTCAAGATAGATTAAGCTATATGGGAGACTTAATAATTGATCGTACTAGAATAGAATGTAGCATGAGAATAAAAGAATTATATGAAAAACTTGTATCATATGCAAAAAGATGTGGAGAATGTGAAGAATGTGAAGATGATTGTGATTGTGATCCAAATACTACTACACCTTGTAATAACTGTTAATTATGGTAGACACTAAATTTTCAAAAAGATTAAAAGCTTTGTTGAAATTATACAATGTTTCAATTAAAAAAGCTGCTTATAATGTTCTCTGTTCTTCAGAATGGGGAATACAAGATAAAATGCAAAGTAATTTAGAAAAGCTACAGGATTTTCAAATTTTATCTTTTTATATGATTATGCTTGAATGGAAAACATATGAGCAAAATACATTTTATTTAGAAAATGATGATGATGGATGTCCTATTATAAAGTATCCCAGTACTGTAGTAGAACAGCCAGTAGGGAAAAAGACTTTAGTAGAGTGTTTTATAAGGCATTTTGATTGTAAACATCATATGAACATAGAACCCTTCTTAAGAATAATGGGAATATATCCCGTAGGAACAAATCCAGAAGGAACATCGTATGACTATATAAGTGATGGGCCAACAGATTGCGATACAAATACAATTATTATACCAATTAGAAATCCAACAAGATGAGCAAAAAAAAGAAAATAGAATTCTTCCAAGCGGGTGGAGATAAATTCTTAAACGGAGACAAACCCGACCAAGATACATTTCAAGACTTAGTGGATTCAGTAACTTTTCCAAAAGAAGTGAACGATACAGCTAAGAGAATAGAATCTGGATTAGCAAAAACTACTACAGATTTGAAAGTAAACACGAAAACAGATACAGACGACATTTCTGCAGGACATGTGACTTTTGTTAAGCCTTCTCAATTATGGAGATTAACAACTTCTGATGCACAAATAACATTAACTCCTACTACAAGAAATTCGCCAGACAATCCTGCCACAGCTAATTCAGAAAATGGTAGTGCAATTGAAGATATAGATATTGCAATTACAGTAACACACCCTGCAGCTACAGTTACAGCTACTGGTAGTGGGTTAACATTAGTAGGTACTAGAGTTGAACTAGGAGGAACATTATCAGGAGCTATTACTTTAGCAGGAGCATCAAATCCTTTTACTATTAATGCATTAACAAATTTTTCTGCAATAGGAACAGGAACAGGGTTAATAGACTTCGATACAGCCATTAACAATGTAACAGCTGATTTCTCTGTAGATTCTACAAATACAATTATAGATACTTCTGCTTTATTAAAATTGAAAACTGCAGCAGTAACAGCTACTTCAGCTACTGTAAATGATATTTTGACATTAATAAATGCAACTACAGGTCAATGTGAATGGACAACGCCTCCAGCTACATTAACTGATAACATTTATACTGCAAATGGTACTGTAGCAGCAAGTAGAACAGTAACAGGAGGAGGGAATAGTTTAGAATATGTAGGATTTGCAAATTTTGATATTGTTCAAACAGGTAAATTAACATTAGGTTCTGGTTCGGCAACTGAAATAGAAATACGAGCAAATACAGTAACTGTAAATGGATCTGCTTCTAAATTATGTTTATTAACTTCAATAGCAGGAACAGCAGGGTTTGTTTTAAAATTAGTAGATCCCGCTACAGGTCAATGTACTTGGCAAGCAGAAACAGTAGGAACATTACATCTTGCTCTATCTGATCAAACATTAAATGCAAATAGAACAATAAATGGTGTTAGTAAAACTCATGATCTTACATTTGAAGAAATAGATGTTTTCACAATAGATAATACAAGTACCATTAATTTAGAAGGAGCAGCAACAACAATTCGTGGCATTTCATCTTTAACAATAAAAACTCCTGCTTATGCAGCATCAGCTGCAGATTCTATATTAGTTCAATCAGCAGCAGGATCTGGAATAGTAGAATACAAAAAAAGAAAGTATGCTGTAACATCTTTAGTAGCAGCGTGGGTAGGAACAACTTTAACAATATCAGCATCTACACATTTAATGGGAACAACACCTTTTGTACAAGTATTTAATGACGGAACAGGAGTACAAGAATTACCAGGAAGTGGATTAACAAGTATCACAGTAAACGGATCTGGAGATGTAGCAATAGTTAGAGGTTCAGCAGTAGACGTAAGAGTAGTAATTATATAAAATGAATAATATGGAAATTATCAAAGAAAGCAAAGCAACTATAATGTACAAATCATTAAGTAAGGGAAGTGAAAACTATGATGTTATAGCACTCCAACAATTAATTAATAGATCAGGTAGAGATTTAGATATAAAAGTATTAGTAGATGGCAAATTTGGAGAAAAAACAAAAAAAGCTTTAATATCTATACAAAAAAACTTAGATGTTGAACCCTCTGGATCATGCAATCTTTTAACTTGGCAAGCTTTATTTGAAGATACAGATATTAATAAACTTAAACTCAAAAACTTTGTTTTCGCAGGGTTATCTGAAGATCAATATTTTCCAGAACATCAAAGGAAAGATATTATCGTTATGCATCATACTGCAGGAGGGCCAAATCCTTATTATGTCCGTGACCATTGGCAAAAAAATAGAAATCGGGTAGGCACATTTTTAATAATAGGAGGAAAAGGCCAATATGATGGCGTAGCACTCCAAATGTATCAACACCCTAGTCAATGGGCATATCATTTAAATATATGGGGAAATTTCAACGTATATGAAGGAAGAAAGGATGAGAACAAAAACCATGAAACTAGAATGGCAAAACGCACTATAGGAGTAGAGTTATGCAACTATGGATATTTGTCATTTTTGGATGGTAAGTTTTGGTATATGAGCAAAGGGAAAAAAGCACATGTAGTACCAAGTGAAGATGTGATAGATTATGGAGAGAGAGGTTATCGTGGTAAACGCTATTATCATCGCTATACAAATAAGCAAATAGAAACTTTAAAAGACTTTATACTTAAATCTGCAGAATATTACGGCATTAAAATAAAAAAACCCGTGGATGGTTATAATGCTAAATGGTTTGATTACAGTTGGGAGGCAACTAGAGGTGAGCAAAACTTAATAAGTCATAGCAATGTAAGATCAAAATCAGATATGCATCCACAACCTGAGCTAATACAAATGCTCAATAATATATGAAACCTAATAGACCGAGATTACCTCGTTGGTTTACACCTAAATACGCATCCTTTTTTCGTAAAAACTTTAGCCAAGAAGAATTTGAATCTTGGATGACAACAAAAGAAGGAATGATACAAGAGGCTTTGTCAAATGGAATAAACCCTAAAGATGTTAGTCATTTTTGGTATAAAGGAAAAAATTACTCCATATTTGCAAAAAAAACTAAAGAAGATTTTCATAAGCTAACAGAAACATTAATTGAATCAATAAAAGACGAAGCTCCCACTTTTAAAAAAATACTCCGAAAAGAACAAAAAGAAAATTTCCTATTTTGCATATCCCCTACTGATGCTCATTTTGGTAAACTTGCTAGAGCTTACGAAACAGGCGAAGAATATAATTTAGAAATAGCTAAAAATAATTTTTTTGCAGGTATAAATGGACTTTTAGAGTACGCTAAAACATATCCAATAGAAAAAATTATTATCGTAGGAGGGAATGATGTCCTACATTCTGATATGTTTAACAAAACAACAAGAGGAACTCCCCAGGACACGGATAAAATGTGGTACGACAGCTTTAATATGGCCTTTTCTTGCTATGTTACAGCAATTAATCAACTACTAAAAGTTGCTGATGTAATGTATGTTCATTGCATGAGTAATCATGATTATTACTCTGGTTGGTTTTTCTCTAAGGCATTAGAAGCTTATTACCAAGATCATAAAAATGTTACATTTAATTGTTCTCCTGCTCACAGAAAATACGTTCACTATGGGAACAATCTTTTAGGATTTAGCCATGCAGATGGAGCAAAAGATAGTGCATTAATTGACCTAATGAAACAAGAAGCAAAATCAGCTTGGAGTAAATCTAAATTTGGTTATTGGTATTTAGGACATTTCCACCATCATATACGTAAACAAGCAAATAAAACTATTGGTAAAGATTATGGAGATGTTACAATAATAAAAGGTAATGTAAAAGAAATAAAAGATAAGGTTGAGGTTCAATATTTAAGATCAATTTCTGCAGCAGATTCTTATCATCATAAATATGGGTATCATTCTCCTAGAGCTATGGAAGCTTTTATACATCACCCTGTAGAAGGGCAAATTGCAAGATTTACGAAGTTTATTACATAAATTTGCAACTGCCTCTCTAAGGTTGATAATCAACTACGAATCAAACTATTATAAACCAATTTGTTTCTATAACAGATCTTTCAATTCATCTACTAATGTAAAAATACGATCTCCATCAAAATGGTTTCCTTGTGGAATTTTATCTGGATTATGTACATGTCCATCTACATCACAATCAAAATTATCTGAAGTTATTTCTTCTTTCCCCTCATTGACAGGATTAATATTTTCTGCAACTATACACTCTACTGTATAGGATAAATCATCTAACCATAAAGTAGAATAATTTCTATCCATTAACTCTATGAGTTCCAACACTTTATCTTTAATCAACATATCCATCTTCTTTCATTTCTTTATACCATTTAATATATTCAACACATGCTTTATATGTGTTTTCTTGTCTATCCCCTCCATCTGTAGTTATGAAATCATTAAAATGATCATCAACAATTATGGTTTCATCAATATGCATTCTAACTTCATAATGTCCATTATCTGTCTCTTGAAATTCAATTTCATCTACAAGCTTCATTAATTCACTCCAATCATTAAGAAATAAATTGGTATAAATCTTTTCTGTTTCCCATTTTTTTAATTCTCTTCTATATAGGAAATAATGAGCTAATTTATAATCTTCAAAATCTTTTGTCATAATATCATTTTTTCTATTCAAAAGGTTCAATAAGATAAATTTCTACTTCTCCAAGTATATCACCATTGCTATCAGTAATAGTTACAAATTTGGATCTTTCTTTTTCATGCTCTGTTTTAGTGAGCACCAAATCTTCCACTCCATATCTATAGATAGGTTCTTCTTGTTTTTCACTCATCTTTAATTAATTAATACACACAGCATTAGGATCATCTTTGGTATCTTTAAACATACCATCTTCATCAAACTGTCCTAATGTTGGTGAATATTTTACAGGATCAAAACCATTCCCCTCATCATCTCTGCAATAGATTACTTCTAAATCTAATGCTTCTGGATACATTTTAACAAATTCATCTAAGAATTGAACATACTTTTTTAATTTCATAATTATTTATTTATTGCTTTTTTACATTGTTTAATAATTCTATTACAAATCTTATTTTCTTCCGCACCCCTTCCATTCTGATATTTAATAAGCTTATAAATTTCCATGATTTCTTTAATATCTGATTTTCTAAGATTAACTTTTAAATGTTTTTCCATTTCATTAATTTTTAGTCATAGGCCACCCAACCATAAACCTCAAAGTGAAGTTTATAGTATTGAGCCTTAAGTTCGTCTACAATATTTTTCTTTAATTCATACTGCTGATAGGATTCTTCGCAGTATTTCTCCTCCTCTATTAGAGCTTTATAAAATGAATTAAGCTCCTCAATCTTAGTATTAGCTTGATCTCTGAGATGATCTAGCTGTAGATTATCCAAAACCTTCTTTATACCAGTTAGGATCAAATTCCATATTCATTGCATCTTCTTCATCTCCAGGATAAGTATCATTAAATTGTTGAGCCATATCGCCATTAAGCTTAAATTCTTGTTTAGCTTTAGCTTTGGCTTTCTTTTTCAATAATGATTTTCTCCCTTCTAGAATTAATGCAAATACTTTCTGTAATGAATTATTTCTAATAGCCATTTCTATACATCTTCTTGCATGGCCATCATCCATGTCTTTTACATTGAGGGTTTTACCCTCTTTAGTTGTCCATTTCATTTTCTTTTTCTTTTAATTTTTGTTCATTAAATCTTTTCATCGCCTCTGTGCAAACTTTGCTAAATTCCTTTTCTATAAAATCTATTTGACATTCGGGAACAAGAGCAAGTGTTCCTACTATTGTAGCCATAAGGCCAACATTATCTAATGCCAAATCTTCGCTTTTAGCAATCATTTCTTTTGATGCTCTAGAATCTTTTTCTATTTGCAATATCAAGTTTTTGATATACTTTAATTTACTTCTACACTTATATCTATTCCCTCCTTTTATTAAAGGCGAGTCAAGTAATTCTCTATAACCATATTCCTGCAATAATAAACTACAGTATATGATTCTTTTGTTTATGTAATCCTCTTGGCTTTGATTAAACATGTATTCAATTTTTAATTATAAACTAATCCCCATCTTTTTTACATATGGGCCTTTAATAACATCTACTCCACTTTTGTCTTTCTTTACTCTAACTACTGTAAAATATTGCCTTTCTTCATCTAAGCCTTTACCATTTCTAATTTGATATTCTTGCATTTCGCCTTTAATTGTATTAGCTTTTGGCCTCATCAAAATAGTAGTATATTTACCTTCTTCTCTAGTTGGCTCTCCCCAATATCGACACATTAATTCCCCATCTATTTCCACATCATTATACATTAAATACTTATTAGCATTTTCGCTAGTAGGCTCTACTCTTATTGTTTTTAAGTAGTCTATAGCAACATAATATTGTGCTGTTTTAAGATGCAGGTGCAATTTAGACATTTTATGTTTTACAACTACTTCTAAAACACTATTTAAAGCTTCTTCCAAATCTTCATTTTTTATACCAGACATTTTAAGAAGAGAAAATAATACCATTGATGAATAATTGATAATCAATGGAATGTATTGCAAGTGAGCATATGGCGTATATAAAAGATAGTGAATATTATCAATTATTAGTGACAAAAGAGGTCTTGTTTCTGAATAATAATCTTCTCCAAATTCAGATCCTATATAAGACTTTATTTCCCTTCCAGTTAATACACTATCAATAGAATCCAATTCCATAGCTAACACTATTATCTCACCACAAGCTTCAATAGCATCACTAATACTAGTTATATATTTTAATCTTGCGGAATGGTCTATCATAGCATTATGATATGGTAATATTTGTTTAAAAGTTAATCCTTCTTCATCCACTTCAGGAATTTGTATGTGCAATCCTCCTGTAATTAATAAATGCTTTTTTACTTTTTCTAAAATTTTTGATTCAATCATTTTAATTTTACATTTAATTTTGTTATATTTAATTATCACATAGACAAGTAGGGCTACTTGGTTTGGTAAGCTGTCAGTTATGATTCTGGCAGCTTATTTTACATTAAACCCTCATCTTGCATGCTAGTGTAACCCGATTCTGATCCCACAATAATATGATCTAAAACCATAATATCTAATTGTTTACAAGCTTTTTTGACTTTATTAGTAATTTCCTTATCAGCAGAAGAAGGTCGTAAATTACCAGATGGATGATTATGAGCTAATATTAAACTTGATGCCTTATGTCTAAGACAATCTATTAGAATTAATTTTACATCAACTAAAGTTCCTCCTATTCCACATTTACTATGACAAACTCTTTTTATTAAACGATTAGCTTTATTTAATAATAAAAGATCAAATTGTTCATGGTCTAATCCTGCAAGATCTTTTACAGCTTTATAAGAATCTATAGATTGCGTTATTTGTATAGATTTTTTAACATTTGATGCATGTCTAATTTTAAATACTGTATGTATTTTCTCTGCTAAAATATCATTAACACCATGCATTACCAAATCCTTTACTGTCGAAGTTGAAATTTCTCTTGTACTTAAAGATTTATAGAGTTTATCAATATCTTTCTTCCCAAATAGCTCGCACATATATTCTCTAATATTATCTTTCATAGATATTTTACTAATTTTTTGAAACAATTAAACATAGCTTTCACATCTTTCTCACAATATTTAGTAATATCTTTCATTTCCTTTTCTTTTCCATTCCAGAATGCTTGATGAATCATTGAACCATCTAATTGATCTTTAGAAGATTTAACATTTAAAATTGTACATAAATCTGTTAACCTTAAATGTTTCCCATACAATTTATAGCTCAATTTATTAGTACAGTAAGCTTTACCCTTGTAACTATTATATTGCCAAGGAGTAGCATTCATACATTCTTTTACCAGATATGGCAATTCTAATCCATCCTGTATAAAATCTCTAGTTATAGATTTAAGATCTGCATCTAAAGAGTGAGCACATAAAGCATTAAATTTATCCTTCCTGGACATTACAGCTTTAATTTTGCTTGATATTTCACTTGTACATTCTGAATTAAGCACATTATAGCCATGCTCGTCAAAATTAAGGGTGTTATAACTACTTGTTTTTAGTTTTCCACCTTCTACCCAGCCAAAAGAAAAACAGATGATTCTAGTGAATTCTGTGAGTCCTGCTTTTTTACTCCAATATTTTTCATACAATGTAAATTCCTTATTTTTACAATCTTCTTCTAGTTTTACAAATTCATTATCTTTCCTCCACTGATAGAGGCAAGCTTCTTGTTGCTGTTTAGTTAGATCAGCAAAAAACTTTACCATCCCTACAAATTCTGTATCATAAAATAATATTTTACTTAGTTGTTCCATCATCTTTCTTTTTAGGTTCAGTAGGTTTTGCAAAGAAACTTTCTTCGTCACACCTTTTTTTATAATTCTCTTCTTCTAACTCTTCCCACCTTTCTTTAGATTTACGAAATAATTTATCTGGATTATTTTTAATCCATAAAGACAAATACTCTTGTGGAGTTCCTTGCCAATTATCTTCTTGCATCTGTTGCCAGATTTTTTTCATTTTTCCCATAATAATATTGTTTAAAAAGTAAAGGGAGCTACCATAATGATAGCCCCCTAATGATTGATTAAAATAATTCTCTAAAAAGGAAGTGAATCCATTTCTTCAAACGCTTCATCATCTTTTCTGCCATTTTCTGATGCTAATTTAGCAGCTTCAGACTCTCCTTGTTCAGTTGCAGATTTTTGATCACTAATTTTCTTTACATATCTTGCACGTATAACAGTTTGATAACGAGCAGATTCTTCTCCTTCTTTAGTCCATTGCCTGGTAGATAATTTACCTTCAACTAAAACTCTATCTCCTTTTTCTAAAGACTTATTACACCTTTCAGCAGCATCTCCCCAAATTGAGATGTTATGCCATTCAGTATTTGTTTGCCATTCACCAGATTTATCTTTATAATTCTCGTTTGTAGCAATAGAAAAAGAACATACTGCTGTTCCATTTTCAAAATTCTTAATCTCTGGATTTCTTCCCAGGTTACCAATTAAAATAACTTTGTTTAACATAATTTAAATAATTTAAAATAAGGTCTGTTGACCTCTTGTTTGAATAATTTTATCAATCTTGCTCCTCGTATAACTTATTATATAATATTCACCTTCGTTAGATGCTGAATCTTCTTCGCCCCATGCAAGCCAACAACCACGCTCATCACGTAGCATGTTCCAATTGCGAATTCTAATTTCAATACCTTTAGAGTTGTAATCACAAAAGCCTACAAAATTCCCATCAAGATATTTATAGTCCATAGAAAATCCACCAATACCATCACAGATACGGTCTATATTATAATCATATCTTTCTAGTACATGTTTTAAAGCTTCATCAACACCTAAAAAGTTCAACATTTTATGATCATTTTCAATCTTCTTTATCATCATCTTCGTGTTCATCAAACATTGCTCTAGGATTTAAATGAGCAGTAAGTTTTTCTATTTTCTCTTCAAGACCTTTAATGATGTCACTTTTATTAACTATTGATTTAGCCATAGTTAAATTTCTTTCATTAAGATCTTCATTCTCCTCAAGTAAAAGATTAAATCTACTAGCCATATAATGTAATCCTGTAACACCTGACATTATAACAAATGGAAACAATAATGATTTATGAATCCATGTGCCTATCATTTCATTAGGAGCAAGTTCATGCATCCATCTATCATTGATTGTAAAGCATAATGGAGTACCATTTATATTTTCCAAAAATCCTGTAGAAGTAAGCTTACTATATATCTGCTTTTCCCAATCAGTATTACGCAATTGAAAGAAGTAGTTTTTCATCTTTTCCATCCTACTAACTTCTTTAACTTTATAATACCATTGTCCTCCTAATTTCATTTTTCCTTCAACATTAGGAATTTCTTTATCAACTTCTA
>Ga0098061_1000035_pt1 | contig 45750 bp, 28 predicted proteins | sample 22_taG_FD_92579 | JGI IMG/M metagenome (GOLD analysis project Ga0098061, IMG submission 92579) | Marine viral communities from the Subarctic Pacific Ocean - 22_ETSP_OMZ_AT15343 metaG | ecosystem: Environmental > Aquatic > Marine > Oceanic | place: Subarctic Pacific Ocean | collected 2015-01-20
CACTTCGAAAAGATACCGGAGAGTGATTATGATGACATCATGATGGTAAATGTAAAAGCTCCTTTCAAGATATCTCAAGCAGTATCAAAAAAAATGATGTATCACAAATACGGTAGAATCATTAATATAACCTCAATATTCGGTCATAACACGAGAGCAATGAGGGCGTGTTATACTACTTCGAAGTATGCTCTGACAGGCATGACAAAGACATTAGCCGTAGAGATGGCTAGGCATAATGTGTTGGTTAATTCGGTCGCTCCGGGCTTTACAAAAACAGAGTTGACGGAAAAGATACTAGGAAAAGTTGGGATGGAAGAGGTGTCCTCTGAACTTCCAATCGGAAGATTAGCAGATCCAAAAGAGATATCAAAAGCCGTACTGTTTCTATCCAGCGACCTAAACACCTACATAACTGGGCAGAATATATTTGTTGATGGAGGGTTTACTTGTGTTTAAAGAAATCGAGATACAGTCTTATAGGGGAAAATATAAAGTCGTTTTTTCTGAATTAGATTTCAATAATTTTAAAAACATCGATGAAACTAGTTTTTTGGTTATTGATTCAAAGGTTGATAAGTTATACCCAAACATAAAAGAAAATTTTGAAGATAATTTAGTATTTGTTGTAGAAGCAATTGAATCAAACAAGACTGTTGGCAAGTGTGTGGAACTCCTAAATAAGCTAGTATCTAGCAATTTTAAAAGGAATCACAACATTGTAGCTGTCGGTGGTGGTATAATACAGGACATCGTTGGGTTTACATCATCTGTATTGTATCGAGGGGTGAATTGGACTTTTGTTCCGACAACTTTGTTGTCTCAAACTGATAGTTGTATTGGTAGCAAGACATCAATAAATTTTGGAGATACAAAAAATCTATTAGGAACATTTCACCCACCTAAAGTAATTTATTGTTGTCACGAATTCCTAAACACCCTAGAAGAATCAGAGATAAGGTCGGGAATAGGGGAAATGCTACACTACTTTCTAGTTGAAGGAAGTCAGGCAGCTTTTGACATAAACGATCAGTACGATACATTGTTTAGTGATCGGTCACGATTGGAAAATTACATACATGAGAGCTTAACAATAAAGAAAAAAATGATCACTAAAGATGAGTTTGACCAACACGAACGCCGCGTTTTTAATTATGGTCACACGTTTGGTCATGCTATTGAAGCAATAACAAACCACAAAGTGCCACACGGCCAAGCAGTTACAATTGGCATGGATATTGCGAATTATGTATCATATAAAATGGGCAACCTAAAAGAAGACCAATACTTAAATATGAGTTATTTTTTAAAAAAGAACATGCCCAATTTCCGTCTAGAAGAAAGCATGATTGATTCTTATATAGGATTGTTAAAGAAAGACAAGAAGAATATTTCTAATTCAATAACTTGTATACTCCCTTACGCATTCGGGGATATTAGAGTTGAACACGTACAAGACATACAATTTCTTAAAAAAACGCTAATTGATTATATAAATCTAAATGAAAAGAGGGCATAGTGAGGAATATTTCTAGGAGCAGTAGAAACCGTATAAACATAGATCTCGACAAGAGCCATGACTCATACATACATGATAAAACATCTGGCAAGGAGTATTTGGATTTCTTTGGAATGTATGCTTCCCTACCTCTGGGTTACAACCACAAGGTATTCAAAACAAAGGAATTTACAGAAGAAATATTGAGAGCAAGCTCTATCAAAATTACAAACTGTGAGGTTATTTCTGATGAAGCCACAGAGTTTGACAAAGCATTTCAGGAGTATTGTTCAACTAATTCAAAGTATAAAATGTTTCACTACTGTTGTACTGGAGCGTTAGCCTTGGAAGCAGCAATTAAGTGCGCGATAAAGTATAAAGGTCACAATAAAAATCCAAAAGTATTATCTTTTGAGGGGTCTTTTCATGGAATTAATAGTTGGGGATGCTTCATTACGTCTAGGGAAGGGTCATCTGATAGCAGACTTTCCCCATATCCGGAAGCATTTTCAGTTAAAGTACAAAGCCCAAATTTACAGGACCAGATTGAGGGAGTTATCAACAAGATAGAAAGTATTGCGAATGATCTTACAGCCATTGTAGTTGAGCCAATACAGTGTACAATAGGTGACAGGTATTATAAAAAAGAATTTTTTGCTTCCTTGAGAGAGGTGTGCGATAAATTTGACATTCCGTTAATATTTGACGAGGTACAGATTGGATTCGGCAGTACGGGTAAGATATGGTATCATGATCACCTAGATATAGATCCTGATATTGTGATGTTTGGTAAAAAAACTCAACTCTCTGGCATAATGGCGACAGAAAAAATGTCAAAAATATTTCAAAACGCTATCGAGCTTGAGGTGACTTGGGATGCCACTTTACTTGATATGATCAGGTGTAAGTACATAATATCTGCTTATAAGGAATGTGAAATATTAAATAATGTTGTAAGTAGAAGTGAACAAATTGTTAATGGTCTTCATCAAATTAGAAGCATTGAGGGTATAAGGAACAGTGGTTTAATAATGGCTTTTGATATAAAAGAGGAAGAAAACTTTAAAAATTTCGTGAAAAAATCAAAAAGTTATGGTATGATATTTAACAGCAGTGGAAACAAAACAGTTAGGTTAAGACCAAATTTAAATTTAAGCGAACAAGAAGCGAATAAAGCTTTAAATATAATAGAACTTTCTTTGAAAAGTTAAAGTAATAAGGAGACGTAATGAAAATTGATTTTGAAAGTATTGAGCAAAAAACACACGACGTAATAGATTCGGAAGCCTATTCTGAACTGGTGGAGTCTGTAAAACAGGCAAAGAAGATTTTTTTAATAGGAAATGGAGGTCTACACTATGTTGCTAGTCATATGTCGACAGACTTATCTCGCCTAATACCAGATAAGACATGTTACTCGTTTGACAACGTTGGATTTATTACTTCGAATGCTAATGACCACGGCTATGAACACATTTTTGAAAGATGGCTGGAAACTACTGCTCTAGTAGAGGATCCAAGTGAATGTTTAGTTGTTGGAATGTCTTGTTCCGGCAATTCAACAAATGTTATCAATGCCTTACATTGGGCAGATGAGCATAGCTTTTCTACTCACATGATTAGTGGGCAGAAGTCCAAAAAACTAAAAAGCAATATCAAAGAATTGACTTATGGATGTGAATATTTTCACACGGTAGAAGTTATGACAATGATGATTTTCTACGAATTGATTCACCAAACAGGGAACCACTGTCCGTCAATCAACCAAGAAAAGAAACGAATGGCTGATTCTCCTTTAAGGTCTTAATATGTTTTATGATTCAAGTTGTTCCTCTAAGCACAAAGATCACATGTTGCCATTTAGGGCTACATTTTCATCTTTTGATGCTGGCGGGGAAAAAAATGATATGGAGTTTCTCTCTCTCGTAAGAAGAAGAGATGAAAATAAAAAGACCGCTTATGTCATAGGTACTGGTCCAAGCCTCAAGGGCGTGGACATGTCTAAATTGAAAAATGAAGACACCATCACTTTCAATAGAGCGTATGTTGCTTTTGATGATTGGGGGTTTCATCCAACTTATTATTTGTCAATAGATAGTCAAGATTTAGAGTCAATATCTGAAGACATTGTTGGCTTAATGGATCAGGGAAAAATAGAGAAGTATTTTTTACCACACGATAGTCATTTCTACCACTTAGCAAATTCCAATCAATATCGAGATAAGATAACTTTATTACAAGACACTCCCGAAAGCTGGAAGATGGCATTATCATTTAATGAATGTATTGCCCTTGGGAAAACTAACACATTAATAACTCCAATTCTAGCTAGTGCTGGTTATATGGGGGCGAAAATGCTTTACTTAATGGGCTACAGCGAGGTTGTTTTGCTTGGGTGTGATGCTTATTATAGAACAGATGAGGAGTCCCAAAGGAGTGTTATATGGGATGAAGATGGGTGTGTATCTCAAGAGGACTATGATCCAAATCATTTTAGAGACGATTATTTTGGAAAAGGACAAAGGTTTGGGCGACCCACTTCCACAGAAGAACAAATACAGTGGTGGAATACTGCTGCCATCAACGTCGATTTACACAAAAGGTTCGACTCTAAGGAAGATTTTAATATATTTTCCTGCTCTGAAGGGTCAAAATTAAATAGCGTATTTCCGTACATACCGTTCGAAGAGTTTATGTTAGGGCGAAGACGACCACAAAATATACCATTGGAACGCTAAACTCTATGTCACGATATAGGCACACAATCCGAGGAATTTACGATGAACTTAAATCTTGCTACTGCGATGATTCTTGTGAGGAATATGGAGACTGTTGCGATGATTGCTATGAGGAGGAGAAAAGAAAAAAAATGACAATTCCCGCATCTAAGACAAAGACCGATACATTTATAGAGAAAACGTATTCATCTTTAAAAAGTAAACATTCAAAACAAAAAAAAGATTCTATATTTATTATTGGATCTGGTCCCTCTCTTAACACTTGTAACATGGGAAGTCTTAAGAAATATAATACATTTTCAATGAATCGGCAGTATATTTCATATGAAAAATGGGGATTTTTTCCGACATACTATGGATGTATAGACAGGTTATTAGTTAAAACCATAGCAAACGACATTGGTAGAATGGTAGACAACAATATGAAGTCTAGACCGTTTCCTATAAAAAACTTTTTCCTTCCTAGCGATTTCGCGAAGCAAAATTGGGAAGCTTCCCAAGTTGATGCCGGTGTGATTCTAATGGGCACATATTCTTCTTTAATTCCAGATACAGAATTAGAAAAGTTAAAAACGTATGTTAAAGGAAGGGGTAGAATAAGAAAAAATGATTTGTATAAACTAGCAACAAAAATCAATAAACCACGCTCCTCTTTCGATAATTCTGAAGCTCCTGCACATTTGAGAAATCGAGGACATATCTCAATACTGGCAGAATCTTGGTCTAATTGCGGAATATTCTGTACTAATATTGCTGCAGCACTTGGATATAAAAATATTTATTTGCTAGGAATGGATATTATATACCATAATGATGAAACAAAAGATCACTATGACGTTAAATATTTTGATACTGATCATTTTACAATTAATTCAACACATGGCAGAATAACAACAGAGGGCGATACAATTAGAGATTGGAACCTGCTTAAAAGCATGGTGTCGTCTCCATGTTATTATAAAGACTCTCCAAATATAATTTCTTGTACTCCGAACTCTCCAATAAACGAGGTGTTTCCATATCAAAGCCTCGATAAGGTCACACATGATTTACAAAAATAAACAATTAAAAAAAGTTTTTGTTACAGGTGGTTCCGGATTTATTGGAACAAGATTAAAAAAACAAAATCCAAACTGGACATTTTTGTCCTCAAGGGATTGCGATCTCACCGACTACCCCAGTGTCCGTGACCTGTTCGCATCAGAAAAGCCAGACGCAATTTTACATCTTGCTAGTAAGGTTGGTGGCATTAAAGAAAACTCTACAAAGCAAGCAGACTTCTATGATGTCAATACGTACATAAACACAAATGTTTTAAAATCAGCTCATAAGGCGGGGATTAATAGGGTTTTATCATGCTTGAGTACATGTACTTTCCCAGATGTCGTAAACACCTACCCATTTGTAGAAGAGGATATATTATCGGGACCACCGGCTAAAACAAACTTTACTTATGGTTATACAAAAAGAGCCTTGCTAGTACAAACAAATGCTTATAGGCAGCAATATGGAGTAAACTACTCTACATTTTGTCCATCGAATATATATGGCCCAAATGATAACTTTGATCTAGAAAGTTCACACTTCGTGCCGGCTATGATAAGAAAGCTACATGAAGCAAAAGAAGGAGATACAGTTGAATTTTGGGGTACAGGAAGCCCTCTTAGGCAGCAATTATACGTCGATGACTTAGTGAGGATAATTCCTTTTATCTTGGATAACCACAACACCGATGTGCCGTTAATCATATCTCCCGATCAAAACTTGTCGATAAAAGAAATGATAGAAATATTTTTAAACAATGTAGAAAAAGATGTTAAAATAGTGTTTAATAACAAGTTAGATGGTCAATATAGAAAAGATGGATCTAATAAAAAATTCAAAGAACTGTATGGTGATTTTGAATTTACTAAATTTGAAAATGGAGTTTTAAAAACTTATGAGTGGTACAAAAAAAGCAAATAAAGTTGCTATTATCACAGGCATTACAGGTCAAGATGGCTCATATCTCGCTGAGCTTTTACTGGAAAAAGACTATAAGGTTGTGGGATTAAAGAGAAGAACCTCTCTTATATGTACCGATAGGGTCGATCACCTTTTTTCAAATAAAAACTTTACATTAGAGTATTTCGACCTCAACGATGCTGGTTGTATGTGGTCCTTGATCAATAAGTATAAGCCCGACGAGATCTACAACTTAGCAGCACAATCCCATGTCAGAGTTTCTTTTGATTTGTCAGAGCATACTGTGGATGGTATCGCTATGGGAACACTAAGGTTGCTTAACGCCGCAAAAGAATTAGTACCAGAGTGTAAAATATATCAAGCATCCTCCTCAGAAATGTATGGGGATAATCCCAATTATCCTTTTAATGAAGAGTCGACCCTTATGCCAGCATCTCCATATGCTTGCGCTAAGGTTTTCGCTCATAACCTCGTAAGAAACTATAGAATGTCGTATGGTCAGTACGCTTGTAGTGGAATTCTATTCAATCATGAGTCTCCAAAAAGAGGCGAGACTTTTGTCACTAGAAAAATTACTATGGCAGCAGCAAGAATCAAACTAGGTCTTCAAGATAAACTATTTTTAGGCAATCTTGATGCCAAAAGAGATTGGGGTTTTGCTGGGGATTATGTAAAATTGATGTACATGATGCTCCAACAAGATAGTCCTGATGATTATGTTATTGCTACCGGCGAGACACATTCTGTAAAGGAATTTTTAGATGCTGTTTTCGATCAAGCAGGTCTCGGAAGCGCAGAAAAATATGTTGAGATTGACCCAAGACTTTTTAGACCACAAGAGGTACCTTACCTACTAGGGGATTCAACAAAGGCAAGAGAAAAATTGGGATGGACACCCGAAGTTACATTCGAAGGTCTCGCTAAGATGATGTTCGAGGCAGACTTAGAGCATTTTAAAAAAGAAATAGGAGAAAAATAAAATGAATATGTCAGATCAAGCAGTAGGAGCCATAATGATGGCTTTACAAAAAAGCCTCTTGGAGCAAAGTGATATTGTTCCAACATTGAAGGGGTTCGACTTTGTTCTTTCTGGGGATGAAGATATTAAAGAGCTTTACGTAAAGAATCCACCTCTTTTTAAAATGGGAGTTGAGGAGACAGAAGAGAGCGAAGAAGGATAATATGCCAACATATTGCTATTATTGTAAAGAATGTGATGAGCACTTCGAAGCATTTCATTCTATGAAGAGCATTGAAACTGTTTGTAAAGTTTGCGGTGCAGAGGAGTGCCTAACTAGGGTACCCTCTATGCCCACATACTTTAAGAAAAATAATGCTGGCAGTGTTGTTAAGAAACATATAGAAGAGGCAAGAGAACAGCTTACAAAAGATAAGCAAGACGCAATAAAGGAATTTGAATGAGCTTGATTATATTATTTTTGGTGTTGTCTTTTTGTTTGAACGTACTGTTATTATGGTATATTAGAAGAATGCTGAAGCAGATGTTAAATGTATCTGATAATATGGGGAATCTTGTAGAGGATTTAGCATCATATCAAAACCATCTACAACAGCTTTATGAGATGGAGATGTACTATGGAGAGCCAAGCATTAAGAATTTAATAGTTCATTCTAGGCAAGTAATAGAGCATGTGAAGCAATTTAGCGATGTCTATAATATAATAACAGAGAGGGCTGATCAAATACAGGAGCCTGAAGTGGAATAGAATGACTAAGACTAAGAAAAAAAACTTATATTTTACAAAAGTACACGAGAATGCGATTGTGGAGTATGCACGAACAGACGATATCAAGGTAAGAACAGAACTTTATATAGATTATATCGAGCCAGCATTTAATGAAATGGTGGATAAAATTATCTATACATATAGATTTACAAGCCTTCCCAACATCGATGTTCTCAAAGATGAGTGTAAAATTTGGCTCACAACCATATTGGATAAGTACGATCCAAATAAAGGCTCTAAAGCCTTCTCATATTTTAGTGTGATCACGAAAAACTGGTTTATTCACAAGGTTAGAAAAACAAACCAGAGTAACAAAAGAGAAGTAAAACTAGACGATCTGCCAAGAAACATAGATATGTCAAAAGTTGTAGTTCAAAACGAGTACCACTCTAAGCGAGAAGAATATGAGTTTTGGAAAAACTTGTGGGAAGAAATAAATCTATGGGAAAAAACAATTAACATGAAGCCGAATGAGGAAAAGGTATACGAGGCTATTCGTATGTTGTTATCTTCCCCTGATAATATAGAAATATACAACAAAAAAGCCATTTACTTTTACATCAGAGAGATCACAGGTCTAAACACAAAGCAAGTCGTCAATAACCTCAATAAAATGAGAGTTAGATATAGATTATTTAAAAAGAAATGGGATCGTGGAGAAATATAATTTAGCACTAATTATATTACCATGAAAGACTTAGACTCATACATACAAGAAGCAATCAAAAATATTAGAAGCGATAGAGCTATCACCACCACTTTGTTGATGGAGCTGATGGATTATATTAAAAAAGATGAAGATCGTAAAGAATCTGTCGGAACTATTGCTGCTAAATATGTAGAAACACTTCAAAGGTCAAATGAACAACTAGTAAAAGTTAGCACCCTTATTCAGAAAAAAACAGCAGGATCCGAAGAGTTAAGCAAGGAGGATAGGGAAGAACTGTTTGATTTGATTAAGGAGGCTGGCTGATGTCGACAGAAGAAAAAACAAACAGAGTAGGAATTCCGGGAACAAACGACGGAACAGCCCCTACACAAAGCAATTATCCTCACTTAAATGCTGAGTACGGAGACTTAAATCCTCTTTTTGAGTCTTATGTTACTGGGGACCCATCACAAAATGAAGACTCATCGGAGGGGTTTTTCAACAACGCAGTAAAGCTCATTCAAAATAGCATGGAGTCTGATATACTAAATCACACTGGTCAGTACATTGGGGTTGTGTTACGAGTAGAGAGTGATCCATCGGAACTAACAGGTACAGATAATAATTGGCTTACAAGAGCACACAAAAAATCTGGAACAGATAGCGTTCCTCCTCTCTTGGCTATTAGGGTAAGAATTCCAGAACTACATGCGCCTCTGCCGATCCCCGTAGATCTACCCGGAAAGGATTCATTTTTTGATAATTACGCCTCTATTGATGGTATTCTCGGATTATCTAAGGAAGCTTCTGGAACAGGGTTATCTGATGATACTATCATAAAGATGTATCCTGTTTTTACGTGTCAAGACACGGTGATTAGTGCATTCACACCACAACCCGGATCCTTGGTGCGTGTTACTTTTGTTGATAAACAAACACAAACTGGTGGAATATACCTTGGTCCAATCGACTATAATAGGACATCTCCTAATTCGTTAGCCGCTGGACTAGGATCTGGAAGCCCACAAGATGCTTTCATGGGGGGAGCCGCAGGAGTAGGTCAGTTGCCAACTAACGCTACAGGCGGAGATTTTTCTTACAATGGGACTACTGACCTGCCACCCGGAACCCCACCATCGGCTACTGAAATTAGGAATAAAATTATAGATTTCCGTGGTTATCGTCCGGGGAGTAAACTAATACGAGAAAAACCAGAAAGATTGGCGGCCGCCTATTATATTTATGATAGGATGGTCACTGCTTTTGGGTGGACCCCTTCATATGCCGCAGCTGCATTAGTACAAGCAGGCGGAGAATCTGGAATGAATCCAGATGCCATAGAAAATAAACACAAAGCATATCCCAATTATGGACCCGGCTTCGGTCTTTTTCAAATAACAAACGGAAATGGATTAGGTGCGGCATTAAGCCTTAAATCAATAATAATGAGAGCCCAAAAGCTACCCCAAGAGATAAAAGATAAATTCGGAATTAAGCCGGGTGAAGCAAAACTACCAGACATTGATGAGAATGGAAATTTGGTTACCAGAGACGTTTCCTACCTTGCCGATAGGGAGGCTGGAGACCTTGTTTTATCAAACGCTAATCCTGCTCCCCCACTAAGGAATGGAAAAAAAGCCCAAGGATATTTTAATTGTAATACTCCAAGAAATACAATGGATCGATTAGCGTTATCAATCCTCCAGATACATGGTAAGGGCGGTACTGGGGCGGCATACAATACTAAATTAACAGCCGCCCAGTGCTTTGACAAGTTTCACTGGTCTCCTTTGGGCGGCGGAAGCAAGTCCGTATTTGTAAAAAAAGCAAACGCTGGAAGCGCAAGCGCCTTAGCAACTCTTGAAAGGTTTTCTAGAGGTGGAGCAAAAAGGCAAAGAAGTGGCTTAAAGTGGCTTGGGGAAAGCTTATGGGGATCAATAGGACCTTACGCTGATGAAAGAAACCCGATAGTTTTGGATAAAGGTCAAAAGCTTAATGTACCCAGCCAGCAGCCTGTTGTTTACAAGACAAACTATCCTACTAAAACTGAAAATACAGGAAATTCTTATAGTTCTATGGGCGGGTTTCTTTTGTCTCCAAGATCTACTTTGGGAGGAATTGAAAGAGAGATATATGATGACAGTGGCAACAAGATTAATATCAATTCTAAAATATTAAACAGGGGATTTTATAAAGTAGACACGAGAATAACACTAATACCAAGTAAAAATGTTGAAATAAAACCGAGCGATTGGCACACAAATCAGGACATAAAAAAAGTTCGCACAAATAGAGTTAGACCATATTCATATGGGGATATATCTAATTTCTCTCAGAATTTGGTTAATGTCCCTACTGTGAGGGGAATTAAAAATCAAAAAATTCATATACTAGCAGCAAAAAGATTTGAGCTTATGAATTCATTTTGGCTTGAGTATCTGAAAAATGCCAACATTCCAGAAAGAAAAGATATAACAGGTCTTTTCAGGATATCTCAGGGCTATATTAGGCACAAATATAAAGACGATTATCAATACTATTATGATAAAATGAAAGGAAAGTATGGATCTATAGAGATAGGAAAAAGGTATGAATATTTTCACTCTCCTTACGAAACAGGTCTTGTTTTTGATATAGGAAATAATGGGTTTTTAGCTTCAAATCAAAGTCTGACTAGATCAAATCTAGAATACTATACAGATCTTATATCGTGGAACTGGCTAGCTAGTAACGCACACATATTCGGAATATATCCTAGTGGAGAATTTCCATGGAGATGGGAAGTTTTAGTTCCAAGATATAATTGGTTCACAGGCAAGGATTTTGTTATAGAGCAAAACTCGATTAGACCGAATAGGTATAAAAACCAATATGCTCTTTATGTTATTGAGGAGAGCATGGAGTCTGGACTTAGAACGTCGGATAGCACATTCGATGAAGAAATATTTTTTTAAAGAGGTCTTTAAATGGCAAATTGTAATGTAATAAAAGCTAATAATATATCTAACCTTTCCGACAGGAACAAAGAAAGGTTTAAAAAAGCAACTCAGGAAGAGAAGATACTATTAGAGGGCGTAGCATGTGATAAAAAAGTTGAGCCCCTTCCAAATTTTCGAAAAGCGCCTTGTGAGTCTATAGTCGCCAATGGTCAAAATAATTCACAAATTGTTGTTGGAAGAGATAGACCTTCAAGCCTATTATCTGGATATGGGGGAAGGGGCGATAGCCAAGCTGGAGCGATGGATCTAGTCGTAGGAAGAAAATCGTCAAATATACAAGAAACAGACGAAAATGGGGAAGAGATTTTTATAGATCCAGACTTTGAGTCTGATGCAGCAAGAATATATTTAAGTCAAAAAACAGACATAGATAGCAATTTTAATATAGCTCAAGGTGGGGTTGGAAACTCTGTAACGAGATCTGGAATTGGAATAAAGGCAGATAGTGTCAGAATTATAGGAAGAGAGGGCATTAAATTAGTCACACAGACTGAGAACAAAAATTCTTTAGGTGGCGATATAATATCAACAAAGGGAATAGATTTGATAGCGGGAAACAATGATGTTGATCTACAGCCTTTGGTGAAGGGTGATAATTTAGTAGAATTTCTAAATATTACATTTGATTTAATAAAAAAATCCAACTCTTTAATTAATTCTTTGGCAACAAAGCAAATAGCTCTAGACGCCGCATTGGCATCTCATACGCACGTTACAGCATGTAGTGCCGGACCCGGACTGGCAGCCCCCTCAGTGGAGGCTCTTACAGCCTGCTCAGTAGATGCGGCGCAATTAGGAATATTAGATTTTCCATCTCACGTTTCTGTACTATCAAATGCTATTACAGCAGCCCAAGATTATATTAAGCCCGGAGGGTCTAAATTTATTATAAGTAAGTATAATAAAACGAATTGATATAATTATAAGAATAATCTGTTAATTGGAGCAAACATTAATGTCTGGCAATGAAAATATAACGCACCTAATAGGACCAAACTATGACGATTCCAACTCGTCAAGTGGAACACAAGATATTCAGCTAAGGAAATACCCTAGTGACACATCATCAACTGTCGCGACACTTTCAGTATCAGATGAAAACTACATTTATGTTTATTTAATCAAAGAATGGGCAACTGGAAATTCAAAATGGGCAAAGATATTAATCACCGACCCAGAAAGCCCCGCCTACAGGGCAGAAGGTTACATGTTGACAAAATATTTGAAACCAGTTGGGGGTCTTGTTTATTCGTCGCCTATACTTCCAAAAAGCAATATCTTTATGGAAAAGATGTCCCCAATGGCATTAGCGTTAATACCAGATTGGTATAGATTAGAGAAGCCTTATTACCATAGAGAAAATGGAGAATATTGGGTTAACGTCCAGCTTCCAGATACATGTCTTTTTGCTGGAGAAGAATACGAGCAGCAAAAAGAGAAAGCCAAAACTCATGGTATACGAGAACTTTTTAAATACCTTAGCATACCCTACGCTCATGATCCAAGCATTCTAAATAATTTTGTAAATGGATTTAGGAGTGGGGAAGTTAAAGATTTTTACTTATCAAGTAGACCAAATTCTAAGCTAAGAATGTTGGTAGTCATACCAGCAATATATACGCAATATCTTAAGGAAAACTTAATATCGCCTCCAAAAACAGAAGAATTCGGCACTGACGTTTTAAACTGGAGCGAGTACGAGATAAGAATTCCTTTTAAAATGTACGATACATATAGAATCAGAGTTAGGAATTGTTTAAAGAGATTTTATGAATCTTACAATAAGTCTGATTTTCAAATCAAAGGTTTTGACTTTGAGAATGAAATAAAGTCTGTCGATGATGCTTTTATAAAAATAAAATCTCTTTTAATAGACAACAATGTTAATACAAATAATGCCACGAAAGATGGCGAGATAGTCGTAAGGTTTGACACAGAGTACCGATTGTATAGTATACATTTTGCAGATCCATCTGTTGGCTCCCATATACTTGATGTTGGTCTTGATTATGTAAAAAATTCACACCCATTTAACAGCAAAAGAACATCTTATATATTTTTAAGACAAAAGGAGTTCTGTAATCCAGAATTAACTTTGAAAAGTTTTTTCAATAAATATATTATAGATCCAGCACCAGTCATAAAATTTAAAGACATATCCCTTGGCTCAATGTCCGGTCCCAAAATTGGAGATTTTGGATCCCTAGAACTAGGAATGTCTTTGGATCTTGAGAGTATATTAAACGACATATCTCTAAATTTCAATAGTGGCTTGAATTTAAATACAAATTTAGATTTTGGCTCTTTCAATTATGGAAATTCCAACCTTGGAGGAAGCTCCTCCTTTAAATTAGAAGCAATAAAATTTAGAGATATGAACAATATAAACATTGGTGATCCGTTCTCGTCAAAAGACTTTTTAAGCTCTTTGACATGGAAATTGGGATTTGGAGACCTTGGAGATTTATATAATTTAGCTTTAAAATTTATTGACATGAATCAACTATTTGGAATCATTTCGTCTTATTATTCCTCATCTAGTTCATTATCCATGGGGGATTTATCTTCTCCGTCATTCGGGGATTTTGATTTAAATTTTCCAAAAACTGGAGAATCAGGAGATTTTAACTTTCCTCCGGGAGGTAGTTTAGAATTTGATTTAGGATCCGGAAAAAGTATGGGGGACTTCTCTTTGGGAGCCCCAGACTCATCATTTGATTTTGATTTTGAAATACCATCATTATATTTGGATTTGCCAAGCTTTGACTTATTGTCAAGTCTTGGAGATCTTTTGTTTGAAATTTTTGAAAGAATTTTAGCACAAATTATTTTACAAATCTTGATTTACCTTCTTGAAAGCCTTATAGCTCAAATAAACGGATCTATATGCTCCCCTGATCTGGGATCACCAAACGCTTCAATCGATTCCGCCGTCTTAAGAAATTATGGAGGAGAAAACATTAATGACCTTCTTCAGGATTCGATAGGAGTCTATGAAGATGATGTGTATAATAATAGAATTAATCAAATATATATCGCTTGTGCTTCTTCGATATTGAACAGTACAAATAATGATCAACTAGTACAAATAGAAGCACCATCGAATCTAGCAAAATATTTTGATTCTGTGTCATTGATGGTAAGCCCAGTAGAAATGTTGGCACTATTTAACGGAACAACGCCAGAGCCGCTATTAAGGGAAGTTCTCGATTATACACAAGACCAATATGAAGAAATAGGATTTCTCTTCAATACGACAGACAAAATAAAAAAATTATTTGTATGTATGGGAGAGAATATTTCATCGGGAACAATAGAAAAAGTTGAAGAAGATATTTCTGATTTGTATAAAAATCCTGAGTTATGCATTGATATAATAAAAGAACTGCAAAACCAATTGAAAGACAAGTGTGTAACCGAACAAGCTGTGAATTCAATATATTACAAAGAGGTTTCACTAAAGACAGATAAATATAAAAAAATTATTAATATTTTGTCTAATGCTAAAAATGACAATTTATTAGTTCCAAACCTTTTTAATCAAGATAGCAATGGTACAAAAGGGCTATTATCTTCCAAGGGTTCATATGGGAATGCGGCAAAGCCTAAAAATCAAGACTTTATAGTGGATAGAATGGTGGAAACTGTTATTGGTGCTCCTAGATCCCAATTACAGATTGATACTGCTGGATCTTCAGAGATACCAAATTCTTCATTTTACGACAAAATAAAAAACACAGATAATTTTAAAAATTTAATAATTTCTTTTAGTCCACCATTTAATACTTTTCTAGTAACAAAGCTGGGACCCCCAAATAATACTGGAAGATATTTTAGAATTAATCCCCAAGTGGATTATAATATATCGCCAGTATATTACGTAAATAAAAACGGATCTTCAAAAATTACTAATTTATATGCTAATAACGACTTGATTCAAACAGAAAACGGCGAGGGCATCAACTTTCCAGCCCATGGTTTATCTGGAGAGGCTCAGGCGTTAATAACAAACAGCGTAAAAGGAAATTCTTTAAAAAACACAACAAATATAATAAAGCCTGAAATCTTGTTTTATGAGTTAATACAAGAATACTACAAACAAAATGTTGAATCCTCATCTGAAATTGTTCCTTATTATGTTTCGAAAAACACAGAATCTGATCCAACTGATGGATCTTACCCAATAATATTACAATCATATATTGAAAAAATCGCTACATCCTACACTGAGGAATATAACAATAGTTCGGAGTATGGATTTATATTAAATCAATATTATTCAAATGTTTCTTCCAATACAAGCCAGATAATAGACTATGAAAGGGCCAAAGAAATAATATCTTCCAATTGGGATTTGGCAGATTTTGATAATCCAAACGATGATAGTGTTCTTGGAAAAAAACAATTAGCTATTTTGTGGGGTGAATGCTTCATATTCGCCAGAGTTCTTATATTGGAATACTTTTTAAGATCTTTATTCTTTTCAATTAATTATAAATTAGAAAAATTAGATGGAGATTTTACAAGCTTTTCAGTTGAATACACAAAACAGGTGTTGATATCTTCTACATCAAGTGCTGAGTATCAACAAATAGTTGATTTATACAATCAGGTTTATGAATTTTTAAAAACAAAAAGCGAAACAAAGATTGAGGGATATTCTGGAGCTACTGCCGGTCTAGATTACTTCCTATACAATAACTTTGTCGATGTCCAAGAAAAAGTATATGAAGCAGCACAAATATCCCAAACCCAAATAAACCAAATAAATAAAGATACAATATTAATGGCTCAAGATATGCCTGTAATCCCTGTTCACAGTTACGCTGGAGTATTTGTCAAAGACTCGCTAAATGAAGGCACCCCGGAAAACCCCTCAGAGAAAGATTATAGTCTTTTTAAAGATAGCAGGTATGACAAATTTAAAAATGGAAGCATGTTTTTACAGAAGTTTTTCTATATCGAAGATTACGACAAAGAAACTATTAAATACCCCAAAGTGCTAGACCGACCTATTGAGTGGAAGGGGGTTTTGAATAGCGATAAATTTATACAGTGGTTATCTGCCCAAGGGGTCCAAGCTGACATACAGTCGGATATCAAAATGTCAGAACTTTTTAAAAATGTTTTTATAGGATCTAGGTTGTGCTATGGAATTACGGTTGATCCAAATAAAAACCTTGAGGATGCAGTGGATCAAGAGGTAAGCGACTTAGCAAAGCAGATTTTTCAAGAGTATGCACCATTTATAAATACAGGACAGCTTGATCTAACAAATTCTAGTTTTTTAAATACAAGCAACTCTTGTTATTTCGATAAGTCAATGATATGTTATGATGGAATATCTCCAATAGTTACGGAAAACTCCAACATCGAAGACTATCCAGACACATATCTGTCAACAGGAACATTTTCAATAGTGCTGCCTTTGATTAGAAAGCAACAAAAGATAGATTTGTTGGATATGACAATTGGAGAATTTATTATCAAGTTAGAAAACGAAGAATATGAAGAAGAATTTATGACTAATTTGACTGAAAGTATATTTAATAGTGGTGAGTATGATGCTTTGGTTAATTATTGTTTCCCTGTCGATAATATCAATTATTTTCTTTCTTTGTATGGGATTCAAAAAGTTTTTTACCAAAATACCGAAGCTCAACAAGCACTACAACAATCAAAAGATTTTTTCAAAAGAGCCATGGATATAACAGCGAATGCGAAAAAATTTGATTATTTAGGATAAAAAAATGTCTAGAATTAACACATTGGCTCCAAAATTACCCTTATCTCTTTCTAGCGATGAAGCGCCGAATTATGAGATGCTTACAACGATAAGGCAAACAAGCAAGCAAAATTTAAAATGCCTAGTCTTAACAGCACAGGGAGAAAGAATGATGGATCCAGACTTTGGCGTAGGAATCAAAAAATATCTTTTTGAAAACTATAGTGCAGAGACTGTTCAAACCATAAGGTACAACATTAATACTCAAGTCTCTACATATATGCCGTTTATAAATATAATCAATGTAACGATCCTAAACGGAGAAGATCTAAGCCCACCAGATTACAACAAGATGTTTGTGTCGATAAAATATTCAATCAGATCTGTTGGAATTTCAGATATTCTTGAATTCAATGTACAGAATAATCGACAGTAAACTATTTAATTTTAAGGGAGTTATTAAAATTGACATTTCAAAAAAAAGACATAGTACCAATTAACTACACTAGTAGAGATTATGACTCAATCCGCAGAGATCTAATAACCCACATTAAAAGATATTATCCACAAGTCTATCAAGACTTCAATGAGGCTTCATTTGGGTCAATTATGTTGGATACAGTATCTTATGTTGGAGACGTATTGTCTTTCTACATGGATTACAACGTTAATGAATCTTTCCTAGAGACTGCAATAGAATCGAATAATGTAATTAAGCTAGCTAGGCAAATGGGATACCGATATAAAGGATATCCAGTCTCCAGTGGCGTGATCACTATGTATTTAGTAGTTCCAGCATCATCAAATGGAGTACAACCTGATTTAGATTATGCTCCAATAGTAAAAAAAGGCACAATTTTTTCAACTAACTCTCAAGGAGTGGTCTACACGCTAAACGAAGATGTTGATTTTTCACTTGCTAGTAATGAAGTGGTAGTTGCCACTGTTGACTCCACCTCTGGCGTTCCAACAGGATATGCTATCAAGGCTTATGGAGAAATAATTTCCGGAGAAGTAAAAACAAAAACAATTGAGGTAGGAGAATATAGAAGATTTAGAAAGGTATTAATACCCGACACTAACATATCAGAAATTGTATCTGTATTTGACACTCAGGGAAACCAATATTACGAAGTAGATTACCTATCTCAGGATACTATATATACGCAAATTACTAATAAGGCTTCAGATGGAGATGCTGTTCCTTCTATTTTAAAGCCAAAAAAAGTACCAAGAAGATTTGTCTTTGAACAATTGAGCAATCAGTTCTTCCTTCAATTTGGATATGGGTCGGAGACCAATTTAACAAATGAGATAATATCAGACCCCAGTAAGGTTCTTCTAAATGTTAATGGAAAGGATTATGTTTTAGATGAAAGTTTTGATCCAACAAATTTAATTGAAACGGAGAAAATGGGTGTCTCTCCAACCAATACTTCACTCACAATAAAATATAGAACGAATAGTGTCAATAAAACAAATATCGGTGCGAAAACGCTAACAACGGTATCTGATCCTAAATTTAGCTTTACAAACGTTGGAAGTTTGTCTAATGAGAAAGTTAGGAATGTTATAACATCTTTAGAATTTGAAAATGAACAGCCAATAGTTGGCAATGTGACAGCTCCATCGTCACAAGAACTAAAGCACAGAGCATATGGCGCTTTCTCTTCGCAAAACAGGGCTGTAACAGCGCAGGACTACAAGTCTGTAATTTACAATATGCCTCCAAAGTTCGGAGCAGTTAAGAGATGTAGTATTGTACAAGATAAAGATTCCTTTAAAAGAAACCTAAATCTTTACATAGTTTCTGAAGACGCCTCGGGCAATCTAATAGAATCGACATCAAATTTAAAAAATAATTTAAAAAATTACTTGTCAAACTATAAGATGATAAACGACACTATAGACATTTTAAATGGTAGAGTCGTTAATTTTGGAATAAAATTTGATATTATAGCAGATGAAGAAAAAAACAAATTTGAGGTTTTACAGGCTGGAGTTGACTCTATAAAGGCAGAACTGCTGGCATCTAAATATGAAATTGGAGAGCCAATTAGAACTAGCGATATATTTAGAATTCTTAAAGATGTTGATGGAATATTAGACGTCATATCTGTAAATGTCAATAGAAAAAGAGGAAGCCTGTATTCATCCGTATCATATGACATGAAGTCGAACACATCTCCTGATGGAAGGCTTATATTAGCACAAGATGATATTGTTTTCGAGGTGAAATACCCAAATTCAGACATTGTAGGGACAGTTAGGTAATGGGAATATATAGATATACAGCGAGTGCTGACAATACAATTACAAATGCTTTCCGGTCTAATTTGGTCGGCAGAGGCACTGGATCAAACATGGGGGCTTCAGATGTGCTAGAAGCTTTTTACATAGCTGGTCAAACCTCATCTTCTTCGGGATTGTCCTCAGAAAAGTCAAGGATTTTAATAAACTTTCCATTTTCCACCATTGAGACAGACAGAAGCGCTAGTGTGCCTCTTATACCAGCCAGTGGTAATGTTGAGTGGTACCTGAAGCTATACAACGCTAGACACGCATCTACATTACCAAAGAAATTTAATATCTCCTTACATCCGATATCAGCATCATGGCAAGAAGGCGATGGACTAGACATGGATGAATACACAGATCAAACTTATGGTGTTTTAAGTGGATCAAACTGGATCAATTCATCTTTGGGAACCGACTGGACAACTCAGGGCGGAGATTATATTGGAATTGGAGATGAAAACACAACAGGATTACAATACTTTCAAGATGGTACTGAAGATTTAGAAATAAACATATCTCATATCGCAGAAAAAATGCTTCATGGATCTGGATCTGGTTTAGCAAGATATGGATTTGGAATAATGTTGTCATCAAGTTATGAAACGGGGTCTCAAACTTATTATACAAAAAAGTTCTTCGCTAGATCTAGCGAGTATTTCTTTAAAAGACCGACCCTAGAGGCCCGATGGGACTCTTCTGATAAAGATAGAGCAGGTAATTTTTACGGAGCTAGCAGCTTTGCTAGTCGTGATGACAATGTTAACACCATATACTTGTATAATTATGTCAGGGGTCAACTTAAGGACATTCCAGACCTAACAGACAATCTTATATATGTATCATTTCATTCTGGAAATGCTGATAATTCCGCAGTTGCAGAAAATACTGCCAGACTGTCAATCAGAAATAAGGGTCAAGGTAACGGATCGACATCTACACATATCGTAGGTGGCAAAAAAAGCTTAGGAATTTACACAGCAAGTGTAATATATCCGGCAGCATTGCCAACAACGCCAGCCGAGGCAGATCCATCGACAATATTTCCAGTGTGGCAAGACTCGACGTCAGGATTAAGCTCAGGTGCTGGTATCAAATATCATACTGGGTCTGCTATAGGCGTGAAAGACCTTAATGCTTCCAATTTTAATACAAACCCGTCATATGTGACAGATATTACCAATTTGAAAAGTTTATATTCTAAAGATGAAAATGCTAGATTTAGATTATATATTAGAGAAAAAGATTGGAATCCAACAATTTATACTGTTGCTAATACAGAAATAGAAAATTATATTGTTGAAGACGCATATTTTAAACTGTTTAGAATTGTTGATGATATGGAGATAATTGGATTTGGTACCGGGTCTGCTAGCACTCCCCAACAAACAGGCTCTGCGGGATCATATACAAGATTATCTTATGATATTTCTGGTAATTATTTTGATTTTAATATGGACATGCTTGAGGCTGGATATGCATATGGGCTGAAATTCGCCTATTACGCAAATGGAAGATACTCAGAGCAGCCCGAGGTTTTTAAGTTTAAGGTTGAAGATTAATGACAAAGTACGGTGACAAAAGTAGTGGCTTGAAATCTCTTTTTGGCAAATCAAACGCTAAGGGGACATCCTCATCAAAATTCGTTTCATCTGCGAGCATGGATTCTTTGGGAGACCAAGTAGAATCAGCAGGATATATCAAGGTTGAATTAGAGAATAAAGAAAGAGTTGTACCAACTGTAGATTTTTCTAAACCCTCTAATTTTGCAAAATATGGATCCGCAGAACAATATTATAAAACATCTATTGAAAGAATATACAAGACCTATCCATATGATGGCTCTAAAAAAGAAAAAATTCAATGGAGTCTAACATCTTCATATATAGACAATTACATTTTTGAAAACGAATACCCCAGAACAAATGGGTTTATATCTGTATCTCCTCTTAACGGAGGTTTAGCAAAAAATCTTACGAACAACCCCGGCACAGGTATTGAATCCTATACTCTGGCAACGAGTCCTCAATATATTGGTGTAAAGGGTGGTCCAAATCAAGCCTCCCTTCCAATCTACGATCAAGGTCTAAACAAGAGTACAGACTTTAAGAACCCAGAGCATAAGGCAAATTTTTACGATACAGCCAACAATAGGGCAAAAAACATCACGATAAACGGAACGACAGGTAATACCATAGAATTCTGGCTTAGATCTGATGGAAATCTACTCACAACTAAGGCTATTTACGATGCTTGGAACAGCGATGGGACCAACGAGACACAACCCGGAAGCGCAAGTTATGGGCGTATGTTACTTGAGAACAGGTTTGAAATATCTACTGGAAACTTTGTTGATGGACATTTGTTTCACCTAACATATCACTCGGGCACCACAGGGGCTGAAAGAGTACCATTATTGCCAATTTCCGTTGTGGGAACACCCACAAACGGAATCTTTGACCACTTCTCCGTCACTGTTAAGAATAGTGGAAATCAATTGAACATTAAAACTTTTTTTAATGGGGCGCTTATAGATAACAAACTTACAGGATCTGCTGTTTTAGAAGTAACAGGAGCATCTGCAGGGGGTATAGACGCAAACATTGGTGCCTATAGGACTTATCCAACAGAATATGTTAAGGCACAAGCGCTAGGACTAGGAACGCCTATAACTGATTTTAATGCTTTTGGTAACATGACCGCATCTTTTGATGAATTTAGGGTTTGGAAAACAGCAAGAACAGAAAGTCAAGTACAAAGAAATTGGTTTTCTCAAGTTGGAGCCGGAACAAATACTGATATCTCCAATACAAAACTCGGCTTTTATTTTAAATTTAATGAAGGTATAGTCGGGCAAACAAGCACAGATCAGGTAGTGTTAGATTACTCTGGTCGAGTTTCAAACGGTGTATATAATAATTACTCCTCAACTAGCAGATCCACAGGGTCAGCCATGGTTTTAGCAGGAGCAGCAGAGAGAGAATTTAAAGACCCGATATTGTACCCAATACATCCAGATGTATCCTCGTACAAAACAGATGCCATGAAAAAGGGAGAGGAGTGGGACTACAGAAACCCATCTTTCCTCTTTAATACACTTCCCGAATGGATCCAATCAGAGGATTCAGATTCAGGCAGGGATACATCACTAGCTCTAACTCAAATATTAGCAAGTTATTTTGATACTCTTTATTTACAAATACAAGAGATGCCAAAAATTAAAACTGCTAGGTATTTGAGTAGCAGCGTCGACGTAAATGTGAAGCCAGTTCCGTTTGCTTCAAAGCTTTTGAAAAACGCTGGTTTTGTGGCACCTGAGATATTTGCAGATACAGATGTGATTGCCGCCCTTTCTCACCGAGATGACGATAGGGAGTATGAAAAAAAGCTATATGACATAAAAAACTATATCTATCAAAACATTTATAACAATTTGACATACATCTACAAGTCAAAAGGGACTGCTAAGTCTATCCGCAACCTAATAAGATGCTTTGGTGTTGGGGAGGAGATATATAAATTAAATTTATACGCTAATAACGCAGAATACAATCTAGTAGACAACTTTGTTGATAAAACAGTCAGAAAAACATATGCTGATTTTAATGATGTAACAAGAAATGATGCTACTGTCTACTCATACAAAAACACTTCCGAATCAAATAATACGGGGTACATAACTGGAAGCACAAACACATCAACAGGATTTGATAGTGGCATGGCCATGACTGTAGAGTCCGAAGTCATTTTACCGAGAAAAACAGAGTATGGGGATCCAAATTTTCAAAACAAGTATTATGCTTACCTTACTTCGTCTTTGTTTGGAATGCATTCTGCGAAAGCAGATCCGGGGTCGGATGCTCAGACGGTCACAACTTGGGACTCTAATGATTATGCTAACTTCCAAGTTTACGCGGTTTCAGACACCTTTCAGATACACGAACAGGATTCAAAAAGCGTACAATTTATCTTAAAGAGTTATAACAGCGTATTACCAACCTTAACGAGTAGCATATATTTAAACCAATATCAAGATGTAAAGTGGAATTTTGCTGTAAGAGTAAAGCAAAAAGGCTATCCTTATGTGGGCACGAATATAACAGGCTCTACTGGAAAGGCATATGACGTAGAATTTGAAGGAGTTAGCACTGTATCTGATGTTGTTGTAAACACATTTAAAGCAACAGGTTCAATAGCAAGCGCAGCAGGATTAAACTTTATAACACAGAAAAAGCGTCTTTATGTTGGGGCGCACAGGACAAACTTTACAGGATCATTGAGAGAATATTCAGACGCCCAAATAACATCATGTAGATATTGGGCAGATGATTTGACTAGCGATGAGTTGAAGTATCACTCAATTGATTCCACATCTAAGGGTATTAACAATCCTGAAAAAAATGCTTACTTAACAATACCCAGACCAAATTCAAGTATAGAGATCCCAAGAATTAAAACATTGATTTTAAATTGGGAATTTGATACAATTACAGGGTCAGATGGCAGTGGTCAATTTGTAGTTAAAGATAGCAGTTACACAATAAATCAAGATGAAAAGTTTCAAGAATGGGGAGTTGATTTAGAGAATTTTATAGAGTCAAACCACGATGCTCGCGGTGACTTTTTTGAAAATAACAGTACAGACTCGGTAGCAAAAGAATTTATTCAGGTGTATAAACAACAATTGCCAGAGAATCTAAATGATTCCAACATGATTACAGTTGCTGTTACAGATGATCTTACATTCACTAAAGAATCCAGACCAGTAAAATTTTCATTCTCCTTAGAAAAAAGCATGTACCAGACGATATCAGAAGAAATGTTAAATTTTTTCTTGGCATCTAAAGAAGCTAGTTCATTGGAGAATATTGTAGGAGATCCTGTCAATAGATATAGAATGGGCTTCAAATCCATGGAGAAGGTAAGGAATCTATTTTACAATACAGTTGGTAACACTCCGGATCTAGAGAAATATTTAAATTTCTATAAGTGGCTGGACAATTCTATTTCAGAAATGGTAAAGACACTGAAACCAGCTTCGGCAAATTTGCCAGATGTTAGAAACATGGTAGAAAACCACTTGCTGGAGAGAAATAAATATCAAAGCAAGTTTCCAACACTAGAGAGAAAAGACGGAATTATACAGGATGCCGCTAGGGGAATAAACGAATTAACTTATGATTGGAAAAGAGGACACGCCCCAACTCCCCCCGTAGCGGGAACAAATCAAGACGAAAACTGTTTATGGTGGAATAAGAGAGCCCTTCGTGATGAAGCTGGGTTGAGTTCTGGAAATACAGGTGTTGATTCAAACAGGAGAGCGATACATTCATCATCGATACAAGTTTTTAATAGAAAACTAGACACCCCAGTAAAGTTAAGGCTTGACAATCAAGGACTAGGGAAAAGCCTCAACAAAAGACAATTTGTCTTTGCCGAAACACCTCCCGGAACTGGAAAGAACGTAGCATTTAATACAACCACGTTTAGCAAACCAGTGGTTTGTGACGATACAACAGATATAAACCCTCAGTTTAAGTTTAAGCCTCAGTTTAAAGCAGAGGGTGATGTAGTAGGATCCAGATTTCAAGGGAGAACTGTTTCACCAGTTGTTTTCTATAGTTCATCTGTTGGAAGCCAGAATACAGATCCAACAGGATACTTAAAGACAACTCAACATCTTCAAGATTATTATGTTGATACAAAAGATATTCCACTCCAAGGTCCCTTTACAGAACAACATGTTGGAGGGTACCAATACAGGCACACAGGATTAAATATAGCTGCAGCCACAACAAGAAAAGAGGGCTGGTATACAACCACATCCGTTGTCGGTGGAGAGACATATTTCATAATTTATAATCCATTCGCCATATCGTCAGCTTATCCTAGAGCCGGATATTCAAGGGATAGTATCGCTAAAAGTCCCCTTAATATAAAAAACATTAAGAATATAACTAGCTCCCAAATAGCATCGGCAGGAGGCACAACCGACCAGTATGGCAGCTCAATAGCGCTTGGGAATTATTCGCATGATTATGAAATCGTACAAATTCCGGGCAGATCAATAAACAACAAATATTTTATTGAGAACTCTGGTATATTAACGGGATCATCAGCAACAACAGCAGTAAGGTCTGTATATGACAGAGAAATGCCAAATCGTGGAAAAAACAAATATGTTTTTGTTAGTAGATTTTCTGCCCCCGGAAGTCCTGAAACTATGGGTGCGGGATATCTGGATTTGGAATCTGAGAGCTTTTCTGTGTATAATGCCTTGCCATTCAGAAACTTGGCTGTTAGTTCACCACTAAAGACTTTACTGACAAGGCATAGTTTATTTGGTGGACACGATAGTGTAGCTGGAGCCCCATCAGCATCTTTTCAAAAGACACAGAGGAATGGGGCAAAAAGATTAAAAATAAATAATCAGCCAGCTATAGGTGCTCATGACGGGCTCGGTTTAAACTTGGTGACAGGAACAACCTTTGATAATGGCTTTGTTCAACATATGATACCACAAAGCGACATGCAGTACGCTTGGATTACAGCTTCTGCTACATCCGGTCCATATGGTTATTCACAGCCAAATGCTTCCAATGCCTCTATGGCTTCAACAGATATTACGTTTATAAGCGCCAGCCAACATGCTTCTATCGAAAGTTTTTTTGGAGGCGGCACCTTATTTAGAACTTTTGGCTCAATTCAGGGAAATAGTAACGCATACGACACTTTGAGGGTCAACACTGATTTTGTAGGCTTAAATTATCACGCCATAGGCGATATAACAGCTTCTACAAATACTTTGGGAGTTTCTTTTAACTCTGACTTTGCGAATGGTGGATTTTTTAATGACAGTGCTGGAAACAAGGCAGCGGGGTTTATCGGACAACCATCAACCTTGAATGCGATAAACTTAAACAGAAACGGAGCAGGGGGTTTTTCATCTTGGAAGCAAGTAAGGCTAGGGGATCACCCCCTAGTCAGAGACATGAGAGAAAATAACAGAATGTCTTTCATCAGAACACAAAATACTGTAACAACTGAAATAAATGATGGTGTTACAATAGCTCGGAATGTTGAAGAAGAGAAGTTGTTTTCTTATACAGAGCCACCTGTCAGTTCAAAATACAAGCCCTTGAGGCATCAAATTCAATTATGGAATTATCAAAACCAAAATGGATTATCCGGTCCAGAAGTTATTGTCAATAGCAGTTATGGGAATAATCTAGCATATTTTACAATGACCAACACTAGTGGAATTCCAAACGTATTTGAAAGTATGACAAAGACAATAGGCTTCCAGCCAGACCACGTTAACCAAGTGTATGATGATTTAAAGAGAATCTACATCGATAACGAATATGACGGGGCTCTTATGGGATCGGATCCTATAAAGATTGTTAATTCTCTAAGGTATAGAGAAACGGTTTATCCAAGAGAATCATTTACATTTTTAGCCAAAACTAGAACAAGAGAGAATTACGGCGAAGCCAGTGGGTCGAATGATTTTAATAGACCCCTTGGCAAGGCAAGGACATTTTGGAGAGACGATAGAAACAACCGATTGAGATCTATTGGCTCCGCTTTCAATTCAATGGGTAGGGCAATCGAAGTAGGAACTTTTAAAACAACAACTTATGATAATGTAATTGATTTAAGTTGTTGGCCACTAGAGGCTAATTATCCAATGGTCATAATATCTCCAACTGGCGCTGGAGCAGTATTAAGTGGAGCTGTCTCCACAGGTCAGGGAGAGGGGTCGTTAAGCTTGCCGACAGATATATCTTTAAAGAGCCTCAATGGAGAGTTGTCTTATAACAACTGGGTATACAATTTGTACAGAACTCCTGTACAGGGATTGGCAACATCTGCCCCGACAACTTTAACGTCCAGCACCAATGCCAGTCCGCCCCCAACAGCATCTTTAAGCTATGAGTATCCAAATTTTGTTTTATCTGGCAATGATGTGAACTTCGCTGGCTCTCAATACACAATATCTCACCTGAATCTAATACCAGATTGGAAGGCTAATGTTCAATGTGGTAGAAATCCATGGTTTGATTCATATGACGAGTATTCTAACGACATTAGAAGGATCGGTAAGGATTACACTGTCATACCGGAATTTAGAATTTCAGACCATATGGACTATTACTTAAAAAATGGTTTTGAGGCAGAAAATAAGAAATTTATGGATCTTATCGGATCCTCCCTATCCTCTACCTCAAGCGCGACATCTGAGAATTCCAAGGCAGTAAACTCTGAATTCTTTAGGATATATTCGCACACTGATTTCATGAAGCACTTTGAGGTCTTAAGAACCGAGCATGTTTCAGCGCCTTCCGCAAAAATCAACAGTGCTTTGATACCGTCTAGAATAAGAATAAGCTGTAAGGGTATTAAAAAGTTATTGCCGTATCAAGGGTTTTATCCTGCTTTGAGAACAGTACAGCTAGGTCAAATGTTTTCTTCTTCATATGGTCCATATCTGACAGGAAACTATGACCACGTTGACCCAATTGATGGAAACGAAAGCACAGAGCAACAAAAGATATCTTCACTAATCCAGCCATTTTTTGCGCCCGGAATTATGTTTAACACTATTAAGTCGGGTGTGGCTGTCGACTGGCCAGTTATAACAGGGTCGATTGAGAGCAAAACTCCTCTTTTGGTTTCCACAGGCTCTGAGCCAGTATATGGATATAGAGCGGCTGCCTTCTGTAATTTCGATCCAGACTGGAGAATGCCATTTGAGGCACTTGTAGCGCCAAACGAATATTTACCATCATTTAATGTTAACGCGAACGAGACTTTAGCTAACAGACCAGATGCGTCTATATATCATATTTGGCCAAACTATCCAACCGGAAATCTTAATCAAATGAGTCAAGCGAGGAGGTACTCTGAGCCAAACAACGGAAATTCAGGCACCCCAGAAGAATTCAGAAATTGGTATGATTTGGGAAACTACACTAGACCATCTCCAAATTTTGCTTGGACAGGAGAGTTTGACAACAGATACAATTTAGCAATGAATAATTTCTTGGCTGAAACTATCGACTTTTTTCTAGAGGATAGGCAAACAACCACTTTTGTATCCAAGCCAGAAAAAGATTTTAAAACAATGGTGTCTGGCACAACGTATATAATGGACGTAGTAATGTCGAAAACAGATGGTTTTAAAATGTACGAGGGACCAGATAAGCTATTTAATGTCGCATCACTTAGGACGGGTTCATCTAACTTTGCTACAACAGCATCTGTATCAGCAAGGGGTCTTCATTACGGTCCATTTTTTGGAACCCAAAAGCAGCACACAAATATGGGCGAATTATCAAACATAATATTAAGACAGATTGGTGACCCCGGTCCAGCACCGTATACTCCTCCGTATTTCTACGGAAGTTCTGTCGCTAGGATAGCATTTAGACCTCACGCATTAAGACCAATGGAGCCCGGAGAAGCAGACAAGTTTACTTTGTCAGAAATATTCTCTTCGGCAGAAATAGAAACAGTATATTTAAATCAAAACGAGAACTCAAATGGAAGATTTCAGGGCATCGGAGCTAACAGGGGTTTTGCTTCTGCTTCAGCAGCATACAGAAACCAGATGGATCTTAAATCATCGATGAGATTGTTTGAAAGAACAGGAAAGAAATTTAAATCTTACATGCCAATAAAGCTAGAGAATGGAGAATTCACTTATGTTCCCCAAGCAGTAACACAGCCAACGGATTCCTCCAATGATGTTTGGATTATGGAAACAAAATTCGAATGCCCAACACTAAACTTCGAAGGTCAAGAGTCGAATAGCAGAACTTCATATTCCAACGGTGATGGCAACGAAAGAAATCTAACAACAGGTATGTGGAAAACCTTTGGATCACTACCTGAAGACAACGAGGGCATATTCTTACAGATAAAAGACCCATTCCCACAAATAACAGAAGGAACTAAAGCTGCTATCAGGGGTTCTTCCACAGAATCAGTTAACCCAAGAACCGGAGAATCAGAATCTAGGGGTCCCAGCAGGCAAACTGTGTCTGGGAGAGCAGGAGGAGAAAGAAGTCTTGAAATACCAACAACTGGATCGTTAATACAGATTTGCGGATTTGATTCTAGAAGAAAAAGGGTTGGAGAAATAGCCTCAAGTAAAGTTATTAGTGAGGCTATCATTGCAATACCGATTAATCAAAATGGGTCCAAGGTAAAGATACCTGCTAGTGCGTTTGCTACACAACTAAACAACCTAGACACTTCGGGAATCGCAATTAAAGAAGGGCAACTTGGAGTAAAACAAGAAATTAAAGAGACTTCAGTAACAAGTATGATCAAGAAAATGAGAAAGTATGTAATACCGCCTCATTTGGACTTTATAAACAACCCTTCCATAGAACCATTTGTGATGTACATATTTGAATTTAATCATAAATTGACTAAAAATGATTTATCTTTAATTTGGCAAAATGTAATGCCAGACATTTCTGTTACGGCAGAGGAAGCAGAGGCGTCAATTGAGCACCCTGTATTAACTGGAGAAGGGGTAGAATTTTTTGGAACAAATACTGGAGTATTAACCGGGAAAGACAAAAAGGATACCGCAGATATATCTGTATTTCCGCCTAATTTAAGGTGGATGGTATTTAAAGTTAAACAAAGGGCAAAAAATAATTATTTTGGCGTTTCTTTGACTCAAGATGAAAATAAAGGGTTTGGTCTGGAAGAGCTGGACCCAAAAGGCAAGCTGGGCGTATCAGGAAAGCAGTTACAATACAGTTATAATTGGCCATATGACTTCTTTTCTCTTGTTGAGCTAGCTAAGGTTGAAACAACAATAGGCTTAGAGCCAAGAAACTCATTAGCAGGAACACCAGAAGAACCAACGCTGGATCAACAGGGAAGAGACCCTGCGATTGAGGCAACAACAAATGATTATCAAGAGCAACAGGGAGCAGATTCTCCACCAATTGACGTAGTTAAATTTGGCGGCGGCACTAGTGACCCTCGATACTAAAGCAAATATATTAACAATGGCTATTTATAAGAAATGAAGTTTTTAAACAGAAAAGAAGAAGTAATTCAAATAGAATTAACGCAATATGGGAAGTATTTGCTTTCTCGTGGTGTATTTCAACCAACATACTATGCTTTTTTCGATGACGACATTGTATATGATAGTCAATATATGTCTACAGGCTCAACTCCCGCGATGGAAAACTCTACAAGAGCATCAGTAAGGATTAGAGAGGCTATTAGACCAAGTATACAAACAAGTTTTTCTGGAGTTGACAGGACTTTTAAAGAAATATCGCAGGTAAAGAACGTTTTTGATCCGATATTGGACAAAGTTGTACAAATAGAATTGTCTCAAGAGCAAAAGCTGGAGGAAGTATCAAAAGCGCCGACGTCAGTTGATAATTTCTATTGTTTAGCGTTACCTATGGGAACTAGTGAGTACAATTCTGACAAACTACCGGCATGGGATTTGAAATTAGCTAATGGCGAAATAACAGGCTCTGTTTTGAACTACACAGGTTCATCTGGATTGTTGAAGATACCACAAATAAATGTACAAGCCTTTTATGATACAGAAGTTAAACAACTAGTAGAAGAAAATACAGTAAAAAATATTAAAAACAATGCGACTATTTTTGAAGATGGAACTTACATAGACATTAAGAAAGATTGTATTTTAATTGATTTCAAAGAGCACAATTCTTTGTTTGAAAATGAAAATTTTGAAATTGAAGTTTATGAAGTGGTCGAAGAGCCCGGAGATAATAAGATAAATGAGAATTTGGTACCCCTGTATTTTTTAAATGCGGAAAAAGTAAACAAAGATGTGTATTACTCTAAAAATAATAGAAAAAAAATAGAAGTTACTGAAGAAAATGTTGAATATTATTTCGACATCAGAGTAGATGAGGAAATAACAGATGATGTTGGCATTAAAAGCGGTATTATTACTGACTTATATAGAAATGTGCCTAAAAACGATGAGGAGCCTTGTTAATGTCTACAGCAGGATTCATACTACCAAAAGTTAATTTTTTGAACATCACTCTGGATGGTGGCAAAGATTTATTAAAAATAACTAATGAGCCACATATAAAACAACAGGGAGAAGAGATTAATGAAATAGATTTCACGTTTAACGAATCTGGCGCTACTCCTCCTTCTAAAATGAAGGTCGACCTCCTCCTGTCAATAAATGTTGGATTCGACCAGTCTTCTTGTAATTTATATTCTATGTTTTTTAAGAACTTTGACGATGTGCTACAAGCTTATTTAAAGATAAGAATTTTTCAATCGACTGACGTCTCGATAAACCAAGCAATACTTAACAATCCAACCGAGTATTTTAAACCCGGAGGCATATATGATACAGGAGGTCCAGCCCTTCATGAGCTTTTACAAGAAAAAACACTAGAATTTTCAGAATATGAAGGGAGTGGTCTAGATTTAGATCAAAATTCAAATAATGATGAAAGACTACAGATAGAAAAGAAATATGATTCTGATGGAAATATTATATACGTTTTTCCATACAGGGTTGATTTCGAAGTTTCCGAAAGCCAAGGTGGAACTAAAGTACAAAACTTAACTTATTTTGCTTTTGCCTATATTGATTTTAAATATTTATTTCTTGAAGAAGATCCATTTTTTGAAGAGGTGCCCCTCCCACAGAAGATCATTGAGAATCTATCAACAGGTCAGACAACTTTACAAACCGTAATACAAGGAGGCTCAACAAAGACATTTGGTCAGGTATTTTATATAACTCAGTACGATGAGGATGGAATCCCCCTCCCGCTAGAATCGTATGTCAATCCAACAATCTGGACAGGTCCTGTACATTATCATGGACCTCAAGATTCGGGTCCAAATGGATATGTTGGTTACATGACCGGACACAACATGTCAGGAACATCTCAGCTTTTAACAGAGCAAACAGTTTTAAACGGAGTGATACAAGACTTTAGAGAGGTAGTTGAGCTAGAAAAAATAGATTTTAATTATTCCCTATTTTCCAACTCATGGTTTAATCAAAAGACAACTGAAAAACTATATGACAACCTAAAGGGTTTAAAGGGATTAGCAAACCAAGACAATCAGTACACTCAAAATACTAGCGATATAGAAATGGCGATTGTAAAAAGTTTTACCACTTCTCCAAATCAAGCAATATTTACTGATTTTTATACAGCCATGGACGGCTCTGGAAATATAAGATTTGCTTTTGGTTTAAATTTTAAAGAAATACTAAAACAGTATTCTATATTTCCAAGACTAATTGATAATATATTTGAAAATTCTTCACCATCAGAAATAAATTCTTTCCTAAATCAAAGTTTAATTAAAGATTTTAGAATATACAGAGATAGGGTTTATAAAGAGAACGTAGCAGATGCCAAAGTCGATTTATACAAAAAAATAGAAAATCAAAATTCTAAATTAGTTTGTGTAACTGATGAAGATGAGCTTGGTGTAATTCAGGCTAAATCGTTTAAAATAAACAATGAAACAGTGGGTACTATAAAAGAAATAAACTTACAATTACCAGACATAGCACAGGCAACAAGCTATAAAAGTAAAGTTAAATTTTATACTGGAACTGACGTAGGCATACCAAATGATGGAGATTATATCTATACATTACAGTTTGTAATGAAAGATCCTATAATTTCTTGGATGGAGCAAAAAATATTAAAATTAGAAGAAATTCTTTATGGCAATCAAGCGATAACAGATACTCTTATGGGATTATTGGACTACGTTGAGGATGCCAAAAGAGATCCAAATTATTTTAACTTATACACGAATCGCTTTACCCAAAAAGGTATTGATGCCTTGAAAGGAAAGTATGGCAATAATTTTGCTGGATCGAAAATAGTAGATTTTTTTGAGGTTTTAAACTCTTTTAGCACTTTTGATAAAAACTTTTTTGGTTTGTATAACTTTTTATATAGCATTTCCTCAACAGGATTTGGGAGCCCTAGTGGTGCTCTGAAAGCTTTCCAGATTCTTGAAAATACATACAAAAAAGTGCTTGATTTATTTGCTACAGCTTCAAAATATAAGAAACCGGAGGATTCTCAACATGTCGAGTCCCAATATGCTGCTGGATCAAATCCAAAAAGAGAATTCGTAGTAAAAAAGAAATTTAGTTCTGAAATTAAAGGAGAGGTTAATCATCTAACAGGATATGATTATTTATCCATAAAAAACACGCTTGAAGAAGACAGCAGCATTGGCACTGGAATTAAGAGAATAATAAAACCAAATTATGATTTAAGAATTAATTTGGAAACGCAAAAGTATTTTCCAAATCAAGAATACGATATAGAAATACCAAAAAAACCTTTATCGTATACAGACGCGGAAGATCTAGGTCCAGCTCAAATTTACCAAAAGCAGGGTCCTATATTAAATCCAGATGATAATATAAATTTCACTAAAAATGCCTTTTTGAGCCCTTCTATTGTTAATTTTGCTAATTCTACCTCTCAAAACTTATTAAACAATGGAAACTTAAGAACAGACGTAAAGAATCTTAATAACGTATTAATGAACATTATTAGGGTAAATTCTCAAAATAAGCAAAAGCTAGATTTCCCCGGTGGTGGCACCAGCGTTGCTACAGGGGTGACATCCAATAGTACAATCAAAAAAAATGGTTCTACGGAATCAAAATATGACTTAACAACAATATTGTCGGGCAGACAGACAACAGTGACAGCGCTGCAAGCTTTAAATGTAGGATCATCTGACAAGGAGACCAATTCTGGTATAATGGGCGGTTTCGGTGCCCCAATAACCAATATGGCTGAAAGTGAGATAGGATTACCAAGCCCAGATCCAAATGATAATAAAGATATATATTCAACAAACATAGACCCTACGGATCTATTGCTAACAATAACACAACAAAATTTATTTAAAACATTAAGTGACAATTTGTGGACTTGGGAATATTATACACAGAATTTTGATGAAACTTTTTTTAAAGAATTTTACATTTGGAGTGTATTTGGGGGTCAACAGGCTAATCCAAATTCTCCTCTGAAGAGAGCACCCAATCAAGTTAAAAGTTTTATGTCAAATTTAGACTATACAAAAGAGTATAGCGCAGAGGCTTTTTCTGAATTAGTCGACCAGTTTAAGACAAAACACCCATTTGTTTTTGATAAAATAACAAACCCAGAAGACGCCTATGATCTAATTGGTCCCGATGGAAAGCCAACAGCTCTTTCGGAGAGAAAAATTATTTACCAGAACCCAGACTTTCTATCATTTTTTATGTTAAATTTTAAAAACATTGTTAAGATTGAGGCTTTAATTGGGTATGATTTAGATTCGAATGGGGAGATTTCAATAAACAGCCCAAAATGGACAGAGATGACAGAAGACATATACAACGCCGCCCAAGGCTTAAAGGGAAATATTATGTGTCGACTTGTATCCTACGAAAAGCCATTATATGGAATAAGGAGGTACGATTTTACAGAACTTCCAATATACAATGAGTATTTCATAATTGATTTTTCTGCTGCAGGACCAGCTACTTTACAAACCGAAGAGGGTGCCCTTTTTCAGCAGGAGCAGGATACGAGCCCATTCGGCGAACCGGACAGTCAAGAATTTTTACCCGGAGGTCAAACGATGGAGCAGGCTGAAGCTCTTGTAGGTGCCGAGGGCGGCGCAATGGGCATATCGATATCTACTGGACTAAGCGCAGGTGCTGTGACAGAACTGGGAATGACAGGCATGGTCGGCGGTGCAGCCGGCGGCGTAGATGTTGGAACTGGAGTTGGCATGGGCGGCATGGGCGGCATGGGTGGCAACACTGGATCAGGACCCCTGTTTGGCGCAGCAAAGGCACTTGGAAACAATACGGATGGCGGAAACGTCACTTCTGAAGCTTTACAAGAGGGCGGTTCGGGATCTGATCAAATGACATCAGGGTTGATGCAGTTCGGATCTTCAAATGAACAAGGCGATCAACAGAATATTGAAACACAATCAGGCGGCTCGGGCGGTCTTCTAGGTGGAAATTACTAGTATAGGGACAATAGGAAATGACAGATTCATTAACTGATAGATTGAAAAATGAATATTCTACAAAATACTCCTTAGTATTGAAGGAGAAAAATTATTACCCACAGTCATCGGATGCCAATGTGGAGGTTGTGGAGGAAAAAATAAACGGTTCCGCTGCTCCCGGAACAGACACTGAGGTAACCGCAAGGACATCTGTAGATCCTTTTAGGCAAGCAATAGGCAGAATGTGGTCATTTAGGGACAACAATATTGGTTTCTACGCTCCATCAACCGATGGAATATTACCAATTACGAATGTACAATATTCTACCAAGGGAAGTCTGGTACCTACAAAAACAAAATATGAGGATGTTACACAATTCTGGTCACAAACTTTTGAAAAAGGTTCATCTGGAAATTTGAACTTGGACAGAAAGGCAACAAGAATAAAATTATTTTTTGACAGCAATGACTTGTTGGTTAATAGGCTAACCATGTTATCGATGTTAACAGACATAAATGCCAAGAATAAACAAGCGGCATATACTTTTGTTGACGATAATGTTAACTCCACGACAGTAGAACTTAAGTTTCCAAGTCTTAGTCAAACTACTTCTTACAATTACAATTCGATGTTTGGTACTCAAAACATACAAACGCCTACAGGAAAAAACTTAAAACAATTAAGGCAATTGGTCAATGCTGGAGAAGGAGCGGACTCCGGATGGCCTGTTGTATTAAAAGAAGTGGAAAACAACTGGTCTAAATACGCACTTGAAGCACTCAATCAGGCATCAAAGAATGGAGCTTTGGATTCGTTTTACGACGCATCAGCTAATACATATTCCTATGCTTTTAATTTTGGCATGTATTACGATCACGCATTTCAGATGGATTTGCCGATGTCTGTCCGAGCTACGTCTTTGACTAATAACATGAACAAGAGTAGTTTAGTGTCTGACATAAAATCAAGGTATAATTACTATTCAAAATTTTATGAAGCAGGAACAAGCCAGAAAGAAGTTGAATTATATAATAGTGGCAATCAAAAACTGCCCTTCAATGAAACCTCGATGCCATTAATATACGAGGTTCCAATTGACAATGATGGAACTCCCGGTTTCCCAACCGAGGAAGGCGAATCTAAGTTTAAGTTTGAAAGCTTTGGGCACAAATTATTAAATTGCGGCTATGTGCCTGATGATATCGAGGACAAAGAGAATTTCAATATAGTTTTGTATCAAGATAGCCAATCTTATCTAAATAAATACAACAACATAAAATACCAGTTTCCATTTTATGTAAATTTTGATTTTTCATCCGATTCCAGAAGAGCATTCACTCAAGTGTTTAACGAATCGGGTATTGGAACTCTCTTGCTTAATACACTTATATCAAACGTATTCAACAAAAAAGTATCAGAGGATGGATCAAATGTCGCCCCCAACAAGAATTCTCATTTGTTTAACGGGGAAACAATATATTATAACGCACTAGATTCAGACCCAACTTATTCCGACTTATCAATAAAGGACAATTCCCCTCCCATATGCCAGAGGGGTATATACTTGATAGATGAGTATAAAGATTTTTTTCAAGTCACGCCACCAACCACATCGGAAGACAAGGATGCTCTAGGGGCAGATCTGGTCAAAAATGGGGGCAAAAGCCAGCTCAGAGAAATAGATTTAAATAAGTGGATTGAGTCGTACATAAATTTTATGACATCTAATCCTTCTGCTGGAGACAATGAGAATTCAGAATCAGACCCACTTTTTATGACTGATGTTGTGAAGAACGGATATGCTTGGGGCAACTCAAACAGATTTGGAGAAAATGTATACGGCTCTTCAGGAACATGTCCAGATCAGGACGACGCTGGATTGGGTCAGTTGTTGAAATTAATAAGATTTATGGGTAAGTTTAGAGGATTGGTGAAAAGCACCTTAAGATCCTATGAGGATATACTGAATAAAAAACCAGCATACAATGAGACTCTGTTTTATAGAATACAAAAGGTCGCTGTAGATAACAGTGGCAGTCCGATAAACAACGGCGTTGTACAAAATATATGGTTACCGAAGCCAAGCAACATAGAAGACAACCAAGAAATGATGAGATACATAGATACTCAAGTCAAGTATGGTCAAAGCTACGAGTATACAATATATTCTTATAATATAGTAATTGGGTCAAAATACGGATTCCAGCTTGAAAACAGATTTACTGGTAACGACAACAGTCAGAGGATAACTGACTATGCAGTTGGCATAACTGATAGTGCAGCAAAAGAAGGATACATTGATACAGCATTAGAATTTTTGTATCGAAACCCCTCCCCCGCTAATAATAACTATAATAGACTATTCAAGAATGATACTGATAATTCTAGAATGGCGATATTTGATGTTTTATGCGAAGCTGATATAAAATTGGTGGAAGTTCCATTCTACAAAAAGACAACCCTTGTGAATGACGCACCATCCACAGCCCCAGAGATAGACATATTGCCACTAAACGGAAAAAACAATGAATTAAAATTTTCCTTTTACCCTTCGACTGTCGACAGAGAATTACAACCTATCGCAGTAGAACTAGAGGATTACGTTAAATTTAATAAGATTAGAAAAGCTCAGGATAGAGATCTGCTAAAGATGTCAAAATCTACGGGGGGTATACTAGGAATGTTGCCCAAGTCTGTTATGCCCCCCAACGCTTTTGTGGAGCCCAGACTACAATTTAGATCTGATGATTATCCTGTAGAATATCAAATTTACAGACTATCCAACCCTCCGATCAGTTATTCGAGTTTTGCTAATAATAAAAAAACTACTATAAATGCGACAAGTAATCAATCGACCATGGAAAAATTACAGCAAAACAAAAAATATTACTATATGTTTAGATCTGTTGATGTTCATGGAAATCCTTCAAATCCATCACCTGTATATCAGGTCGAATTAGTTGAAAATTCTGGAGTTGTTTATCCAATTATATCTATTTATGAATTTGAATCCCCTAAGAAGGGAGAAAAGTCTAAATCATTTAGAAAATATCTAAAAATAGATGCTGAATCGCTTCAGGGAATGCTTAATTTAAAAGAGTCTGGTTTAGAAAAATCGGAAACAGCACTTGGTACAAGAAAGCCAGTATTAGGAATTAAAAAAAGTCCAACATTTGACTTTAAAAAGTTTAAATTTAGGATAAAATCAAAACATACTGGAAAGATTGTTGAATTAAACGTGGAATTTAAAACTAGACATAAAGAGCCACCGGGGCAAGTGTTGAATTGTGGAGATGCAGGGCACCCTGCACCACTCCAACCAGAAGTGTTTGAGGCGGCAGAATCAAGTAATGACAACAATGGTTCTTTAGCTATCTCTGATGGCTTAGATGGAATGTAAATAGGGTATTAAAATTAGACAAATAAAAATATACAACTATTTATACAAAAGACTAATTATAAAGGCAGTATACAGATTTTAGGAGAAAATAAATGGCTTTCTTAGATAACAGTGGAGATATCATTCTAGACGCAGTTCTTACCGATGCGGGAAGAGCTAGATTAGCAAGAGGGGACGGCTCGTTCAAAATCGTCAAATACGCATATGCTGATGATGAGATCGACTATTCAAAATATGACTTAAATCATGCGAGTGGATCTGCTTACTATGATATTAATATATTGACAACTCCAGTTATCGAGGCTTTGACAAATAATACTTCGACTATGAAAAGCAGGCTTCTGTCGATTCCAAAAACAAACCTTTTATATCTTCCAATGATGCTATTAAACGAGCAAGATTCATCTGCAGAAAAGAGAAGTGCGACAACATCAAACACCTTTTTTATATCCTGCGATGAGGCTACTGACGATTTTTTCACCAAGCAAGGTGTCTATGCGACTTCTGGAGCAGACCAAATACCACAGGGTGTTTTCTTGTCCAATCAGGGAACTGAAAAAAATAGTGTTATAATGACAGATCAAGGTTTAAACACAACAGCCATTTCTTCTAACTTTACTATAGACCCAACATTGCTGGAGACTCAATATATTGTTGAGACTGATAACAGGCTTGGATATATTGTAAACCCCGCAGGGCAACAACAGGAATATTCGTATTTAGATGACGACAACATAGCCAGCTATAACTTTTCTAGTGATTCGGGCTTAGTAGACTTGACGATAAACGAAAATAGTAATTCTCCAATACAGGGACCAAGAGGCAGCAGGTTATCTATGAGAGTTAACCCCTCTATAGAATTGAATAGTTCCACTTATTTGTTTACACTTCTTGGAACAAGCGGCAACTCATTCACTTTTGAGGGCGGTACTGGAACATTTAGAAGAATTGACACAAACGTTAGAATAACTGGAGCGACTACGGGATATCGCATAACCGTACCAGTTTCGTTTCTAAAAATACAATAATAAAAGGATAATCAAATGGCAACTAGTTTTAAAAATTTCTTAAATAATGATGTTACGTCCACTAGGACTCTACTTCATGAGGCAATACCCGTTACGGGATCCATTGTTTCTGGTACGTACAATAACCCAGCCGTTGTGCTGACTGGATCTAGTGCTGAATTTAATATCAAAAACTATTCTCACGGATTATTTCAGTCAGTATATGACTATCCTTTTTTGAGTTCTTCTGCTAATCATATTTTTGATATAACAGTTGGGTACTCTAACAAGTCATCCTTGTCCTCATCTGCAAACACACAAAACGCAGATAAGATTAACATATACAACCAAATGGCACAGCTTTTAGCAGGTCATGATATTACGGGAAGCATTAGAGAATTTGATGAAAATGGTCAATATCCTGCTGGAACAAAACTTAGAGAATGTATATTCGTTAATTTTGCTAGGCTTCTACAAAAGGACGAAGTTAAAAAAGGCTCTTTTTCATTAAAGCTCGGAGTTAGTGGGTCTTATATGTCAGGTGGCGCAGGATCCACAGAGTTTGGAGAGTTATTGACAATTACAGATACCGATGCGGCAACCTCCTACAAGGTAAATTCTCCATCAGGAGAGTATGCCATCCTATATGCTACGGGCGCAACAACTCCAGCAAGTACAAAGGTGGGTCTTCTTTATTATCAAGCTGGCGTTGCTGTTTTAACCGCTTCCGTTATGTTGGGACATGGAACAGATGATACACACGCTATAGTATCGGGTGGTGCCGGCGGTGATAATTCTGCTGTAGCATTTACACCTTCTGGTCAAACAATAAATGAAGCACTAACTAGTGTATCCATCTCTGGATCCTGTGATTCGTTTAGGCATAGAGTTGAAGATATTGATTTCAACAACACTACTGAGTTAAATTCAACAATTTATTTCTGCCGAGCAGGACATAACGAATTTAACTATAGCTCGAACCCTACATACACAGACGGAACAAGCCAAATTAGAGTAAAGAATAGCAGCCTAGATCAACCTGCCTCCTACATTACGACCGTGGGGCTTTATTCTGCTGACAATGAATTGTTAGCCGTAGCAAAGCTTTCCGAACCTCTCAAGAAAACTCCAGACACTGAGTTGACTTTGAGGGTGAGACTGGATTACTAAACAGGAGGTTTTGCCTGTGCCTTATTATCCATTTGGTCAAGATGACATTATCAGAAATACAATAAAGTCTTTTCCACAGAAAAGTTTTTTTATATATGGTGGTGTTGTGTATTATAACGAGCATCCATTTAATAAGGGTATTCTATCTAATGGTAATCTGAACCATGTCCCACCCGGATTTGTTAATCTATATGAAATAAACGTTGATAGACCTACTGGGCAACTAGTCTATCCTTTTTTGACAAAAGGGGGCTCTTTGTCTTCGTTTAAGACAATTTCTAAAACATCTTTTAATTCAGACTTTCAATTTGGCGATGTTATGACTGGTAGCTATCCACTATCAGCTAGTATAACTAGGAACTATTACACTTCGAGCACTCAAGATCGATCAAGGCTCGAAGCCTTAAAAAATACCATGAATTATTACAAGGTTAATAGCGAGCATTATGCTTACTCTTCTAATTTGGGCTCTGGGTGGGATAAAGATACACAAAACGTTAATTTGATAAGTATACCATCAATTTTCTATGGCTCTCAAATGAAAAAGGGTTCTATGGAATTAAATTTTTATGTCTCTGGAACGTTGGTGGGGACATTAAAAGACGAAAAAAGAAATGGAGAATTAATACAAACCGGACCTGTTAGTTCTAATGGGTCTGGATCCATAGCTGGAATTGCTCTTTATAACGAGGGGTTTTTAATGCTTACGGGATCTTGGGATTTGACAAGTGGCCAGCATACCGGAGAAGATTACAATCCATCAGACACAGACGAGGTTCCGAATTGGCAAAAGTTTGCTGTTGGAGCACAAGATGGGATTGCAATAACTGGTCAAAAATCTTCTTGGGAATTAAATTTTAGGGGAACAACGAGAACAAACGTTGTTACCATGTTGGCAAATGCGCCAAAGGGGCTAATAAATCACTCCAATAACCCGACATATGCGTCATATGGTCAAGCTATAACTGCAATAACCGGATCTAAATTTTATACTGAAAAGCAAGATTTGACTATAAAAAATATTGTTAGCGCGTCTTATGTAGACGAAACACCAAATTTCAAAAAAGAGACATATATTTCCAAGATCGGCATATACGATGAGAATAAAAATCTTATTGCTATAGCTAAAGTAGCCACTCCCGTGAGAAAAACTGAACAAAGAGATCTGACTTTCAAATTAAAACTTGACATCTAATGAGACCTCTGTTATAGTTCTTCTATGATTTTAGGACTAGACATTTCAACAAGCATCGTCGGCGCTACTATTGTATCTGACACAGGCGAAGTTATTACAACCCACGCTTGGGACATGCGAAACAAAAACCACTTCCCAGACATCTACTCAAAATACAACCACGTTCAAGGCGAACTGCTGGATTTGCTTTCAAATCACGACATTAAACATGTCTTTGTTGAGCAAAGCCTCCAAATGTTTCGTTCTGGCTTTTCATCAGCCAAAACACTTTCAACCCTATCCTCGTTCAACGGCGTTGTAACTTACCTTTGTTACCGAGAACTGGGCATCAAAGCCGAACACATCTCAGCCGCTTCTGCTCGCAAGTCTTGCGGTATCACTATTAAGAGAGGAACTAAGGCGAAAGAACAGGTTGTTAAGTTTTTGCTTGACAACGAGTCTAAGTTTATTGTAGAATACACAAAATCTGGGAACTTGAAGCCCAAGTATTACGATATTGCCGATAGTATTATTATAGCCAAAGCAGGATACGAACTTGTCCAACAACGAAAAGATATCAATTCTTAAAGATTTTCTTGGGGGATATAATAGGACAGGAGTCGAATATCTGTTTAAGTGCCCCAAGTGTAATCATCACAAGAAGAAGTTAAGTGTCAACATCGACAAGAATGTTTTTAAGTGTTGGATTTGTGATTATCGCGGCAGTAATATATATCGACTGGTAAGAAAGTATGCGTCGTATGAGAGTAGGGGAAAGTGGAGAGAATTATCTGGTAACTTAGATTTATTAGAATTCCAGTCTGTTATCGACAGTATTTTCCTACAAGACGAAGAGGAGGGGGAGATTGTTGTAGATCTGCCCTCGGAATTTGTGTCGTTAGCCAATAGAAACAATACTATTCAGGCTCAAGTGGCAAAGAATTATCTTTTTAAAAGAGGAATCGATGAGAGAGATATTTTATTTTGGAAAATTGGTTTCTGCTCCAAAGGGGAGTATGCTGGTAGAATTATTGTACCTTCTTTCAACGAGAGTGGTGACTGTAACTATTTTATTGGCAGAACTTACCAAGATGATTGGCGAAAGTATATGAACCCGCCAACGGCGAAGAGTAAGATTATCTTTAACGAACTTTATATTGACTGGAGTGAAGATTTAACCTTGACAGAAGGAGTGTTTGATGCTATAATAGCTGGACAAAATTCGGTGCCCATTTTAGGCTCCACTTTAAAGCAGCAATCAAAACTGTTCAAAAGTATTATTTTAAATGATACACCAGTATATGTTGCTTTAGATTTGGATGCCCAAAAGAAAGCATCGTATTTGGTAGAAAACTTAATTAAATATGGTGCGGAAGTATACAAGATTGATGTAATTCCGTACAATGATGTAGGCGAAATGCCGAAAAGAGAATTCCTTAAGAGGAAAAAAGCCGCAAGGCTTATAACGTCGGAAGACGCATTTGTACAAAAGTTTATTAGTAGTTTCAATTTCTAAAAAGGAGAATAAATGAGAAACTTGATTATCGCAGCAGTTGCTGCACTTTGCTTGGTTGCTTGTGAGGACACAACAACTACAACAGAAACAACAACTGATGGGGAAACCGGAACTCAGTTTACTGGTGCCGAGGACAATACAGGCACTACAAATACAGAGGAGACAGTAGGAAATACATCTGAAACGGAGACGGAGACAACTCCAACTGAGGTCGAGGAGAACAACGAGACCAACACTACTCCAACTGAGGTAGAGGAAACTGATCCAGAGGAAACGGTGGAGCCGGAAGAAACCACCAACTTGGATGAGGGGGTCTCTTTGGAAGACCTAACAGTAGAGGAACTCGCGGATATTGAAGTTCTGCGAACCTCTATTTTCGAGGGTCTAGACGTTGGTAAAGGTCTTTATCTTCAAGAGGTTGGTCTAGCCCTGCAAGATCTGGGCTTGGTAGAAAACTATGATTTTCTCGGAGAAGAAGATCAGGAACTACCAGAGGTGTCGGAATGCCCTTACGTGGAGTTCTACGCTAACACACAGCAGGTATCTGAATCTGGTTGCGAGTATCTTGTTGACCTAGCGCGTTCAGAGGCTTATTCTAAACTCTATGGTGCCCTCGTATCAAAGAGAGAGAACTTTGATTCTGACTCAAGTGAGGATGACTTTTGGTTCGAGCAAGGCGCAGTAAGCGGTTTGGAAGAGAGTCGTGTCCGTGTGCGTATGGATATTAAGGCAAAGCAACTGTGTAATGTAGCACCAACACCTGTTGAGAGTTCTGTCGAGAAAGGCAATATTGTAGGTCGCCAGCACTTTGCCAACACTATGAACAACTGGCTTTCTACTAACGGCTACGCGGCAGATTACCCTGTTATGTCAGACCCAATCGAGGTTTGTCAAGCAGATGAATCTATGCTCAATCCAATCTACGACAACACTATGAATACTATTAGTCAGGCGATTGAACAAAATCCTCTCTGCCCAGACTATCAGCCAGTTGATGGTGACGACGAGATTATGTATGGGCAAGCACAGACTGATTATGCTATTGCTATGGAACAGGGCGCATCTGATGAGTTTGCTCTCGCAGCAGTAAAAGTATTTAAAGTTATCCCATGTAACGTTTCTGACCCAATCATTATCGATGTTAACGGGAACGGTGTATTCGACATCACCCCAGTAGAGCGTGGAGTGAATTTCTCTATGACAGGAACTCGACCAGCAGCCACAAGTTGGATCAAGGGCGATGGATTCTTATTTAATGACGTTAACGGCAACGGTATTGTAGATAACGGCACAGAGTTCTTTGGAACAACGGGTGTCTCTGCTTTTGGTCAGTTGGCGGTCTTTGATACTAATGGGGATAAACAGATTACGACTGATGATGAGGGTTATAAAAAACTTTCTGTATGGGTTGACGTGAATTATGATGGAGTGTCGACAACCTCCGAAGTACATTCGCTATCTCATTTTAATATCAGCACCATCCCTCTCCAGACGGCCGAGTACCAAAAGGTTGTTAATGGCAGTCGTGTCAAAACTAGCGTAGAAGCCAAAACAGCAACAGATCAGGTAATGCTTTTTGGTGACGTAGATTTTAAAGCAGGTATCTACCATAGCCCTTCAATCTATAAACGCACTCAAACACCCACTAAGTAAAACTAAAAAAGTCCTTGACTTTACTAAGCACCCCTGCTATTGTGTAGGGGTGCTTTTTTATTATGAAGATCGGTGATTTAGTATACTATAAGACGCCAATAGGCTTACCAAGTAATTCTCCTTTGGGGATTATCACCGGCATAGATGAAGAACTAGGAGTAGCAG
>Ga0098061_1000038_pt1 | contig 44133 bp, 19 predicted proteins | sample 22_taG_FD_92579 | JGI IMG/M metagenome (GOLD analysis project Ga0098061, IMG submission 92579) | Marine viral communities from the Subarctic Pacific Ocean - 22_ETSP_OMZ_AT15343 metaG | ecosystem: Environmental > Aquatic > Marine > Oceanic | place: Subarctic Pacific Ocean | collected 2015-01-20
GATAGATATGATACAGAAAGGGAAAGCACGCTGCGTTCTGCTTACTTCTGGATCCGCGTTCCTCTCTGTATCATATCAGGACTTACGCCCCTAAGGTACACCCACCTTGGCGGATGTATCTTATGAATCCCTAGTAGATCCTTTCGGACCTACCAAGGGGGTGATCAGTCAGCAGGAGCAGGTTCGATCTCGTCAAACCCATTCCCCGACAGTTGAATACCGAAGCCGAGAGCATCTCGGATCAGTACAGCCTTGGTCTCACGTCGCCACTGCTTACCTTCGACACCCTCTGCCTTACGGCAGTTCTGAATCCGCTCTTTGACAGTCTTCTCTGTCGGCTTAGCAGGCTTCGACCGGGGCTTCGTCGGAAGAGGTGACATTTCGACCACAATCATCTCACGCTCGGACATATGAATGCCCTCCAATTGGTTCGAATTGGGAAAACAGCAGACCCATCCGGATGCATACGTTATACAACCGTCGATGCGTCCCCAGCACACCCAATTCAGTACAACCCCCGGTGCCGTGGGTGCGGCACCCGGCGGTAGCCTGTGTTCCGTGTGCCTTAGGGTACCCTTAGGGTATACCTTAGGGGTGTATACTATATATATTATATTATATGTATATAAACCCTAGGGGTGTGTACATCATATGTCCTCTTATGTATACCTTGTATCTTATAGGTCTAACTTTAGGGCATACTACATATGGTACCATCAGGCTTAGGCCCTATACCATATGTTGTGTACTCAGCTAGCCTGCATTCCTACCAGTATATATATGGATAAGCATCCCAAGGGGGTTGCGGTCCGAAGCGTACAGTACCTTCAGAATGGCCTTAGTCCCCCGTTAAGGGAACTAAGGCCGAGAGATCAGACCTTTACGTTGGCCTTATAGGCCTTCCTGCCGTGATCACAACGGTAGTAGGACTCAATGCAGTCATGGAAACTGCAACCGTGATACTTATCACGGAAGATCTCGAACGGGAACCAACCGTACCATTGCGGAAGAGGTAGAACCATGGTCCACTTGTTGCTGTCATAGGGACAACGAACTGGAACCTTGAGGTTACCTCCCTTGTATACCCACTTATCAGCGGGCTTGATCGCAATGATATGCGACATGTTACTGATTGGATGGGTAGAACGGAGTTCCTTCGGATCACCGACTTCTACCAAACCCATACTAGACAACTCAACTCCGAAGGGACAGGATCCTGCGTCATCGGCATCATCATCGAGCAACCGAGCCTTTAGATAAAGAGCCCCTTGTGATCGGTCTTCGGGGAAGAATCGGAAAGATGTCTTCCCTTGGTACTGACCCACGAGATGCGTAGTAACGAAGAGAGTTCCTATACCAAGTTCAAGAGAACGAGCAGAGAATTGCCACTTGTTAAATGTGGTCATAGTAATGACCTTTCTTAGTGGTGGGAGGGGTAGCCCTAAGGCCACCCCTCCCGGTACAAGGATCTCATCTACTCACGCGAGCAGATGAGCGTCTTTCGCCAGTTTCGGCGCACGCCAGTTAGATGCAGAGATGAGGCCCATCCGAACTAGGAGTTGCTGGTCCGGGTCCGTGTGGACCTGAACGAACGCATCACGATAGTTCTGCTGGATTTGAAGACCATCACCAACACCACAGATCTTAGCATCATGGATACCATCCGAGAGAATGCCATGTTCCCTGTCCAGATCCTCTGAACAGCATAGGACATTGGAGTCTGCCATATGGATGCTACCTGCGCCTTCGCCTGTCAACGGGTTCTCAACCCAAGGGAAACAGGTTACTTCTTCGGACATGTTCCAAGCCTGATCAGTACCATTGTACTGAACCCCATCATCGTTGAGAGATGCCTTGAGGTCCACGTTGTATGGACAGACTTGCTTACGCCAGTCCCATGAACTGATGATGCGCCCATCAAACGGCTGATCCTTCAACCACTCTAGAACCTTTGTGTTGAAGATGCGAATGAATGGGAACTTCCCGTGATAGACCTTCAGGTAACCGTTGACTTGATCAACGATCTTCTTCATGATCTTCTCGGGCTTAGTGACATCCATGCCCTGTACCCTCCCCTTGAGGAAGTCAGGTATAAGCTCCATGATGTCACAATCATCAGGGATCTGCCACTCATCACCTCGGTATTCGATCCCGAGGTAAGCTTCAGTCACTGGGATAGGCCCGGCACCGTACATAGCACGGTTAACCATAGGCTTGACCACAGTAGACTTCATCAACTCATACGCCATAGCTAGGTGTGGAAACCTCTGCTTAAGCGCGAAGCCTAGCAACCTGTGCGAATGCACATAGTCATCATTCTTCTGGTTACAGTGACGATCCTTTAAGATGCCAAGTGCCGCTCGGATGAGCGTCTCGCCACTGTGGGTAGCGTCCAATTCCCAGATAGTCCGGGTCATGCGATCCCCACTAAGTAGTGACGCAAGGGTACGACTGTGCCGGATAGCCACAAGGGAGTGACCATCAGTCAACGCACCCTTAGCTTCTGTATGGAGTTTACAGAAGTCGGTGATAGGTAGCCCATACTCACGCTCACACCATGTGGTGTAGGCAGCAAGATTAGCATCATCAACATGATGCAGCGGACAACCGAATACAGCTCGGAAGATCTTGCTGTAACAAGGGGCCAGCTCACCGCGAGAATCTGCATAGATCCTCCCGTTCTGGTCACACTTGTTGTAGGCAATGTACGAAACATCTGGCGCGTTGTCGATGTACTCATAGACATTCATACCAAACACGCTTTGCTTTTCGCCCGAGGTTTCTTGCTGGTCTCTATACCAGCATGCCAGTTCCCACATCTCCTCGTCAAGGTGACGAGGGAATGCTGAGCGGTGCTCCATGCTCCGCACACGGGAGGGACTGACCTCCATGTCATAACGCCTAGAGACCTGAGGTGACAGATGACCCACAAGTTCTTGCGGGGCATCGTATAGCCATCTCGACCTCTGATCACTGGAGGTTTCCATGTTGAGCCATTGATGCTGTAAGTTGTCCCCGATAAGCTTACCGATCCTTGCGGGATCAGCATCGTACTCATCGGATAAACCCAGCTCCTTAGCAACCATGAATACACCCAAGCAGGCTCTGGTATTCCAGTCCCTGTTCGGATGCTGTCCTGACACTGCATTCCACCTAGTTCTCGCCAGCCATTTCTGGCTAACGAGCTGGGCAGCTTTGCGCAAGGTGTTGTTAAGCACCTTACTAGTGTCGCCGTTATTGTCCTGAATACTCATCTTTATCCTTTCGATAGTGATGACACTGGACTTACCAGCCCACTACAGAACAACTCTGTAGTGAAAGCAAACACCTACGCCTGCATCTCTACTAACGTAGGTTGCACATTCCTTCCCGTCTCTTCCTTGAGATCTTAATGGGTATAGGTGTAATAGCGTACCTGCTGAAGCAACATGCTCCATACTCATGCATCGAAAGCCCTAGCCCCCGTTAAGGGAGCTAGGGTTGGGTCTATCCTCCTTTGACTATATCTTGCCATCCCAAGAATTATAGTCATCCCAATCATCCCATGGATCCTTAGTAGGCTCCAAGACTCCGGCCATCAGGTACCCTACCATCCCTACGAAGGGAAGGAAGAATACCCATAGTCCGGGCATGAGAGGGAAGATAATAAATCCTCCCACAAAGAGCACTAGGCTCACAATCTGGAGCAGCTTATACATGCTGGTCCTCCTTTGTCTAGGGGGTACGGGGGGGACACACATTTCGTGCGACCATCTACTACCCCAGACATATTTTCGACCCCTAGTCGAATTAAGGAGTACGCGGATCTTTTCTAATCGGCCCCCACGGTAAACCTCGTCTCGTTAGTTTTCGTACCAATTTCTCTTGGTATTCCGGGGCTTTTCCTTTCTGAGCCTCTAGAAGGGCCATAGGAGAGCTGTCCTTCTTAGAGGGAGCAGGGGTAGGTTGTACCGGTTGAGATGGCTGAGACGGATCCTGAGGGGCTCTAGAAGCCATCTCAGAAGTTGTGTGGTCAAGCTCAGTATCCATACCAAGTGTTCTATCGCCCATAAAGGGTAATCTTCTTTCCATATTCTCTAGCTCACGCCATGGTTTCTGGAATCCCAGTTCCCTCAATAGGTCAGCCATGAAAGCCTCGTATCTCAGGTTTTTCCATTTAGAGGACAGACCATAGGTAGGTCCAGAGGGGAAGGAGGTACTACCTCTACCTCTACCTCTACCTCTACCTCTATTTCCATCTCCTATATGTTCTCCCCACCCTGCATATATACCCTGCCTAATCAAGGAGTCTCCGAATCCGGGGAGTATTCTCATAGCATTAACCAAATCTTCTCCACTGACTTCTTGGTCAGGGCTTATTATCTTCTCACCCAATCTAAAGAAATTACGTACAGTACTCATTCCAGCCCCTACGCCAATAAATCCAGCGGGTTGCTGCATATAGTTACCACTTACTATACTACCTAAAGCTTCTCCAAGAGTTCCTACCCATCTACCCCACATAGGTAGTCTAGGTATATAGGTAGCAGCGAAGCTCACCCAGTCTTCATCTGCTTCTTCTATGAGTTCTTCTGGGGTAGCTCCGTTACCTATTCTCAGGAGCATCATATAAAGAAGATCTAATACGGCGAAGGCAAGTAATTTCATAGCATAGCCTACTACAGGCATTTGACTAGCAGATCTAAAGAGATGCTGAGCAGCAAACAACATAGGATACCTACGGAAGATTTCCCATAGTTTATCAAACCTACCATCTCCAGTATAAATATCCATAGTATTAGGATCAATGATAGCTTCATGAATATATTGTTTTTCTACAAACTTCAGATCACCCAGTACTTTAACAAGCTCTCCATAGTTAGAGTCTACTGAGGGCATCGTTGTTGATAGTTTGGTGAATATTTCGTAAGGGCTATAGTATCCCCACCTATGAGGATTGAATCCCCCCTCTAAATCTATCATCTGCTTAAGCCACATAAATGATTCTGGTTGTAGTAGACCAGCATTCAATAGGTGTCGTACAATAAGACCATCTCGGGATACACTGATACCTGACTCTCTTAGTGCTCGTTTCCAAGCAGCTGAAAGGTCAACACCCTTTTCTTCTAGGGCAGGTAGTTTATTAGTATCTATATAGTTTACTAATCTTTCTAACTTACTCTGACCGTCTGATCCCTTATTCATTAACGAAGTAACACCCTTCCTAAAGGATATTGCTCTAGTAACAGCAATAGACTCCATGAACTGTTTTGGTAATCTCATGAACTGATCACCTGTTGCATTAATGAGTGCTGATACTTTATAAGATTCTGAAGAGAGAGAAGAACTTTCATAATTAGGGACAAAGATCTGGGTAAGAGATTCGATAACCCCAGCAAGATCCTTAGCGGCTAACTTTCGTTCTTCGGTATTGAGAGCGGGGATAGCTCTAATGGGAGCCAAGAGATTCTGGAATGCTCCTGTCAAACTTCTACGACCAATTAATTCCAGTAGAGTACTCATAGTATTTTCAACAACAAGAGTAGCCAACGACAAGTTACCACCAAAGGCAATCTTTGTTAAGCCCGGAGCAATCTGTGTAATGGTATTCTCCCACATGTCTCCATAGTCCCGCTCCATCTTCTTGATGCCTCTCATCCAGTTATGTTTTTCTCTAATTGTTTGGATAGAGAATCTCATTACCTTCTTATCATGAGGAGACGAGGGTTCTCCCATAAGAGTATGTAGATTATCTATACCACCTTGTTCAGCCCATCTATCTAAAACTGATATCATCTGATCCACAGTACCCCGTACTTTAAAGTTATCTCTAAGCATAACTCTCTCAGAGACTTCATTACTGTGTCCTTTATGAAGATCATTCATAATATTTACTGGATGGATTACAAAGAATCTTCTAAGATCTGAATCTACTATTAAGTCTTGGATATCAGGAACAAACCAAGAATCGTTTACAAAGTACTGTCCTTGTCCAGCTCTATTAATAAAGTTCTGAAGATGGAGCTGTGCTGGAGAATCTAAAGTTAAGCTTACTTTGTTTGATCCCGAACCTTGGAAATATATATTATGAGGTAATCTATCAGAAGTTCCTACTCTCTCTAATCTTCGTAGCCTCTCCTGTACTAATGTTTTTTCGGAGGGATCAATTCTACCGTCTCTGTACCTTTCATATTCTCCTATTAGTTTAGTAAACTCTGTTCGTGCTTGAGGTGTATCTGGAGTTACTGCCTTAACAGCGTCCCAGCTAATTTGTTGATCTCCTCTTTTCGATACCTGCTTATAAAAACCATTCTGTATAGCATCTTTAATATTTCTATAGAGATCTAGCTGTTGTCTGCTATCTCCTAAACGCTCAATAGCAGAGCCTTGGAGACGGCGAATCCTGTGCTTCAACGCATTAGATTCTTCTCCTCCCAGAAGCCCTCTTTGTTCGAAGTCCGTATCGTGATATTGTTCCACATATGCCATGAGCATGTTATACCAGTTAGGATATCTGTTCTTTAAATCTTGTAAACTCTGTTGCAGGAGGGCTACAGTTCTCATATCTGGCATTAAGTTAGCAGCGTGTAAAGATATAGGATCTATAGAACCTCCTTCGTTAGATAATCTCTCTTGGATCAGATTAGACACCTTATCGTTAAAGTTTACTCTTAGATCCTCATCATTAATTGCGTTAGTTAGTTTAATAGGAACCATAGACATATTAATACTGGAGATTTCACCCAGTTCTCTCTGAGTCTTATGATTCTCTTCCATGAACTTTTTCATTTGAGTAGCCACGTTGTCCATAGAATCAAGGACAAGTCGTGTTTTCTCAGGCTTTAACTTATCGAGTACCTCTCGTGCCTCAGTAAATTCATATTCATGGGTAGGATCAATAACCTTCAATAGGATTTGAGCATTGATATCTCCCATTATATGAAGACCCACATCCTTTGATGGCCCGGCTCCAAGAAGTGTTCTTATAACACTATTGGGTATTGCATTCTCAATATCGTTCATGCCCTGAAATACAGTGTCTCGGAATAACCCAGTTTGCTCAAGAGTCCTAGAAACCGAAGGTACTCCCTCTACATTACTATAATGTGCAGAAGTATTAACAACTCTATCGTCAAGCATAGCAGCCATTAGAGCACCGAGAAGATGCGGAGAATTCCATGTAGCATTAGCTCCTGATTTTCCAACTGTACCGCCTACTAAAAGTCCTCGAATACCGTTCAAGTCTTCAGTATCTGCTGTCACTCCTAAGTGACGTAACCAACCCGAAAGAGTTTTAGACATTTTAAAGGCAAGTTCTCCGCCCTTATCTAGAATTTGCGTACCGAAATTCTCTTGTAGTTGATTAAATATTTCCTGAATAGCAATCGATGCTTGTAATTTTGTAGGCTCATGAAGAGTAAGTTTATCCCCGAACAACACCTTCTCAAGGTCTAAACCAAGTATATATACTAACCCCTCGTGAATGTTGGATGCTTCGTTAGTAGATGTAGCCACAACTTCTCCCGGTTCCGGATTAGCGGCATCACCCTCATGAACCAAGAAAGCGTGACCAAACGGTCCTATGTTATCTATAGTACCTATCATTTTATGCCGATTTGTTATAAAGTCTTTACGAGTATGTCCCCCTACCATTATTATACTTCCGGGGGCCTTCTTACCATCCGAGGTAATTCCATCAACATTTCCATCCAGCTCATTTTCTAATTCAAAGTAACGGGCTGCTTGTTCTTCACTCTTGTTTTCTATAGCTTCTAGATTTAATTGTTCTATAGCCAGTACCTCATACTCACCTAAACTCATATGTTGATCTCTATTAGATGGGAATCTTTCAAGAAAATTAAACTTACCTCTAGCAACTCCTAAAGTTTTAGATAGTGGTTTGTTTTGTTCTAAGTCCCAGCCAAACAAGCTCTTCATTAGATTCTCATACTCTCGTACATGGGACATTCCGCCCCATACACTAGCTAGACTTTCGAAGATATTTCTAACATATGCGAACCCACTACGGACTAGCTCTGTGGCTTTCCTTAAGAAACCGTCTCCACTTTTATCACTAGGGTTGGTGGCCCAGCTCTTAATCTCTGGAAGAGATCCTTTGAGTAAGTAGAAAGAACCAAGAGCAGCAATGAATTCCGCTGGGTTCTCAAGATAAGAAAGGTATTCCTGTTCTGCCTCAGTTGTGAACTCTCCTCCATGCCATGCAGTAACTAAGCTCTTAAGATTCTCTTTTGCAGTCTCATTGTGTAATAAAACTTTGAATTGTGTCCACGTAGCAGATCCTTCTTCTATAAACTTCATATAACCAATATGAGATAGTTCATGGGCTAATACCAGAAGAGCAGTAAACTTCCCACCTGCTACGGTACGAAGTTTATCACCTATTCGAATTTTATATACAACCTTACCGGTCTCCTCGTCAACTGTGGAGATTGCTGCGTGTTCAGGCTCTGTCCACCTACCTAAATCTAAATCTTGAAGCATTAGATGATTGTGTGCATAGACATTTAATATCATATCACGAGCAATCTTAGCTTGTGTCTCATCAAATGTACCAGACTTAACTAAGTCACTTACTTGATTATTGAGTCGTTTGATATCAATTTTCATTGGAGGCGGTTGCTTATCTGCATACTCATCCATCTTTTTATGAGACTTGGAAGAATTATTTTTTGCTATAGTTACTCGCTCATTTGTATACAAAGACTTATCTTCGTCTGAGTTTTCTATAATAGTTTTTGCTGCATGCTCATTAGCTTCGATAGTCAGATTATCTTTTCCAGCATACACCTCCGCAGACCGTCTCATTACAGCTTCTCTATTCTTGAGAATATTTCTATCTGTAGTTCTGCCATTAGGTAGAGTACCCTCGCCTCCCCAGATACTAGCATCATCTTGATACTGTAAAAAGTTTATATTAAGAGCCGCATAGTCTCGAACTCGTTGCCGTAAACTATCAGGAAGTGTTTCTCTATACTGTTGAACCATCGCATCTGATTCTTCAGCTGCATCCTGTTTAAACTGAACACCCTTCACATCGTCAAGTATTTCTAAAGTATGTCGTTGTTCTAATACGTGAACATGACTTGCTTCTGGTTTACCCGGCTCTACTTCCTCCTTTATTGTATGCCATTCTTGTTCTACTCCCTTAACTTCTGCTTTTCCCATCTTTTTTATTTTCTTGACTATGGGTTCAGGATACTGAACCCAGATAGGCAGGATCTCGATTTGACTAGGACGCATTCCAAAAGTATTATTTAGTAATATGGAATATAAAGAAAGTTGTTTCTGATATCGAGATCTATCTTTTTTAGAAAGGTTTTGAAGATACTTTTTATTTTTCTTTGTTTTAACATCTATGATTCTTACATCTCCAGTCTCCTCATTTACTAAGAGTATATCAAGTTCACCAGCTAACTTTACTTTGTCATCGAATACTATAATATTATTAGCCATGATCTTATATCCAGCGGTATGCCATTCTCTTTCTAAGTCTTGTATTCTTTTGACTAAGCGATCAAATGTTATTTGGTTCTTAATAAACAATACACCGTTTTCATTTTTGTATGAACTCCACTCACCCAAATTATTGCTTAGTATATCTCTAACAATAGTATCAATATTGCTGCCTACTTCAGCTGCGGTTTCTTTCTTAGCGTCTAAGACTTCATCTGTACCCGGACCTAAGGGAAGTTCTTCTTCTGCCTCAGTAATAAAGTTAGAGACTCGCTGGTATGTAATACCGGTTGATTCGTTCTTATAGACACTACCATCAGGAGAGAGTTGTATAAAGTCTTGAGCTTCTTCTAGTTCTGCAACCTTAGTATCTATGGTTTTTGGAACAACGATTTCGGAACGTAGGTCTCTCGCAACATCAGTAATAATACCCCTTAAACCAAACCCACCGACACCCTCATTGAGATAGTGCCACATACCGCTTCTCATAATATAATAGTAAGGATTGGTTCGTTGTAGATTTTTTTCAGAGAGCTCACTATTCAGTTTTCTCCAGCGAGCTGCTGCTGTCTCTCTTGCGTTTACATTAATGTCAGCATACTCTCCTTCAATAACCCCCTGATCGTCGTAATCATTCCAGTGGCCAGTCATCTCTGGCTTTGCTCTCATCTCTGGAGGTAGAAGGATTTCAATATTTCTACTACCAATATTATCTGTATTCTGAGCAAACATCTGTGATAGATAAGTAATCTGAAGCTTAGCTCTAATTATTTCTTCGTTAGTGGGCTCGAAGTTCAAATCTCTTTCTAAGAATATCCTAACATCATCTTGAATAGCTTTTAGTGTATCCTTGGTTTTTTGATCAACTCTTGAAAATTCTATTCGTCTAATAACATTCCGTAGAGGATCAACTAATGCTTCCTTCCATAGCATTGTCGGTCGCCTGAATCTCATATAATGATCTAGGTCTATTATCTCAGAGACTTGGCTTCCGCCTGTAGTAGTACGGTCTGCTACCATAGCTACTTGTACATTAGGATCCTGTCTTCTCATTATAGTTAAGAGAGCAGCACTATCTAGCTTGGTATCCTGAATAGGTGGAGCTTGGGAGTGTCCCGTGACTTCGTTTACTGATGCTGTCTCAGACCTTACTTCTCGTATCTTTGTCTTAGTATTTGTAGCTTGGTATACATCTTCCATAGTCTGTAGGTTCTGTATCTGAGTAAACAACTGGTTCATAGATTCTCCAGTCAGTCCGACAGAAAATTCTTTACCTATTACCTTTCTAGGAAATCTCACTTGGAATCCGAGACCAGCCATAGCATAAGCATTTCTAAAGTAATATCTTTCTTGTGTTCCCAAATCAGACCTTACCGCATACTTTATCTTGGCATGCACCTCTACGATCTCTTCACCTGTCTTAGGATCTATTGATTCTGAGACGATATCTCCCGTAGTATCTAATACTAAGTCTATACTTGTACCCTTAGGGCCGATTAGTTCTTTTGTTACTTTTTGTCTAAGACTCTGTAAATCACCTACATCGTCAATAACAACATGCCATACCGAAGGAACTGTCCATATCGGAACTACATCACCGTTGGCGTTTTCCATTTTTTCTAAGCCAACAGCTACACCCTTAGAGTTCTTCCATCCCCCCTTAAGAATCTGTGCGGTCTCTGCTTGGAATAGCTGGTTAACAACAAAACCATTGAATTCCTTAGACTGTGGGATAGAAGCGTTAGCAGTAAGTTGGCGAATCTCAAGTAGACCACGGGCTATCATTTCCATAATCTCTGGATTATTTCGATCCGATTTACTGACTCCAAGGACAACTCCTTCTATATCCATTGGTCCTGCTCTAAGAGCTTCAGAGATAATAGGAGGTTGTGAAACAAACTCCTCATTTATAAGCCTTGCTAATACAGCTTCTTTACTCCCTGCTTCAGGGTTTATAATAGAGATCTGATTAGATTTCTCAAACAAAGTTTGGGTATTGGTGAGACCATACTTCATCTCATAAGAAACTTGGGTTATCTTCCAAAGTTTTTCTTTCCACTGCCATCGCTTTTGTCTATACTCCTCTTCTGATCTAGGAACATATACCATGTATTCATCTAAGACTTCCTGAATCTGTGATCTTAAGTATAGATCAATGAATAATGTAGGATCTTCATTTAGGCCTTGTTCGGCTCCGTGTTCTCTTGCATATTCTCTAAGCTGTGGGTCTAATCTCGATGCTCTTTGGTTTATCTGACCGGGGCCATAAGTTTCGTTGGGATCAAGATACATGGGAGGATAGGAAGGTAAACGAGCATCATCATAGACACTGGTCCAGCCAAATCCCTCATGATCTGTAGTACCGTCCTCCCTTAAACCAACCATTCCTTGGTGTCCTGTTTTTATTTCCTCTCGCATACCATCGAAATCACCCCTCTTCTCTCTTACTATATCTTCTAACATATGTGCTTGAACAGCAGCCATACCCCTATCTCCCCAAGAAAGCTGTTTCTTCTTGGGTGTAAGAGAAAGAGGTCCGGTAGTATGACTGGTTCTAATATTTGTACGACGCTTAGGAGAGTTCCTGTCGTGTTCTGTTCTTGCGAACACTACCCTCTCTGCGTTTGTACGTTCAATATACTCATCAGTCAATCCTCCACGAGACTTAGTTCTTTCATCGACAACACGCTGCACATCAATACCTTCTTCTTGTAAACTTAATAAGGTTCTTTCGAAGTCCATCTCTGCTTGTAAACTCTTAGAGGTTCTCTCGCTGGTATCGTGCCAATCTCTCATTGCAAGATCCTTAACTGCTATAGGAGATAAATCATCAACGGTATTCTTTAAGAACTTAGGAGACTTACGATGAGCAGAGGCCCATAACATCTCTTGAAGATAGACCATCTTCTCAAGATGAGTTTCAAATTGTTTATCTGTCCAACTAGCATAAGGACTATCTACTGTATCATACATACCCATAGCCTTAGCGTTATCTTCGTGGGCTTGTAAGAACTTGTTTGTTCCCATTATAAAATCTTTATCAGTTGGGTTATCAATCCTACCAATATAGTTTTCCATAAAGGCTTCATATGTTAAGAAACCCTCAACATTTTTAGGAGTTGTAGCAACACGACCAAGAGCGCTACCTTGGTAATTTAAAGATGGCCTTCCTGTATAGAATCCTCTAGTAACAGTGGGTGTAGATCCGAAGCGATGGTATTGGATTAAACCATCTAACCCCATTAGATCATCTATATCAAATGTCTTAAAACCTAACGACCTTGCAACCATTGTTATACGTTCTTTATTGATAACATAACCAGCAGAGATCATTGAATTCATACCCTTTAGATGCCCAATCTGTACGGCACTTAGTCCTTGAACGGGTACTAGAAGTTTATTTAGCTCTAGCATCCTGTCTTCTTTCAGCTTTAATTCCCCGTCTATCATCACACCGTTCTCACGCATAAAGGTGTGGGCCTCGTTTAATCGGTCAGCATATCGTTCTCTCTGTACTGAAGGATCAATACCCTCCTTCTTAGCAATACGACCGACCTGTTCTTCTAAATCTGCTGTAAGCCTGCTAATAGAAACAAAACTACTACCTTTAGCAGCTTCTGAGGGTAAGCTCTCCTCACCCTTAACAGTATGTTGTGTACCATCATTATCTTCAATAGTTAGATCTGCTCCAGCGTTTTCTCCTCTAAGGGCAGACTTGGCTTTAAGAACTTGGTTCCATCGTTCCATATCCTCGTTTATAGTAGTGAAGTCACTGCTATCCAGATCTATTTGCATATACAACTGAACTGCCTTTTGCATCGTACCGCTAATTCCTACACCTTGTTGTACTAGGGGTACTGTTTGCCCTAAGACAGTTTTAAATAGAACCGTACCAAAAGCCCTAATATTATCTTCTGTAATATTTAGATCTTCTCCGTATGCATCTTTCCATGCTTTTTTAAGACCCTCGATAGCTACTACACCATCACCATTTGAATCTGTGATAAACTCTAACTCAAAGTTAGTGAAACCACCCTGATATACCTTACGCATAACTGGTGGTTTATATAGTGCTCGAAGAGCGGATACAATGGCCTCATCCTTGGCCCCCAACTCTATAGTAATCTCAGTATCAAAATGCTTTCCTAAACGTAAGACTTTGGCTATATCTCCAAGTTGTGATATCAAGGGATCTCCTTGATTATTTGGATCATCAAGAGCTTTTGCTACAAGAGCACCGGTCCTCTTATAGAAATCATACTCTGCTTCAGTACCGTATTGAGACTGTAATATAACAGCATTAATACCATACTCATTAATAGCATCATATATACTAATTGTCTTTACGTTACCTAAACCATCATCCATTTTTACTGTTTCAGATTTAAATGCAGGATCGTTTTCTAGGGCTGATTGGAGTTTTTCATTAAGCTTTCCACTATGAGCAGCAGCTAAAGCAGTAAGTCTCATCTCAAAGATACCACTGTTTAATCTATCCGCATAGTTTTCTGGATTATAGAGTTCTCTTTGTAGCATTCGAATGGCTTCAGTGTCGATCTTAATCTTCTTCTTTGCTGTCGATAGTGAGTCCCATCCATCTACCTCTTGTGCAAGTTTAGCTTCTACTCTTTCTCTAGGCCACTTTGCTGCAAACTCTTCTCGAATAGCCCTTCCTTCTTCAGCTACAATCTGAATAAGACTATCTGTCATTCCTTGTATAGCTGGGTTAGCCATTTCGAGAGCGTATATTTCCCCTATCTTATTGTAAGGAACCTTCGATGCTCCCCCCTGACTAAGAGGACCAAGCAGTGGGGCCTCTGAGCGAAGAGTGAGATTATAGTTCCCTGCGAGAACTTCCATATCTTGGATTGTAGAGATACCTATGTTTGGAATCTCACGAAGGAAGTAAGTTAGTGCTTCCTTGACCATAGCTCTTGTAGCAGATCTTTCTTGTACCCTACCAAATAACAGTGGAGGATAGACGTATATCTGCCCCTCGATGCCGGTGGGATCTAGATCTGCATCACTCTTCTTATCAATCATCTTATCCCATTGGTTTCTTTCTCTCTTAGGTAGATCTATAGTAACCTTACCATTCTCGAATTTAATACGACTAAGTACAGCCCTAAGTCTAGCTCTCATTTTAAAATCAGCTACAATCTCAATAACAGAAGATGGACTAATGACACCAATACGAGAACTCTCACCGTGAGCTGGAGGTACTACCTTACGAGAAGGACCGCCTGAAGGAGTATCCTCATCCAGTCCTATTACATCCATACCTTCTGCCATTACTATACCGAAGCCCTTGGTAATAGGTTTACCTGATAATAAATCAGCTAGGGTTTCTGCTACTACGGTAGCGGGTCTCCAGTCTAGGTTTCCATTACCGAAGTCTCTTATATTCCATGAAGAATTTATTTCTTTAATTCCTGAGTCAAAGAACTTGTCAACAACATCATCTAAAACTTGATTACGGAGTTCTTTTGTACCGTCTCTGAGTTGTTTAGCTGTTGCTTCATCTCCCATACGTTCATATATAGCTGCGTAGTTTTCGATCTTTGGGCCTGTCATATTGTCTACAAGCCGACCCTTAAATGCTCTCCTAGTAGCAGTAATCCAATCCTGTTCAGTAGGTTTTCTGGTTGGTATTATAGGCATTGCGAAGTCATCCTGCTCAAGAATCCAACCATGCTGATTAAACTTCTCGACGTTATGCGGCTTCTCGGCAATCTGAAGTTCTTTGAGAAGGTTCAAGGTACGTACCGCATCCCACGCTTGGCCGGGCTTGGTAGGATCCATTAAATCTTCTTCTTCAGCCATCTGTATTCTCTTACGTATATCTGCATCAAGCTCAGATATATCTATGGCGTTTTGGTATCGAGTAGCTATCACAGCTACTTTACCTGCGTCGTAACGAAGAACTTCTTGGTTTTGGGCTAGTACAATATTATTTGTTACACCCTTAAAATCACCAACAATTGCTTCCTTAAAGAATACAAACTCAGCCATTCCTAGAGTATCACTAGATCTAAAGTATTTTGGAATACCGGATCTGACTGCTCCTGCTATAATACCATTCTCTTCTCCTTGTGCAGCTGACTGAGCGTTCATGTTCATAGCTATTTCTCGCCAAGCCTTGGCTTCTTCTTCAGGAGATCTCTTTACTTCTATAATCCCCGGCTGCGGAAGATCGGTAACTACTTGTTCTATCCCTCGTACATAAACAGTATCAGCCGTTAAACCTTCTCTACTAAAACCAGCTTGTAGGTTGCCGGGATCAACGATATTCTTATATATTATTGCATTGGGTAATTTATCGCCGGGGGTACCATTATCTATTTCATATTTAATCCAAGATTCAAACGAGTTTTTTACTGTCTCAGAAGTATGATGCAACATAGTTAACTGCTGGGGATCTACACTCTTTAACCAGTCCTTCATTCTTTGAGGCAGGCCAGCTAAGACTGCATCCTTTTGCAAGGCGTTATGGTTCCAACCTCCAGCATCAATTATAATAGGCTGTCGTATTACGACATAAGCCTGTTCGGGTTCAACCCCTTCTACACGCCCTCCCCGCTTTTGTCCTTGGTAAGTTCTAGCTACATCTTCAGAGGATGTGAAGAATAGTTCCTCTGAACTAGCCGTAGACCACTCAAAAGGTTTAACCCTTTGCCTTTCGGTGTGGATTTCACTACTGCGATATTCCAAGCCACGCCTCTCATCTCTAAGTGCTTGGTCTTTCTCATGCCACTTGGACCAAGCCGCCTGCCACTCTGGATTGTCTGGTCTAGGCGCATCTTCGTCAATTCTCGCCACATCGCTAGCGTCATAAGCCTTCTGTGCTGCTACGAGATCCCCATCTGCCTCATCTATAAACCTTTGTCCTCTCGCACCATCATCCTCTACTCTCACAAATGGAAGCTTCCACGGATCCTTTGGCTCCTTTTTGCTAGATATCTCCAGCTGCCGCTTAATCGATTCTAGTTTATCCCTTACTTCCTGAAGCTCAGTATCTTTATCTGGATCCCATGCTTCAAGATCATACTCCCGGCGTTCGGTCCTATATATAAGCTGAGGTTTACCATCATCGCCTTTCAGGAAGTTATTATTCTTGTCTATCTTTACAGGGTCTCCTAATACATTCGTTACTTTTCCCCCAATATCCAAATGTTCTTTACGGTTTTGTAGAACAGTATCGTGTCCATTACTAATAAGAAAAGCGTAGTCTTCGTCATCTAGGTTTAAAGCATTATGGGATGCTTTATGACCAAGAGGCAAAGGTCTAAAGTCGGGATCGCGGCCTAGTTGAGTACGGGTTCTGACAAGACTTTTAGCTCTGCGGTATTCTTCACTTAGTAATGTTTCTACACTCTTAATTTTACGGGGTTTATCAAGGTATTCTTCCATACGATCTGCTGATTCATCTCTAGTCTTCTCCATCTCTTGACGAATTTTAGATGTTCGGGGTAATAGAGTTATAAGTTCTCTATTAGTAATTGGTTTGTCTGGATTATCTTTAGCTCGTTGGACTAAAACCTCAGCGGCCTGCTGTCGACCCTCAATACTCCGTAGTCTCGTATGCCTTGCTTCTATTATTGATCTGCCTTCTCGGAGAACATTAAGAGTATTCTGGGCTTGTTGTTGTTCGCTAATGTACCAAGAGTTAATAATTCGTTGTCGTTTGTTTAGGAGATCATCAATTTCTTTTGCTATAGCAGAATAGTGTTCAAAGTCGCCATTCTCTTCTTGCTGCTTACGAAGCATACTATGATCTTTTGCCATTCTATCATTAACTTCTTGTTTAAACTCCTGTCTACTTGTCCTTACCTTACCAACTTCAGAATCTGTATGCCAAAGTGCCATATCAACAGGGTAGATTTCTTTCTTACCGATTATCTTATCGATATATCTAATAAGCTTACTATCTTTATCATTTATTCCTCGTATTTTATTTAACTTTCTGGTGCTTTCTCTAAGATCGTGTAATGCCAGCTTGGTATCGTGACTGAGATCCCCTATTAAGATCTGACCTTTACCCCTTAACTTGTTGTTGTCACTATTAATATCAGCGCCAAATAAAGTGGTAACCAGTCCAGACATATCAGCCCACTCTTGTAGTTGTCTCACCCCGACAATTTTTAATTCGTTTAGTTTACTATCTAAGGTTTCTTCAATAGTCAATGCTTCTTGGTTTAGTTTTGCTAGGGTTTCTTGTATGATCATAATCTCTGGATCATACCCCAGAATAGATACCATGGCATCCTGTTCTACTTTTATCTTATTCTTAATACTCTCTAATGCCTTAAGATAATTACGAACTGTTTTTATTCTTCCTCTTGGTTCTCGGGCAGATACAATCAGATCATCTAATTGGTCTAGGATATGTTTGGTCGGTTTATCTGCATCCTTTGCTTCTCTATACTCTTGTCGTTTTTTCTCTATAGCTCTATTTCTTTCGGATATATCCTTTTCAATCAATCCCTGTTCTTTTCTAGCTCGTGCTATATTAGTATTATTAGTATGACTTGCTGTGACAAGAGGACCACCAGAGGGTTTTTCAGGTGATACACCTCCCGCTGCATTCGTAGAGGTTGGGGGAGGGACTGGAGAAGCTTCAGGAGGTAGGTTATCTCCAATAGCATTCGACTCTTGTTCTAACTTAGCAAGATTATCTTCTTTCTTCGTAATATTCTCTATAGCCTCTTGTACTACTTGCTGTTGTATTTCTATGGCGGCATCGTATCTTTCCTCGCCATTCATGGACCTCCAATTATCCCCATGCTCTTCTCTAGTTCTGCTACGTAAGTCTTCTGATAATAGTAATTCGTGTTGACCGGTCTCCTGAACCATTTTAATATATGAGTCATAGGTCATAGGTGTTGGGTTACCATTTTTGTCTTTAAAGTTAATAGCCTGCTGATGAATCATATCATGATGGGCCATCACAGTAGTTAACTCATAGAAAGATTCCTTAACCTTACTGAGATTTTGTTCTACCTCCTCTTCGGGAGCCAGTACAGCATCCACTACCTCATCTCTCAACAATCCTCTTTTTGCTTTCTTAGCTACTTTACGACCCATTCGCTTTAGGTTCTCTATCTGAAGATCATACATACTCTTGGCGATCAGACCAGCTAGTTGAAGCGGACGTAGGCCAGTCTCTGTAATATTATCCATAGCCTGTAAAGCTAGCTGCATTGTTTCTTCTGGTGATTTCTTGAAATGCTGTTGGATCATACCTAAGTAGGCTGCAAACTCTTTTCCTGTTATATCTTCGAGTGCAGTTACTGTATCACTAGGTTTATCTTGCCATTTAATATGGAATTCAGGATCAAGTTTTGAGTTTACTTTATCTATATAATCCTTATTAAGTCTTAGTTCACCAGCAGCAGCAGCTATAGTATCAGGATGATTCCATTTTGCCATCTTAGTATACAGGGAACCAAGGCCTACGTTTCCTGTTCTATTTGTTTCTCCTCTGACATGCAGCCCAAGCGGAATACTAGCAGTTCTTTGGAGTCCGTAAAGAGAACCACCTATCATCGGGTTAATTACAGGACTTAGTAATGTTTCTAAAAATGTCTCAATACCGATCGTTTCCCAATCATACTCATCTATAACACCATCGTTTATCTTTCTGGTCTGGTTACCTACTTCGGCTAAGAATCCTGTAACAAGACCTTCTCCCATGTCTCCTAATCTATCATAGAGAAGATGTTTTTTTGCCCAGCCAGCAGTAGTATACTTTGCTCCCTTGATCTTTTTCATTGCTGTTGCACCGATGTTAGAAGGTAGTAAAGAAACACCTCTTCTTGCCAGCCGAGTTAGTGCAGCAATCCTATCAACCATTTTAGCACCGGTATAAACTCCCTTACCAAGCTTTGCTAGAGTAAGCAGACCAGCATAAGGTAGGGAACCTACACCAAGAGTACCGGCAGAAATAAGTCCTCCAGCTACCAACTCAGGAGCTAAATCTGGATCATTGATAATACCGTTAATAATAAGATGTTTACCATGATTGTACCATCTCGTATACCAAGCATTTTCTTCTTGGAATTTTCCAGTAGCTTCTATAATACTAACCGTTCTAAAAGCCTCGCTCAAGATAATAAAGAAGTCTACAGGATTCTTAGCATCCTTAATTAACTCCTTCATCCTTTCTTCACCACCTAGCTTTTGGGCGTATAGTACATATTTTCCTGTGTCCTTCAGTTTAAAAAGCTCTAAGGCTCCGTCAGGATTCCAGTCTTCTGAAGGAGTATCGTTTCGTAAGTCTGTTATATCTCCAGAGAAAGAAGAAACAAAAGGAACAGCCTTCTCAAAGAACTGATCGCTAAAAACATTTGCTATATTCCAAGGACTTCTACTATAAGCGGTCTCTATCATTGATTCCTGCTCGTCGGTTATTTGTAATATAGTATCCTCATAAAGATCCTCATCCCAGAGATTCATAATTCTATTAGCCATTTCTTTCTGATGAGCAGAATTCTCAGCCCACATACCACCGGTATAATCCATTGCCATAGAACTCCAAGCGGCAGCATCATATGTTATAGCACCCCGAACCAGCTTATCTTCATCCTGATGATTTTGATAACCTTGAAGCTCTTCTTCCTCTGTAATGCCCCTAGCAAAAGGAAGGTTTTCGTACTCTTTAATAGCCGCAATACGCTCTTTTTCTGTCGCGTCTAAGTATTCTTCAAAGGTCGGGACTACTTCTACTGGGCTTGGTACCCAATCAAATCTCTTTGCCACGTATAGATCTCCTATTGGTTTAGTATTCTATGTTCTTCTTCAGCAAGATAGGGAATATTTATTCGAGGGGGTAGTTTAACACTTATAGGTTGCCCACCGGGTACATCCCATGTTAAACGTGTATGATCCCGTCCAACGGTATCGTGTATACTAATGGTACCGTGCGACCAGAATACACCCCGATGCGCCTCTACGTTTGCTTCAAGAGCTCCTACTGATATCTGCCCAAGTTTGGGGATATTATTCTTCTTCATATATAAGTAAAGAGCTGTCATTATATAATCCTCAGACCTTAGGCTAAAACGAGCTTCTCTTGCCGCAGGATGAAAGTAATCTTGTACCACACCCATATTCGACAACTGGTTGAATCCCACAGCCCCTTCGGTAAATGCCCAAGCAGCATCCCAGAATCCCGTCGACACCGAGCCCTCGTCCAGTGTATTCCTACCCCGTTCATAGAAGCGTTTGGGATCGTTTGCTCTATTGAAGGCTTCCCGCATAGCTTCTTCCATTCCTTTAGGATCAAGTACTTTTGTTCCTACTATGATGTCTCCATTCTCTTCTGTAATCATAGACAATAGCCTACGTTGTATCAACGCATCTCGACGATCTTGTTCGTTTCGATAGTCTTCTTCGGAAAGCTCAGGATAGTCTTGTCGTTGCTCTGCTACCATAGTAGCGCGGTCCCTCCATGTGAGTTCTCCGGGATGCCTCTGTGGTCTAACAGGAGCTATCCAATCCGTGTGTGGATTTACACCCCATCCAGTCGCTGTGTCAAGTTGATCTTTGAATGTCTCTGGAGATAGGGTTGTATCTAGCTCCTCTACTCCGGCGTTTTCTAATGGATCCTTTAGATCCGTTAGGTCAATACCATGAGGTCGAACTGTAATAGGTTGTCCTGTTGGGGTTGAAACGGTTGGCCGCTGATATCCCAAACGAAAGGCTGACATTAACAGTATCTGATCCATCCCCATACTAATATCTCTGTCAGTGTTTAAACTTCCTGAAGCAAGAAGATAAGAGAGTCTCTCTCTATCCCTAGATAGTGTTGCTAAACCCCCAAGAATTTTGTGTGTGTCTGAAATACCAGTATCTACATTCTGATCAAGAAGATTCATCCTTTTCATCTGATCGACAATCTTCTTCTTACCTTCCGCATCCTTAGGAATATGTATCCCAGCAAGCTTCCACTGTTCTATAGCGTTAGCTTCATAGGTAATTCCCGAAGACCCCATATCCTTCTCCAACTCAGCTCGTTGAGCTGCTCCTTCTGCGCCTACCAGTAATGTGCTAGTATTTGTAAGCACGCTCTTCAGACTCTTATCAGGTGTAATTGTTGTATTAGTTGTTTCTCCTATAGAATCCTGAAGTTTTTCTATTAACCTTATTGCCACAGTATTAAGTTGTCCGCTTGATTGGTCTGAGATCTTATCTACTGTAGTAGTAGTAGATAATAGTCCCGCTGTTTCTGCATTATTACTTATCTCTCCGATCAATAACTCCATCCATATAAGATCTTCTTCTTGAATATCAAACATATCTTTTATAAATCTTCTATTCTGTTTCGGAGAAATGCCTCCCTGTCCTGCCTGATTATATAACATATACTTTATCCATCCTAAGGTTTGACCTAACCTATGCGTAGCTTTTGCATCACCACCCCCGGCTAAAGCAGCTGAATCAAGATCAGTAAGACCAGCCAACAAATGTTTCTTTACATCTTTTGTTATAGCTAAGCCGCCCGTTTGCTCGTCAAGTTGTATTATTGTCTGAACAAACGCGGCCTTCTCAACCGTTCCTGAACTGTTGAAGTAATCCCAGTCAATACCGCCACCTATATCATCTCTCAAAAACTGAGAAAAAAGATTCCTAGCAATTTGACTTGCTTGATTATCTGCAAGTGGCTCCCCGGTCTCAGGATTAATTAGTAATTTACTACCCATAGCCATATCTAGGAAATTTGGCATAAAATAATTTCTAAGCATTAGATCATAAGTATCTCTTCTAGCTTCCTGATGGTGTCCGTTTGCTACAGCTCGGTAAACATCGGCCCCAGCACCCCCTAACACAAGATTAAATGGATTAGTACTGTCTTCCAATGGACTACTTACATACCCGCCTGCTGCCATCTCATGTAGAATTGCTGTATAACGAAGATCTCTTGATTGAGTCGCATTCATATCTCCATCCTTAGGAATCAAACCAGAGAACGCTTCGTTTGATGCGTTGAATAATGTGTACGTCATCAATTGCGTTTCCTTGCTATAGTTACCGGGATTCCAAAACATGTCCGTAATATATGCTTTATAATCGTCGTAAGTATCTATAGATTTACCATCGTGAGTCTTGGCATCTGGAAAAGTCTGCTTAAATAGTCTAAGCATAGATCCTTTATATCGCCAATGTGGATCACTGGCTATATCAAGAGACTCTAGCATCTTAGGATGATGCTTCTTCATGTGTTCGGTCAAATAGATACCATGCTTAATTAAACCATCTGCATCAGAAGGTAGATTATTCCAATTACTACCCTCTGGAAGCTTATCTTCCTGTCTAAATGCCTCTATCAATTGTACAGCTAATGATGCTCTTGTTCTCTTATCTATGTTTTTATTATTAAAAGTTCTTGATAAGCTTAATGCCATAGCAATCCTTGCCTGTCCGTGCGCAATAAACCCTCTTCTGGTTTTAGCTAGTGGCCCGAATAAGACAGTCCTAAGTTCATCTATGCTCTGCTGTGGAGGGGTTCTTACTACATCTTCGTTAGTTGCTTCATACCATTTGGTTATAGATTCAACTAGAGGATCTATATTACTTTTTACAAACACATCCCAACGACTATCTATATCTCCTGTAAACTTTTCATCTCTTTTATAAGCCTGAATTAGTTTTTTAGTACCCTCATCAATCGGTATAACGGCATCTAATAGTAAGGTTTCTATGACATTCGATGTTGTTTCCCACGGCCAATTAACATTACCTAGGTTACCTCCGCTTTTCTTTCGGTTTCCTATAGACTTTGCAGCAAACTTTATACCTGTAATAAGATCTATATCCCCATCCATATTGGCTAATGATTCAGCCATTATATTTACAGTATTCTCTAGAATACCCTTAGTTAGAGTAGGTTCTATAGTCTCAGCCTCGATAATTTGAACAACTGTCTGTTCCCTCTCTCGTTTGTTATCTATATCTAGATTAGTTGGTCCAGGCCAGCTAAAGATTGGATCTCCTTCGGGGATAAACATAGAAGTATTATCAATACTTCCGGTTGTAATAGCTTGTCCGGTCACTATTCGAAGAAGGTTCTTTCTTTCTTCTAAAGAGATATCTCTAAGTTTCTTACCACTTAAATTCTTTTCTAATAAGTGCCATTGCTGGAAGATTTCTCTGCCATCTGAGTGGTATTCTCCAAGAGCAAGTGATATAATAACATTCCTTGCGGCATCAACCAAACCTAGATCGTTGTCCATGTGGTGATCAGCATCAAACACTATATCCTTTATCGTTGGAAGATCGAGTGTCGAGAATTTCTTTGCGTTGTTACCGTTTAAATCAGAGACAACCCCATCAGATTTTATGAGAGCATTTGGTGGAGGATCAGTACCAGCTAGTTCCTTATACGCTGCTATACCAGCAGCAGTTATATCCTCTTTGAGACCCACTCTTGGAGTACCCGCTCGTTCACCCGGAGGAAGGTCTGGATCCCAAGATCTAGGTGGGCTCCATCCTTTAACAGAACCGTTTTCATCAATCTCTGGTTCCTTAGAAGGGATCTGTCCGTTTACCGGCGACCACCCAACCGCATCCCGAACATTGTTATCTCTACGATTCATCCGATAAGCTAGTTGTCTGATGAAGGAAGATTTCTCTGGGTTTCTAATTCCTTGTTGTAAGTTACCTAGAGCTGAATGGATTTTTTCTGGGTCGGAGGGTAGGTTTTTCATGTTAGCCATACGACCGGGAATATTCTTTTGTTGTGTTTTTACAGTATGCCTTCTATGTTCTGCTGCCATAAAGGCTAAGATGGCATCCACATCTGGCTGATAGGGATTTCTCATGATGTGGCCCTCACCGTCGGCAAGAAACTATCAGGAGAATCTATAAGATCTTCTTCATATAGAGGTCTAAGGTATAGCATCTGGTCGTAGATATGTTGGTTCCGCTCCGCCCAAGCCCCCTCTTCCGACTCGGGATCTAACTCTTCGGCGGCCTTCATTCTCGCCATAAACAGCCGTTTAGCCTTTTCCTTTTTCTCCTTCACCCCCTGCATAACAAGCTCATATACATTATTCACTATGGTGCCTACGCCACTAACAGCGTTTTGCATGTTCTCGTAATAAGCGTTAATACCCATAGTATCCCAGACAACTCTACCCCAGTCCATACCTCCAGAACCCTGCCTTATATAAGTTGAAACCGCTGTCTCTGATTGTACCTCAGCTGGGGCAATTACCTGTGAAACACCTTGAGATTCTGCCATTACATTAATCTCCTTTCGGATTTACTTTGTATCTCTTTTATATATGCTATATATTTATTACTTATTTCAATAGAGCTTAGATCATTATTCTGTATATCTTTGGATATTATACGGTTGATAGCCTTGGTAGTCAAGTCTAAATTATTAGGATCAGCAGCTATATTATAATCTATAATTATATTTGCCTTAGCCCACGATGGAATACTCTCCTGATCTATTCGGTTATAGGCCACCATAAGCATTTCTCTCTCCGCTGAGTTTTCTTTGCCGCGTTGCTTGGCTAATTCAGCCGTAAACTTTTTATCTGTTTGAGGTTTAAGGTCATGTAGATATATAAACTTTTCTTCGGTAGATATATTAGGTTCTGGTAAACTATGTATCGGGGTTTCCTGTCCTTCGACCATAACCGATAAATGCCCCTCCGCATTTAACTTCATTTCGTCTCCATAACCCCAAGCATATCCCTTTAACCAATCATTCGAATGCATGTTGGCACTCTTCTGAGAGTTAATATTTTCGTAGCTTGTATTCTTTAACATGCTATGTACGGAAGCGTACTCCGCAGTACGAGCCCTTTCTACATCCTGACGATCTCCTCTATTTTTAGATTCGAGATATACAGGTGCTAAGAGTTTTAGCATCTCTCCGGAAAGTTTGCTAATATTATCAGTCCACCAATTATCTCTTTCTTGGTGACTACTAAGTCTAGTTATAGATTGGTTGATTTTAGAGACAGCATCTGTAACAGCTTGCTCCGGACCTTGAGGGTGGATAGACTTATATGTATCCCAATGCCATTCATTATAGACTGAGTTTCTTGGCTTGTCGGAGGTATAGTTTAAGAATTCAGTTAGCTTTACCTCGGGTTCAAGATCTTTGTTAGACTCAAGCCACTCCTGAGATTCTACGATAGACTGCTCCGCTATAGTATCCTCAGCTCTAGGAACTGGGTTCGTTGGACCCTTGGCAATATTAGCTAGAGTTTCTAAGTTGGGTTTATTTACACTCATCAGACGTTTACGTTAGGTACCGACACTGTCATGTCTCCCCAACCACCTCCGCCGTCGCCCGCCAACTTCGCCCAGCCCCCGGCATCCGCCTTCGCTGCATTGTATTTCATTCCCATTGCAAACCCACCCGCACCTGCTCCAATACCTTGAATGATTCCCGCAGTTAATGCGGAACTCATAATAGAGGAGTCAGAAACTTGGTGTAGTTGTCCGGGTATGAACTTCACTTGGTCAGCATATCCAAAGTCTCTCTTGTTTAGGTTGGCGGTATGTTTCCTCTCAGAGGAAATCATAGCGTTCTCGTAATTGACAGATCTATTAAGGTGTCCCTTCTTAGCTTGGTTAAGAGACTGACGTAGGATAGCCTGAGCAGTACCACCAGAAAGATTACCTTTCTTAGTAAGCAGGGTATGGGTAATTTTATTATTGATATTATTAAACTGCCTTGAGAAATCGCCATTAGCATTCTCAAAATTATACCTCATCCAAAACTCCTGTTCTGCTCTGGTTTCATTTGCAGCTTCTCCGATCTTCTCATTATTCAGCCACTTGGCAGCATTAGCTCTGGCTACCCTACGATTCTGTATCTGGTTATCCATCGAACGCTGGAACTCTTGCTCCTCATGCTGCCGCCTAGCCGCATGTTGCTGGGCTACTTGCTGCTGACCTCCCATTATGCTGCCCATTATAGCAGTACCGGCCATGACAGCACCCAATCCTATAGCTACACCCATTGGTATCCTCCTATCGACGCTTGAGTCTATTTAAAATATTTGGTTTGGTTTGTGAACGTCCCATTGGTAGAACAGCTCCAGATGTATGGTTTCCCCAAAGACCCATCCTCCTATCATCGTTCATCCAATCCTTTACTATCTCTTGTTTTTGTTTTCTATGATTCTTTGCTATGAGGTGATCGACATCAGTACTTAGGATGTCCTCCCAGTGGCCCACAGCAGCCGCTAGAACGTCCACACGGTCATCGTGGGGGAGAGCCCCCCGTTTATCGAAGATGCGTGTGAGCTGCTTCTGTGTCTCCTCTTGGCAAATAGCCTTCTTTGCAAAGCAAAGCCGATGAGAAGCCATGACAGGTTCTAGGCAATCTATTATCCTAGCTTCCTTACGTCCGGTAACCCGAAAGTCCTCGATACCTATGCGACCACAGACATCTAGAGCAATAGGAGTGAGCAACTGGGAATACATAGCATCACCGAAGTTACTCTCAACCCTTATTAGCTTTACCTTATATTCATAAGCTAGCCTTGCTATTTTCTTTAGGATTCCCTTCTCGTATCCTCCCGGATAGCCAATCAATTCGTGTATGAATACATACCCATTGGCGAACGAGGCCACACAGACGGCAGTCTCATCGCTCCCTCTGCCACTTGGGTCTACGTACATTATCGTCTGGGCATATGGCGTAAACTTATCTGATATCCACATCGGCTCATAGATAAGATCTCCGGTCAATCCAAAACAACCCATACCCTTCATAGGTACTGAGTTTGCCCATACGATTTTCTCGGGACACATCTCAGGATGGAGATCTAATACAATAAGATCAGATAATCTTAGTGGGAACTTTTCGAAATCAGCTAGGGTAGTATCAAGTTTGTAGTGTAGAGCAAATGCCTTGGGTCCGATCTTGGCCTCTCTCTCAAGTAACACATCTTTAGGGAATCTCTCTGGCTGAGTAGGATCTCCGACACCTATATTTAATTTTAAGACCCACTCATTAACATCCTCAATCTCAGCCAATGATTCTAAATCTGGCATCACCGCAGGAAACTTCGTAACAGCATACCCAGATTTGAGTTGATTATATATACTATCTTTAATCTGTGGAGTACCTAAGAATAGAACCCTACCACCGACATTCCGAATCTGCTCAAACTCGTGTATCTTTCCAAGTAGTTTTTCTCTAGCGTTGGCAGTTTCACAGTTACCCTCTATCTCTACATCATCAGCTATCACATAGTCAGCATGAGATCCGGTTAACTGGGAGGTTATACCTCTAGCAAAACAAGACTTGTCCTGACCAATCTTAGTTCTACATCCTACATTAAAACCAAAGGCATTGTCTGTAGTATTCAGGCCGGGCTTTAGATGCTCACAGTACGGCACCAAATCAATTATACGACGAGTCATAGAAATAAACTCAGCTGCCTTATTACTTGTAGCCGACACTACCATAATCGTTGTATTCTTCTCCTTCAACATAAACCACGAAGCCAAACAGGAGGTAATGACAGACTTACCAAAACCACGACCAGCCTGAAGTTGCATGTCTTTACCAAAGGATTGAAGAGCTTCTGCCATTGCGTACTGTGCAGGAGTAGGTTCTCCTATACCTAAGTATGTAAAACAAGCCCAAAGATGGTTCCGGAAATCTTCGAGCATTTCAGAGGGTATATCCATATCATCCTAGCTTCTTAAATGGTAACGAATCAGTCATTCGCTGTTCTAATATATCTATAGCCTCGTTGGGTAGTGTATCCATGTGTTCTCTATTATCATTAATATACCCACGAATTACTTGATATAATCCCGGAGTACATTTCTGAGAGTCATCTAAATCATCTAACATACTTTCCAATAAAAGCTTATTTATAAGTTCTAATTTCTTTTTCATCCCGGAAGTCCTGATCCTGAGGCTTGCCGCCAAGTAGACATATCGCCGCCACTCCACCCGGCGATACGCAGACCACCATGGTCCGTACAACCAGCAATGGGAGCGGCATAGGTGGAGGTACTGTAACTCCAGTTCGGGGGGATAACCCCGTAAAGATCCATCGAACTATCCCATGGTTTGACAAGATGTACAATCGCCAAGTCTGTGCCTTCGTATTCCAGCGCATCTTCTCTGCCCGTCAGAGAAAAGGCATTCCCTGAGAATATAGCATCTCTAATAATGAGCCGAACGGGGTACTGATTATTGTGAAAATATATATAAGGTATACCAATCCCGGTCTGAAAACCCGTGTTCTGTGTCACCCCCCCTTCATATCCCCTACAAACATTATTAGAAACATTTAGTGCTTGAACACTAAATGCTGCTTTGTGCTGGTTGGGGAGTGACGCAGTTCCCGGACTTATGGGTAAACCCAATTGGATACAGCCTCTCATATTCAAGGATCCTATTCCCTCATTTGAGAGCTTTATGTATCTAAAGTTAGCATTAACGGTATTTCCTGAAATTATTGTATCTTGTACCAAACAAATATTGTTGTAAAAAACACCATCAGAGTCGAGATAATTGGCTGGGTATGGTGTTGTAACATAGTTTCCCCACATCTCTCTCTCGGTTTCTCTTACCACATTTATCATAATACCAGAAGAGTTGCCCGGTGCTAGAGCATTTAGCTCGTATCTTGGTTTATAGAACTCATGTTTTGAGAACCTATTATACCGTAAATAGGCATCAGTACCCGAAGGTGCGTGAGGTACAGGGCTGTAGGACGTATCGTTTCCGGGGGATGATTCGGCATCCCAAATCTTATTTCTGTCTTCGCCATCCCCGGTTCCCTGACCGTTGAACTGACCGGCCCAATTAACAGGGTACCCACCAAAATCAAATAGGTTTCCAGCAAAATTATGGAATTTTGGGTAGTAGGACACGGCGTTCGAGGCGTTATGGTTAAACACCTCCCCTTCATGCTCAGTACCCCAAACCGCCGGAACATAACCAAGGAATCCACCGAAAAGCACATCATTATCTTTAATGTGAATACTCATTACTCTAGCTAAACTAGGAGACCCAGCCCAAACCTGAATACCGTGTAGATTAGCCTTGACATTATTATTATTAATGTGGATACCCTTAACCACGCCCATTTCATAACCCGGTGGGGTAACTGAATCACCAGTCAATCCTTGATCTCCTCTTTGATTTCTGGGTACTACAAAAATACCAGTACCAAATGCCTCTACTGAGTTTCCTTCTATTTTACACCCAAACGATTGCTTATATAGGTTACCCCATGACTTGTATCCATCGCCGCCGACCCCTAGCAGTGTACTCTCTTCTCTCCGGTGGCAATCACCACGATTATTAGTAGTAGCGTTTCCCCAGTTATCATCGTTACCAGAACCAGATTCATAAGCCAACAGTGGCTGACCCTGAATACAAACTTGAATAGCAGTATCACAAGCTGCAATATTTCTAAAACTAGTATTTTTCTTGTTGGAATCATAATCATCAGACAAGTGTAGATCTATAGCATCCTGCGATAAACCGAAGGGCCAATTGCTTGTCCCGCTTAACATCGCAGGATTACCGGGGTTATGATACCACGCACCTGTTGCTAGACGTAAATGTTTTTCATCTGTATCATTTTTATAGTTGACAGATCCGTGAATTTGATTCCCTCGTAGTGTAATATTATACCCATTTAAGCTAATGCCTCTGGCAGCAATACCTGTTTCGGGATCTAAGGTAGAGAAGCCAGTGGTTTCAAGATGGAAAATCTTTTCGTTACCCGGTCGCATGTTGAAAACACAATCCGAAACAGTCATTCCAACTACCAGTGTTAAAGAGTTCTGATTTACAACACCCCTAGATACACCATCAAACACACAGTTTGTAATAGTGATATCAGCACAGTGCTGTTTTTCTGTAAATGGGTTTATACCTGTAGTTGAGGTATCCGTAGGATTTCCCATAGGATATTCGTGGGTATTTACACTACCTAAGACAACACCAGAGTTACAGTTCTCGAAGGTACACCCATCAACTAAAACCTTTTCACATCCATTCAGTACAATACCCGCACCCTTAGAAGGATCTTGCACATTAGCCCATCGAGAATTCCTGAAAGTACAGTTACGGAATTTAACATTAGTACAACCGTCTAATACTACTCCACCATAAGCATTGCCCTCAAAGACACAGTCCTCAAAAACTAAATCATACGCATATCTGTAGTGAATACCAGCATTACAATGAAAACTAATTACTCCCGGATTCCATGGAACCTCCCCAACACTGTCATAAGCAGAACTGTTCATCACATCTGTTCCATACATTTGAAAGTCACCGACACTATCGGCAGTGCTGCTCGGCTGGGTTAATAAAGTATTAGTACTATCACCAGTATGATCAAACAATCTGGAATGCTTGTAGTCAGAATCCCAGATTTGAGCTAATAAACGGGAAGCACTAGGTGCAAATTCATTTTCTTCGCTCTTCATAAGAAACAGTTCTGTATTATTAAAATCATTCCAGCGATAATGCCATGTCCAGTCACGAAAATCATCACCACCCCACCATCCGGTAGCTGTGGGTACAACACCATTCATAGCACAAACTGGATGTGTCCACCTTGTGGCTGAGTCTGGGAACTGGTCGCCTGTGAGCAATCCGCTGGCTCCGGGTCCCACATCGCTCACGAGCATACTACCATGTGCGCCACCCGGTGCTCCATCATCCCCAACTTTTAGACCCCAACCTAAACTAAGAGCAAACTTATGGTTCGGTTCCGGTGGCACCGTGGCCGATGACCTGAAGAAGGGTTTTGAAGCCCGAAGCAGCGAGGCCGCCCCGTCCCAGCTCATCGAGTTCTCCCAGACATCCTCACCATAGAAAAATCTATGGGCTGTTTCTTTGATATGTAAATTCTTGAAGGTAATGTTATGTTGCGCTAATCCAGTATCATTTTCTCCACCTTCGGCAGGCGGATTAGTATTAGTAAGGGTACGTATAGCAGTTATATAGCAAGTTAAATGAAGCGTGCCACCCCAATACATCTGGTATTCATACTTAAGAGGGTGTCTGAGATAGATAGTATAATATTTAGTGGTATCTACCTGTTTTGTATCTTTATCATCAACGCCGCCATCATCATCAGTATCCTGTAAATCTTCGGGATCATCATCAATCCACTCAATAATATTCCATTCACCTCTGTAAGCAGTTCCCATCTCAGAACTACCTAAAATCATTTCTAGTCGGGCCTCTTCACCATCCGTTTGCGTAGTCGGCTTATCGTGAATATATACATAATCTCCTGCCTTCATCTGATCAGCATAAATCGGGACTCTGATACCTACTTTACCAGCACCGTAGTTAGCGTCTAATATTTCAACGCCAATCGAAGAGTTGTACACTGAGTTTCTATTGGCCCACACCTGACGCTCGGCATGATAATCCTGCAACTGGTCATGGGTATAGTACCCAGCATCGTTATCTCCCCAAACGTGAGAGTTTCGAATACAGCTACCGAAAGAAGAAGTGGGGTGCTTGTGGTTAAGCGTACCGTTTTGAATTGTAATATTACTGTTACCCCACATAACCACCCCATCTTCAACCATAAATGTTCTACCTTGTAAATCAAGAGTAGACTTCATGGTTGGTGTAGACTGAGCTTCCGAACCCTTACGAGAAGTGCCTACTAAGTCTAACTTAGTCTGAACTAAAGCAGCATCATCTGTCACACCATCGGCATTAGCACCGCCAATAGTCTGAGCAACAGGAAGATCAGCACTAGATCCGGGAGGATTTCCATACCATAAGGATGTACCGGCATCCCAAAGCAGAGCATCTCCGTGTCCCGGTGTAAAAGTACTAACATCAGATAGCTCTTGCAACGCAAGTGAATCAATGGGAGTATCATCCCCAACCCATTTTGCACCATCCCACTTAAGGAAATTACCTGTTACATCATCAGCGGTGGAATCAACATCACCGAGAGCAGTTAGTGCAAGTGCTGGTAACGAAGCCAAACTAGTGGCTGAGATTAATGCGTTAGCTGTAGTTAGAGCAGCCATGGTAGTCTGAGCTGCCATCGCAAGTTTTACGTGGGCTGTATTTGCAACCCGAGTAGTATTGTTAGAGGCACCTTGTGTAGGGACAAGAATATAGTTCGTGCTCCCCACCCCCGAATCCCAGTCATCTGTAAGCTGCAAAGTACCATCTAATCGTACATAGGGAGAGTGGAAAACATCTTTCCATATAGTACCATCCCACCTAACTTGGTCCCCCTTGCTTAAGTTTACCGGGTCTCCAGTAGTATTCCAACCTACACCACCACCAGAGGCAGGACCAATATTGACCTCGGTCCCAGAATCGTCCGCTTCGATAATATCATAGATGTCCCCAATATCTGGTGATACTGGCTCCGAATCTGCATCAATCTCATCGACATCTAGTGTTCCCTTGTAGTTCAGGCTTGCTAGGTCGGCCAGCTCGGTCTCGGCGGCGGCTATACGAGCAGCGTGGTCTACTTGCGTAGTATATAGACCCTTGGCTAGAGTACCGTTTATAGCTCTCATAGATCCAGCATCGAAATCATCAGTCCAGTCTGTGAGTGGGTTTAGAGAAAGACCTCCACTAAGAAACTGAAGTGTTCCGTGGGTACCAGCGTTTGCTATAGAAACATCTAATAGATCCGCCGTTGTACTACCAGCAGCTTCAGTAGTCCATACTAATCCATCTCCAGCATTGATATACGTAGACATTATATTAAAGCTAGCGCATTGGAGATATCCATTTTCGTCCAAGAAACAAATACCTTCGGATAAGTTTTCCATCACAGGATTCAGGTCACCAAAGTTCTCGATTAAATAATGAACCTCTTGAGCAACATACAATACTTGATCTATAGCCATATTTAGACTAGAAGCTGTAAACCTACTACCGGGCTGGAATCTAACAATTGGGAGGGCCAATACATTCTTACGCATGATATACACAATATCGCCAGCAACAATGCCGGGGAGCTGAACATTGGCAGACCGTCCACTCATAGCAGTAGTCCAAACATAGTCAGCATCATCTTCACTAAAGGTTAGGGAGTTTCCATTGATAGTATACATAGAGCTGCCACTGGTGTTGGCATTAGGCAGGGTACGTATAGTTAGCATCTCTGCGGATGTGGGCAAGGGGGAGACCGCTGAATAGTCATACAATCTACGAACAACTTGAATTTCATCCTGATTATCTAATAAAGCTGTAAGACTATTACCGCCATAATTGGCCGTCGAGACGAGCTCATTGATAGAGACCGAATAACTCGCATCAATAATCTCTTGTCCCGTTAGCTTTATGGCTATAGGTCTATTAATATTGTTGTTATAAATTGCTCCCACTGGATATCTCCTATGATGAAATGTGTATTGGACTTGGGTTGAACTTTCCTACGAATTCCATTTGTGCCACGTTTAAAGGTCTAGGGCTGTTGGAGAATAGGATGATCCTAAGTTTATCTGTCTTGGCTCTGACAGGGAATTTGAATACTCCAGAGGGATCAATGCCATAGAGTTCTTGGTCCGATGGTCTATTCGTGTATGGTCCACCGTACCATGTGTCTGTATCGGATAAGACATCTGGATTAAAATGATAATCTCTCTTCTGGAATGGTTTACCGTACCACCCCCAATCATAATCATTATTATCTAATTCTCTACCCACATGCCCTACCTTGACTGTAAATTCCCCAGTATTAGTATACCTAATAGTACCGTAACTAATACTAAGTACTCCATTTACAATATTATTCTGCTGGTCTCTTACATAAATAGGAGATAATTCTATAGCGGTATCGAAAGTATACCCTATTGTAAGGGAAATATCAACAGCCGCTGGATTAACTCTTCCCTCCATATACATCACCCACTTCCCAGTATCGGAATCGAAAGTGGGGAATGCCCACTGTACCTCATTATATGTTACAGTATCACCCGGCCAATCATTGGCTCCTGTAATACATCTATTATAAAGAGGGATGGGGTTAAAGTTATCTGGTTGATTAGGAATACTAAAGCTTGAGTAACCGGTGCCGGGTTGACCCATGTCGGGATCAAAAGTCCAGTCAACATCAGGAGCAGCAGACCAGAATGATCTACTCCAATCCATTTTTGGTTTAGTGTGGTCTATCCTTAAATCAATTCTTCCTATGGGCATAGTAGGGGAAGCTATATACAAATAATTACCCACAGCTTTTATCTTCTGAAGACTATCACCATGATAGACGAAAGACGGAAGTATCCACTTAAAGAAGGCGTTTTGAATGATACGATCACCGGCTATTTGGTTTCGGTATAAGTATATACAGCCCGGATTGTCCTTATCCTGCATAAATATAATACCATGGGCGGGACTATGAGTTATATTTTCTATATTTTCTGGGATATAACTAGGTACATGACGAGATAATTCGTATGCTTGTTGTACTGTCAAATCTTTCTGTCCAAAGTAGACAAATAGTTTTCTGGACCCCGCAAAGAATACATTATTATTCATTACCACGGGAGGTGCAGTCACTCCCTGAGGGAAACTAGAGGTAGGGGCTAGCTCTGCATTAGCTGGAGTAATTAGGTCTCCATCTCCAATCAACTCAAACTGCTTATCACCTTCAGTAGAAACGAACAAGAAGTTTCTAAACGGTGTGAGCCATTTGATCTCAGAATAATCGTTAGAAGAGAGTCTGAGATCTATCGGATCGATATCCGAAAGAGTTTCGGCATCATATAACCAGAAGTTATCCCAGTCTCCAGCTTGTGAAGAGACTAAAGTGTCGTGAGCAGCTAAAAATAACCTATCTCTATAGTAAGATATAGCCTGTATTCTGGTTTCTCTTGCTTCTCCACTTAAAGGATCGACAAACAACGAAGGACCGGGGTTAGTTTCAGTATCTCCAGTCGTTCTCGGATCCCAGTTAACTGGCCTTAAGCCCCACTTATCCTCATGATCCCTATATAACATCATAGGCATTCTATCTTTATCAATAAGAGATCTTCGATGAGGCGTTCGTATATTTTGTAGATATGGTTTTTCAAAAGTAGATACTGTTCGATACCACCCCTTTTGATTTCCTAGATAAGGTTGTCGTAGGTGGATAATCTTCCCCCGACCAAAAGGTTCGGTCTCTCCAACATAAGGATGTAGTTCACTTAACATCTTTGTAACACTACCAAAATCTCCGATTTGCTGATGATGACCATCCGCATATTCGTGTAAGGGTTCTCCCTCTGTGTCGCCAGCCGGATAATCAGGAGGATAAGTTAGCTCTCCACTGTTTCTAGAACCGAACGGACCTCCCTCTCTTCCATTCCAACCACCTATATGTGTGTGAGAGGGGGGTAGTGCTAAATCAGAGAACTTAGAGACGTTGTGACCCAATTCAGGCTTATCTGGATCCGGCCAAATATGATCTTCTACCTTAATAAAATTACTCCAGAGAGTCTGATTAGATACTTGGAAATTATAGTCAGTACCATCTGGATCTAAGTCATCTACATCCACAGGTACACGTTCCCACCTAAATAAGTCATCTCTAGGTCTTAATTGAGAGCCGTTCTCTCGATTGTTAGCCTCTGCTATTGCAACATTTGTAGGTCCGGGTAGCTCTAGAACATCCACATCTTCACGTACACGCCAAATACCTTTTCGAAGAGACGCATCATAGGGATCACTAGTCGGATCGTTATAGGGAAAAAGGGGATCGGCTATATCATCGCCGCCGACGGAATGAGGAGGATACCACTTACCCCCATTTCTTTTGTAACCATCCCAAGTTTCTATATAAATATCATCCCTGTGTGGGGTTTCTGGATAACTACCGTCACTAATGAAGTTACCATCACTATCTGTAATATCTCTACCACCTGTAAATTTGGGTGGGGGATCATCTGAAGTGAATGCACTATATGAAATACTGGCACCGTTCCCATTAACCCCAAGGGAGTAGGCTATAGGAAGATTCCCTGCCGTTGGTGTTGCTTCCACAAGGGGATGCCCAATATTGTGCTCTCGTTGTTTTATAACTACCTTACCGGGGGATGATGTTGTGTCATCCCAGTCTTCTTGGTTATGGTAAGCTATTACACCGCCGTCAGCGTTAGCCTCACCAAGACCAGTAGTTGTATTATTTATGGCATTTGCTAACTGCGTAGCAACATCAGATACAACACTACCTTTAGGTATCCGAACGGCAACATAATTATCTTCACAGTTATCAGTTCCTTCTTCAACTAGAGTACTTGTAGCAGGACCAGTTGGTCCGACAAACCTAAACCTTACAGTATCAGCAGTTGGGTAAGCGGTTGAGATATCTATCCATGGTCCAGCTGCTTCGGCATCTGTTGCAGAAGGAGGGGTACTATCGTCTCCTCCAGTAAATGCATCAGGAGGGTTGACTGTACAACCAGCATCAAAAGCAGCATCAGCGGTAATTGCAGTGTGTCCAGAAGTACCCGGTGCATACTGCTGTAAGATAACAGTACCAGTGGTCGTGTTGTAGGAAGCGGTTATACCTAGATCGTCCGCGTTGTTAACAGCGTCAGCAAATGCCTTTGCCATACCCCTGCCAGCGCCGGGATCTGGGCTAGATATGCCCCCATTAGCTTCAGCTTCGTCATGTGTAACAGCTATGTTAGTACCTGTAACATTACTATCACTATCGATTTCAAATATAAAGTGAGTGGGTGCCTCAGTATCTATAATCTGTATCGTTGCACCATCAACCGGCCATGTATCACCAAAAGTAAACGTAGCGGTAGCTCTATCCATTCCATAAGTACCCCTAAATGGTACCGAACCAAAAGTAAATGAGGCAGTTGCATGGTAGTTGTATGGTTCCCACTTTGTTTCCCATGGTCCTAGTGCAGAGATATCAGCCATCGAATCCTCTTCATCAATTACAAGTTCTCCCCAAGTGTAATCATCAGACTGTACCCAAGGAACAGCTTCTCCTTTGGGATCTACAGTTCTTGAAGTTTCATAGACAACTTCTCTACCCTGAGTATCAATATGAAACGTATAGGGAGGATTATAATTAGTCCACGGCTTTCCGTTGAAAGATTTTTTGTAGATATCCGTATCACCCCACCCATAAGTATACACTATATTGGCGTAGGATTCCCACCACTCAGGTATCTTATCCCCTGAAGAAGTAAAGCCTGCTTTCACGTCGGTATTTAATAGAAGAACTGAGGAACCTACTTGAACCATTCTTAGTCTCTCTTGCATATTTGGGTTTCCCCAGTTGTGGGGCTCCCTATCATAAGCTAAATATGCAAGTGCAAGTAGAGTATCCCCACGTTCCCATGCCTCCCCCCAAAGATCAGCTTCTGTAATCTCCTGTGTGGGCATTTCGGAACCTGTCCCATCCTCATTCAACTCCCATACTCTTAGAATATCATCAAGATCTCTACCGGGCGACAGGTTTAATCTAACCAAGCCTGTTTTTTTATCCCCTAAATCGATAAAATCCATCCATATATCTTTGCCCGACCCAACATCTCCGGTAGGAGTTGGCATCCAAACAGGATCCCCATTATCCCAAAAATGCTCAATACCATTTCTTTTATCGATGGAAGATTCAGTAGTACACATGACATTAACAAGAGTTTCGGCTTCATTAGGTAGTCTCTTGGTGGGTATCTGTCTACCTACACCCCCACTAAGAGAGTGTATTGGTATAGATACTGGGTTAAACTTATTGCCATATGAGGATTTTCTTTTAGCCACGTATCACCCTTTCCGAATATTGTTACCAGTGGAACTACTAGGTCTGTTATATAAAACATCCTTCTGTGACCTGCTTACAGACTGGAAGATATTACGACGCTTATCATCTATATCCGCAGCCTTGGCCCTAATCCTTGCCATCAAGCTCATTTCTGCTAGGTACTGATCTACATTATGATCTCCCAGTACCATGATCTGATACTGACGAGCAGCCGAACTCATTATAGATCTTTGAATTGGGGTGTCAAGGTCTATCCATGCTAATTCTTCTATTAATTCTATCCAATAATCATCCGCAGGCCACGTATATGTTTGGTCTGTTATATTCCATAGTTTTTTAAGGACATCTCCTCTAACAGTACCTAATATTCTAAACCCATCATCATTAGTGTGAATCGAAACAAGCTCTGCACTAAGACAGACTGAGGGTAGCTCGATACTACCTGATGTATGTACAAATTTTTTTTCATATTTATTATTAACTAATCCCCGTAACTGAGTATCTCGAATATGCTGGTCTAAGACCTTTGAAGCAATTTCAGTATCAAAGTGACCGTCCTCCTCGAAGGGTTCATTGACTGGTGCTTCTCCTGCTAGTAAAAGCATGTGGTTTATAGCCTCTAGTCTACTAATTGATCCCATGGTTACAGTCTCCTATGTAAAGTAAAGCCTCCCTTGGCCCGTTAAGACCAAGGAAGGGGTAAAAACTAAGAACAAGAACAGATCAGGCGATACTAGTATGTGGTCCATAACCTGAGGATGATCCCCAAGCACCGTGAAGGTCTAACGCCGTTGCTAACTCATCGCGAGTATTGAAAGATGTGTTACCGATATCAACACTGGTGAGCATTGCAGCACACTCCGGACGAACAACACCAGTGCCACCCATCATAGACGCGACCGTGAAGTCCGTGTTACGACGAATGTCTCTCAGGCTATCTACCTTCAGACCCTGAAGTCTGATAGCAGCAACTGCTTCGGGAGTCCACATACAGCCCTTAATTCCGCCAGCGGCGAAGTCAAGGTTGTAACGCGAAGCACCAAGGGTGTTACCACCAGAAAGATCTGTCTGAAGAATATGATTCGACTTAATGATCTTACATCCCATGTACTCAAGAGTATCTTGGAGGTTTCCATAGGCATTGGTGTATGGTCCACCAAGGCCAGTAGCAAATCCGCCAACGGCAGAACCGTTGAACATGAGTTGGTTACCGCCATCCGTAAGATCAGTACCCTGACGGGCCACACCTAAAGCACGGACATCCATGAATGCCTGTGGAGATACGGCACAGTACAGGTTGCGATAAGGAATGTTGCTTTCCTGAAGGAAGACAATATATTCCTCAATGTTTCTCATCAGACCAAGGGCTGCGTCGGAACGCTGCACATCTGATGAGCCAGTATTACCTAAATCTGTGAACCTAGATACGGCAGCATCGTCAGTCCGATCGCCACCATTATACATAATGCTGGCTAGTCCACTGACTGGGGCCGGATCATTAGCAAGAGCTATGGTAGCTGAAGCCGTAATAAGCGTCGAGAAGATCTGCTTATCTCTTGTATTAGCAAGAGTCATAGCAGCCTGACGAGCAAGCTCGCCTCGGAATTCCCACTGGGAGAGCATCTCATCGATCTTATCAATCTCGAAGTGAGCAGCCATTGGACGCTCGTCGAGAGAGATCTTGAAGGTATCAGAGGTTGAAGCTTGTCCACCCACTAATTCTTCACCAGCCTCCCACTCTGGCTTCAGAGAGACAGTGCCGGTTTTTGGAAACAGAATCTCTGTTCCGCTGGAAATAGTCTTGAAGTTAACAAGACCTTCGAACTGGTTATATTCATCATAAGCATGAATGATCTCACCAGACCAGATGGGAAGCCAAAGCTTACCACCAGTTGCAGTTGCTCCAGAAACACCAGCTCCCATGTCATTCGAGTTAGAACGATATGGAAGATGAGCATCTTGGAAACTACCTACAGGTGAACCTACAGAAGTCATTTTCTATACTCCCTTATATTAAATAAAGCTATTAATGCGGATAATAAAACGGTATACACAGCTTTAGATTATTCCAAAGGAGTCTTCTACTGAGCGGGCTAAGTAATTTAGCAATATCCATTGTCTCCTCTCGGAGAGGGATTCTTACAGGTCTACCTAGCTCCAGACCTAAGGGTTCCGCTTAACCCTAAAACGGTAAATGATTAAAGTCAGTCAGTAACATCCTACGCTCTACTGAATCCCTGAAACGAGGGTCAGTAGCAAAGGAAGGATTACTTCTATCTTGTTTAAATTCTCTTTGTGTCCTATACGCTATCAATCCAGTCTCACTAGATGAAACACTGGTAAGGTTTGGATTACCTACAGGCTCTGCTTTTTTCTCTGCTTGCACAGCTTTTTGATACATATCATTTAAGCCACGCAATGTAATTTCATAGGAAGGGCCAGCAAGTCCAATGTTAATGGCTTCTTGCGACTCTACCGGTAGTTCTTTCGAAGCCCAGTTGAAGAGGGTGTTAAGGTTGTCAGTTCCTCCAACAATCTCACCAGCCTCCTTGAATCCTTCTCGGAGTCTAGACTTCTGAGCAAGGACATAATCATCAATCATATGATCTGTGAACCCAGTCGTGTCTCTGATCTGTGTCCTAGTAGTATCTGATAGGCTGCCTTTAGCAGCAAGCTCTTGACCCCAATTAGTCCACATCTCTTCTGTGATACCCTTATTAACCGGTTCAGGTACCGCCTCTTCGACTGGCTTATCAGGTATCCTGAGTTCTTCAAGCTCGGGAGCTGAAATCTCAGGATTACTTGGAGCTGGTTCAGGTTCTGCTGGAGCTTCGAAGTTAGGATTCTCAACAACACGACCATCTTGATACGCCTGTCTCATCTCAGCTAATTCTTGTTGACCCTTAGTATAGTTAGACTGTGCCTCTTTGAGGCTGTCGAACCATGCTCCAGCATCTTTAAAGTTACTAGGGATCTCTTGTCCCGTAGAGTTAGCGTAGGTTTCAAACGCCATCCTCTCTTGAATAGCACGGGCTTCAGCTGGATCCCCAAGAGGATCAGCTTGAATGGTTGCTATCTTTTCAGCAGCAGCCTCCTGCATAGTTGGTTCAGAAGGTGGTGTTACGGATTCAATATTCTCTGGTGTGGTCATAATAATCTCCTTTCAGATAATTCCCCCTATAGAGAGTCTGTCAAGACTTAATAAAGTACGATATTACAAAAGAGGCAGCAGCCCCTGCTATAGCCGCAGCACCTAAGAAGTAACTGCGGGATTGTTCTAGAGTTCTTATTCGGCCTTCTAATCGCTGGAGCTCTTCAGCATGTACGGCCATAGTAGTTATAATAGAATCCATTTTACCCTCTAACCGGCCAAGAGCAAGAAACAATTCATCATTCATAATAAAGCCCCACTATATTAGAGCCAGTAGTATGGGTAGAGTTCACCCCTTTGCATTTTATAGGATGAGGCACCCCTATTTGAACATCTGAATACACAAAGGAATCAGCAGTATAATCTACTTTCAGTATAGGGTATAAAGAAGCGTGTGTACCGCTATGGAAAGATGTCTCAGCGTTTATGTTGAGAGAGGTACTACTATCATCTCTATGGGAGATCATAAGTAATTCTAAAACACCCTTGAGAGCCGTGGAATCGTCCACCGTGGCCTGAACATAGTTTATTAAACCAGCACCCGTGACAGTAACTGTACCATCTGCTCCGTCACCATAAGTAACCGCCAGATCTATATAATCCCCACCCGCAGTATCCCATGACTCTCGATCCTTCTTGTCCTGCCAAGTTACATTCTCATCCCATCCGGCACCTCCAGTAATAGTGCTATCCTGTCTATATACAGCAATCCGATCCAGTGTAGCATCTGGTGTAGTATCCCACGAACTAGTATCCTTATTTAATTGAAGGGTTGCTGCCGTAACGGTAGCGTCATGGGGAATACTCCTTAAATTAAACCTAATTAAACCACGACTTACTTTAGGGCAATCAAATGTTACACTTAATGAAGGCCTATTCCCAGAAGGAAAGGCACCTGAAGTATTATACCTCATTCTTTGAGTCCCTGAGTTATCGTCATCTAGGTCTTCTTGTGAAATCATAATGATTCTAAGATTTCCACTTCGATCATCTATGGCATCTTGAACCAAAGAAACAAAACCAGCATCATTAACAGTAAGATTTCCTCCATCTGTAGTAGTAGTGGATGTAATCGATGTACTGTAGTCTCCTCCTTCGGTTGCCCAAGCATTGCTTCCCTCATAATTAGTCCAGTCACAGTCCTCTACCACAGATGTTTCAGTAATCCTGTATGTTCGAACAGTCATAGTTTCGGTAACTTCATCGGTCTCCTCCGTTAATACCATAGAAGCAGCTGTTACTGTAGCATCAGAAGGTATATCACTAATGTCCCATACCATAACTATACGATTTTTAGTACTTCCAGAATGTCCTACTCGAATTGTTGTGTCAGTTGGGCCTACATCTACGGAAGTATGTAGGTAGTTATCTATAGCCGCCGCTTCGTTTGGCTGATACGTATTAACTGTATTAACTTTTGTTACCCCTACCTTGATATGGTCGGGGTCGGATATGGCGGGCTTGGTGTTGGCCACGGTATTGGCCGAACAAAATTGTATATACGTAGCAATATCCATTGTGTCTGATCCTACATTATGCACACAAGACTGGGCTGTTTCGCCCATAGGGTTTAATATCGAAATATCGCACCCAGTGCCACCTTCTGAAGTAGTGCCGATGTAAATACCATCAGTCGTTGCGGTAAGTGCTGTACCATCCGAAGGTGTTAAGCCAACAGCCTTAGTATACATCTTTTGACTCATGAGTAAGTCTTACCAGAATCCAATATAACCATATTAGTAGCTGTAGTACTAGTACTCTTTATTAGTTTAAAAGAAAAAGGATACAGAGTACCAGCCAGCATACCAGTAAATACCACGGCTGAACTATCGTTTCTCAAGGTACCATTGACATTACCTGCAACACCAACATACAGAGCATCGTATACTGTTTGTGCATTGGTATCATGAGGAGTTACAGCAAGAGCCTTGGTGTACATTTCATAAGACATAGATCACCTCCTAAACGGATACAAATTTAAAGGACATTGTAACTGATGTGCCAATAGTTGAAGCTTCGGCATTAAAGGCCATTCGCAAGAATGGAATTGCTTCATACGACGTTAAATCTACGACACTCTGCTTCATACCTGTTGATTCTAGATCGGTAATAGTAGTTATAGTTTCAAGTTTGGACCAGTTAGTTCCATCTATTGAGCCCTGCATTTCTAAAGTTGGATAAACCGTATCCGTACCAGAGCTAAAATTATTAGGGGGTACACTACATATATTCTGAAACTCTTTATTATATACAACCCCCGTATCATTAAGGCCAGCTCCAACCACATCCGAAGTAATAGTTAGAACACCATCCGTTCGGGCTGCGGTGAGTCCACCTGTACTAGTGACATAGCCATGTCCGTGGGCAGAGTTAATAGCATCCTTTAAAGATTCAGCAGCATGTTCAGCACTGCCTTCTCTGCCCCATTGGTTCTTTGTGATATCAACAGTCTCAGCAGTTCCTCCAGTAAAGGCGGCGGGAGGATTAACACTGGTAGAATCTGTAAAGGCAGTACCACCAGTAAAGGCAGTTTCACCACTAGCCGTAACACCAGTTACTAAAGTTATAGCTGTGTTACCAGCAGATCCAGAAGTAGTTTGAGTTAATAAAAAATCTACTTGTGATCCATCAGCAATGGTGTCAACAGTACTGGGAGTAATTGTCATATCTAATTCGCCTGCGTCTATTGCAGTCTTGCATGCAATCCACAACGCCTGCGTAGCCTTCCTGACTTCACTACCGCCACTAATATCTCTGGTGTTGAGTATCCATCTGTGGTCCCCATCATCGGAAGAAGTATCACCAAAGTTCTTA
>Ga0098061_1000039_pt1 | contig 44122 bp, 68 predicted proteins | sample 22_taG_FD_92579 | JGI IMG/M metagenome (GOLD analysis project Ga0098061, IMG submission 92579) | Marine viral communities from the Subarctic Pacific Ocean - 22_ETSP_OMZ_AT15343 metaG | ecosystem: Environmental > Aquatic > Marine > Oceanic | place: Subarctic Pacific Ocean | collected 2015-01-20
AATGAACAATAACAAAGTTGAATGGATTGGACACTACGGAAACGATCTTTTACACGGACTTTCTGCTTGGACGTCTACAAGTCGTAATCTGACTGAAAAGAAGCGAAACAGGGTTGACAAGCTGCTCAAAATGCTGGCAACAGAAGGTCACAACACTCCTTTTGAGAAGTCGGCACTACACTTTCTTGTAACAACCGATATTGCAAGTCATATTCACCTTTTGAAGCATCGTGTTGGTGTGTCGATTAATGGCGAATCAGCGCGATATAAAGAATTTACAGAAGATAAGTTCTATATTCCTGGCGATTGGCCCGAAAGAGAGCAGCGCGCCTTAAGAAATCATATTCTCACCTCTTATGAGAAATATCACGACTGCATAAGCCGGCTTCTTGATCAAGGGGTACCCAGAAAACGAGCAAAGGAATCAGCAAGATTCTACCTGCCATATGGCATCCAAATCACCGCAGATGTGATGTTCAACTGGCGGTCTTTTGCGCACTTCCAGAAATTGCGAAACGAAGAGCATGCACAGAAGGAAATCAGAGACATCGCCCAAACAATGCTTGAGCAAGTTGAAGCGACAGGTGATTTTCCCTTTACAATTGCAGCAATGCGTGAAGCGAAGATGATACCGTGAAATATCTTATTGCACTGCTGGCTTGCTCCTGCGTGAAGGCCAGGGAGCCAATAGAGACCCCATATCAAGAGCCGGAAACAATTGTGGAGGTAGCAGTAGAAGAGAGGCTCCCTCCAGATACAGGGTTGGTGGATGATTTTGAATTGTTTAGTCCAAATTTACCCTACTGTAGACCCGGCGACCATAATGAAATTGATTACGGCGCAGTAGACAGTAATTATTACAACGAGTGGACCAAGGAATGGAGGTGGTGCATAAGTGATTATGGCGTCGAAGGAAACTATAGCTATTATGTGGTGAATCAAGCAGGGGAAACACTCTGCGGATACACATACAGATTTACTGGCACATTTCGTGAAGACTTGACCATAACACATTGGCACTATGCTTTCGAGATAGAGGACTCTTGGTTGCACTGGCATGATGCAACCCAGAATTACATGATGTATGGCATATGCAACCCTTCTAGTAACATAGCCACATACTGGAGGATATCCCCAGAAAATATTAGAGACGGTATTCCTTGGGAGTTGCTGTATAGCCACAGCGCTGCTACAGGTGTATGGTATCCGCCTTGGTATCATTATAACAAATATGATCCCCTGTATTATGCATTACAGGCAAGACCGGCTAAAGCGCCAAATGGTGATATAATCATGAGAATCACTTATCAATTAATGGATTGAAAAAATGTTAATTAACATTTACTTGACAATTTAACTGTTGACCTGTCGCTCTACAGGTGGTATAATTATGGGGTAAGCAAGGATAGCGAAGAATGAGTTTGAGTAGATTTTTTCTCTATTTGTCACGACTTTTTGCAGACAAGCACGGTCATGAAAGAGATGGAACTTACCATCAATGGGAGAGCGAAGAATGAAATACGGTGGGAAACAAGGAATGAAAGTCGGCGATAAAGTTCGTGATCGTCTTTTCTACTTTGACAGCGAGTTTAATAGAGGGATAGGAACTATTACTGAGATTCACCCGATTGAAGCGGAGCCCAAAGGTTTCTTTTATGCTGTCATAAAATGGGACAACGAAATCCCAGAGGGAAATCCATTTGCTTTGACCGACGATACAAGCGAAGATTATTTAGAGGATGTTGAACTTGTGGAGAGCGAAGAATGAGTATTGAAGTTGCGACATCTGCCCGGATGAGAAAGGGAACTCTCCAAGCGAGGCATAAGATTAGCGTGTCGGTATCCAATGCTTTTAGGAAAGAGCTAAAAGTGTGGGAAGATGTATATAAGAGAGATGGTTATATAGGGAAGGGGCATTGGCTATCTATCAGTGTAGGTTTACAGAATGTTGTTGCTGATGCTCTTATATCCACTAAGGAATTCCAAGAACTGTCCGAAAGAGAAAAGTTAATGATGGCTTTCTCCATCGGTCAGGGGATAGAAGAGGAGTTTAGGAAGTTCCAGTCAAGGGTTAGGGAGAGCGAAGAATGAAAAATCCTTTGGTTGACGAAGACTTTTATATTCCAGTATCCTACAAAGGAAAGCCGGTAGAATACCGAGGTAAGATCTCTGATAGAGAATCTTTCGAGGGCAAAGAAGAAGGAATTTATTATTTGATTTCCACTGGGTCTGCCTACTGCTACTATGACGGCGCTGGCATGCTTGATTTGCGGTTTATACCCAACCCACATAATCCAGAGGTTGCACATATGGAACCTTGTTGGTACAGTGAGTTGAGGGAGAGCGAAGAATGATTAAGGGAAGCAAGGAATTAACAAAAAAGGTGTGGTTAAGCGATGATAACTTTAACTCCGACAGAGATGTAGCCCGAAAAGCAATATCTAAGATAATAGCCGATCACTATGAAATCCCTTTAGAAAGTGTTGAATGGCGAGATTTTCGAAAGCCAGGATGGCACATAGATCCTCCCGGCAGGTTCTTTATAGATGGGGAGCCCTTGCATATGTATGTGTTCGGACCTGGGGATGAGGAGAGCGAAGAATGATCCTGGACTCACAAATATGTGAGAACATTGTGATTGGCGGCTCGACAGAAGCGATATTGTATGCATACAAACACAAGTATCCATTGATAATGCCCTATGTTGAGCCGCTTTTTCCTTTTGAAAATATTAACATCGAAATTGCAAATCTGAAGAACCCTTTAGAAGAAGAGTTAAGATGCAAACTCCTCTTTTTGATGGGTCTAGACAGTTTGCTCCCAATACCCTTTTCAGTAAGCGGTGTAAAGATAAAGAATCAAGTTATCATGATTGCGATTAAAGATAAAGGCACCGTCGTGTACAAGTTCGATAAACTACACATTTTTGACGATCGCAATGTTCGGGGCTTACCAAAAGTCGTGGATACCAGGAAACGCAAAAGAACAGTTATTGACTGGTTCGTTGTCAAGACTGGCATGGAACATGAACATGAAGAGTATAGAGAAAAGGGTTTGCGGCTTATCTTTTACCCAACAGAACGATTCGCTGGAAGAACTACTTTAAAAGACGTGATCGCGATTACATCACTCCAGAAGAAACAGTTGAATGACTTTGATTATTCCTCTTCCATGGTCCGCTTGCAAGTCGAAGAGATTATGGTGAATATGGGGGTTGCTCCGAAAATAGAAATAGAATTCGCTGAACGTCAGGTCATCGGCCAAGATCGATACATATACGAAGAAGACGAAAGGTTTATATTTCTGGAAGATATGAAAATCGAAGAGATTGCCAAATTGGAAGAGAAAGAGAGCTATTGTTCTCAATTGGGGATATAATGCACTTAGCTGGAATTGTGCCTGTTATTTCGCAAACCAGGGACTTCAAGATGCCTTGGGATGACTGTCTTATGCCAATTGCCCCCGGATATTTGGCTTATGAGCGCGCCGTGTTAGAATGCGCGTATGCTGGCTGTGATACGATATGGATAATTTGCAACGATGACGTGTCTCCAATTGTGAGAAAGAGAATTGGAGACTTTGTCGAAGACCCGGTTTATTTAGGTCGAAAAACCCGCTTTCCAGACAAGGAAAGAAAGCCGGTCTCCGTTTATTACTTGCCACTGAATGTACAAGACTTTTACAAACAAAATTGCCAGGCATGGGCGATAACTTACGGGGCTTTGACAATTAAAGACATTTCAGCCAGAATCAGCAAATGGGTAATGTCCGAGAAGTATTATGTGGCGTTCCCACACTCTGTTTATGATCCTGCGATCGTGAGAGAGGACAGAAGGCTCATAACAACAAAAGACAACTATTTCCTACAAAATGGCAAGACGTTCGCAGATGGGGAAAAAATGGGCTTCTCATTCGGTAATGAAGACTTAGAGAAATTCGAAAGGTATTTTATAGATTTGGAAAACAACGAATTGTTCTCTCGGAATACAGAATATTGTAGGGAATACTATGACAACCGCGTTTTACTTGACAACCTCTCTGATTTGGTTATATTAAAGGAAACAGACAAGGTGCGCCCCGTTCCATGGAGCCACCAGATCGATACGTGGGATCAATATTGCGCCTTTTTAAAAGATCCTGTAAGCAAGACTTTAGCCCATCCAGGCGAACTAGTTATGTCTTACAGGGAACAGCGCGGCATTGGCGGAATTTAAACGTGGCGAATTAGTTAAGATTATAGACTATTATTTCGATGTGCCTAATGAAGACTATGGCATATACCTGTCTTCCTCTCAAGGGCAAGTGGAGTATTGGGGTAATAAGATTCAATCTCGCATATTCCTCGTTTTTTGCGTGCGAACTCAACAGGTGTATCGCATACCTGAACAGGACCTGTTCTGTTTGTTGAGGCCGATTGAGGACGATAGTGCATTCCATGAAATTGAAGCTTGGAGATCTGGTTCAAGGTAAAAAAGGTATATTTCTCGGTTTTTTGGTCGGCAAGTATGGGGTAGTTGTAGGTTTTGAAGATCTCCTGTACCAGAGTTCTCCCCCAAATATACGGGTTTTTTGGCTTGGCGTTGGGGTGACTGATAACTGGAATCCCAATGTGGCACTTTATAGAAACAATGAACTAAGGAAGCTAACATGAAAAAAGAAGAAATTAAGGTCTCGATGTATTCGCAGATTGCGACACCAAGTGGGAAATGTCCCGCCGACTTGAAAAGTACGAAAATGAAAGATGTTCGTATTTGGATGGACGCGGTTAATAAAAGGTGTATCGAAAAAAATGAGATCCTCACAGAAGAGGCGTACCTGTATTATGTAAGGTATTTTCACAGCATCTTCAGCGAGGAATACAAGATCGTTGAGAAGCAGATTAAGAAGTATTCAGAGCGCAAGATTAACGAAGCGTATAAGGAGCTAAACCTTGAAAGAGAGTAAGATTCCATTTGTGGGCCTTCACGCCCACAGTGTGGCCGGTTCGATATTTGACGCACTGGGTTATCCCAATGAGCACATGGATTTTTGCCATTCAAACGGCGGTGAAGCATTAGCTTTGACCGATCATGGTAATATGAACGGGTTTTCTCATCAAGTCTTACACGCCAAGAAGATGAACGCTGAAGGTCGAGAATTCAAGCCGATTTACGGTGTTGAGGCTTACTTTATCCCTTCGCATAAGAAGTGGAAGGAAGATTATGCAACTGTAATGGAGGATAAGAAAGCCGCAAAGAAGGCGAAGAAGGAAGAGACTTCTGGCGCTTCGGTCGAGAACGAAGGTGAGAGTAAAAAAGCTGCTAGAAGCATTCTGAACAAAAGACGCCATTTGGTCCTTTTAGCCCAAAACGAAGCTGGTCTAAAGAATCTTTTTAAGTTAATTTCAGATTCTTACACCGAAGACAAATTCTATCGATTCCCTCGCATCGATTACGAAATGCTCAAGAACCACTCTGAAGGTGTCATCGCGGCGTCCGCATGTCTAGGTGGGGTTTATGCGGGAAACTACTGGGAGAACCGCGAGGAGGGTCCTGAAGCCGTCCTTAAAGCCATGAGGGAGACCACAGAAGAAATGGTTGGGATCTTCGGGGACCGCTGGCACGGAGAACTTCAGTGGAACAATATTCCAGAACAGCACACCCTGAATAAACATATCATCCAAATGCACAAAGAATACGGAATCCCTCTTATCTCAACGGCGGATAGCCACTATCCTACACCGGATGCGTGGGAATCTCGTGAAATGTATAAAAAACTTGGTTGGATGGGGAAATCAAGGCCAGATTGGGCAACTAACGAACTACCTGTTTCTGTAGAGGAGATTGGTTATGAGTTATACCCGAAGAATGGCGATCAAATGTGGGAGTCGTATAAGAAATATTCGCAGGAGTGCGGTGTCGAATATGACGATGATTTGGTATATCAGTCTATTATCGAAACACATAATATTGCTTTCAACAGGATTGACTCTTTTTACCCTGACACTTCTGTTAGGCTTCCTAAGTTTGTCACTCCAGAAGGTGAAACAGCAGATTCAGCCCTAAGAAAGCTTGCTTTCAAGGGTTTATTTAAGAAGGGTAAACACGAACTTCCAGAATATCGGGAAAGATTGGAATATGAACTTTCTGTAATCGCAGATCGTGGTTTTTCCGAGTATTTCCTAATGATGGATAAAATCAATGAAATAGCGGCGCAACACATGCTTTCCGGCCCCGGACGCGGATCTGCCGCCGGCTCTTTGGTCTCTTATGTAGTCGAAATTACTCAAATTGATCCAATCAAGTTTGATTTGCAGTTTGAGAGATTCCTTCGCTCCGACGCAACAGATTACCCAGATATCGATTATGATGTTTCTCGTCCAATGGAATTGAAAGAGATTCTTGCTGATATTTGGGGAGATAATACGGTTGTGCCAATTTCCAATTGGAACACCCTACAACTGAAGTCTCTGATCAAAGATATCTCCAAGTTTTATGACATTCCTTTCGCTGAAGCGAATCTCGTAACAAACAAAATGATGATTGAGGCCACACCCCCTGCAAAGAAGGCTAGGGGTCAAAAAACAGGTGTTTACACCCCAACGTACCAAGAGGTGAAGAAGTATTCTGCATCAATGCAAGCATTCTTGATTAAGTATCCACACATCGATACACATGTCGAAGCTTTGTTTGGACAGGTTAGATCTTGTGGTCGCCACGCTGGTGGTGTCGTGATCGCCGATGATCTTGATTCTCATATGCCTCTGATCTCTTCAAAGAATGTGCGGCAGGTGCCATGGGCTGAAGGGATGAATGTCCGACACTTGGAACCATTCGGCTTCATTAAGTTCGATATCCTTGGTCTCGAAACCATGAACACCATTGAGGGTGCGATTAGGCATATTCTCAAGCGCCACCACAACATTGAGGAGCCAACATTCGCTCAAATTAATGATTTCTATAAAAAGAATCTCCATCCGGACGTTCTTGATATGGAAGACAAAGCCGTGTGGAAGAATATCTTTCAGAAAGGTTGCTGGGCTGGTATTTTCCAATTTACGAAAGAGGGTTCACAGAATCTTTGTTCTCAAGCGAAACCTACAGGTATTGTTGATTTGGCGGCTGTAACCAGTATCTATCGCCCCGGCCCATTGGAGGCTGGCGTAGATAAAGATTACATTGTCACCTTGAATGACCCGAAGAGTGTTCGCTATGTGAACGACATTCACAAGAATGTCACCGAAGAGACAAGAGGGTTTCTTATCTTTCAGGAACAGATTTCAGCCCTTGCTCACACTCTGGGAAAGGATATCTCTCTTAATGAAGGAAACAAGATCCGAAAGGCTCTGACGAAGACTCCTCGGAATGAAAAACTGGTTTCTTCATATCGGGATTTGTTTATCACTGGGTGTGTTGAAAAGGGTATGGCTCTGGAAGTATCTGAAAGGCTTTGGGCTACTATGGATAATTTCTCCGGATACGGCTTCAATAAGAGTCACGCCGTATCATACAGTATCGTATCATATATGTGCGCTTGGCTATTGACCCACTATGAGCCTGAATGGGTTGTTTCATTCCTCGATAAAGAGCCGGAAGATCGCAAAGCGAAAGCAATTGCAATCGCCAAGTCTCTTGGTTACAATATTGAGCCTGTGAATGTGAATACGTCTGGTTTAACCTGGGAGATCTCGACAGACGGCACCACATTTATTCAACCACTGACAAGTGTAAAGGGCGTGGGGGAGATCGCCATTCGTGAGATAATGAAAGGTCGCCCCTTTAACAATATTGAAGAATTCTTGTTCAATGAAGAGATGCGCTATTCTAAGCTGAACAAAAAAGCTCTTGATGTTTTGGTTCGTTGCGAAGCTTTGGGTTGCCTAATGGACAATCGTTTCACCGGAATGAAACACTTTTGGTCTGCTGTTGCGGTCGATCGACCAAGGAAAGTAAAAGATCTTCATGAAAACATCGATCTGTATCATGATGAAGGTTCGTTCACCGAAGAAGAGAAAATTCAATTCTTGTCTGATTTGACTGGACACTTCCCTCTCGACAGAGTCGTTTCTTACCAAGTTCTTGACAGACTTAAGCAACTCCACGTTCCACCGATTTCAGAATACGACCCTCTGCTTCAGCTTGTGTGGGCAATTCCTCGCAAGATTATCAAGAAAAAAACAAAGACAGATAAGACTTACTATATTATTGAAGTCACCGATTCTAACTCAACTTCTGTGTCAATTAAATGTTGGGGTGTATACAGTGGTGAAACGATAGAATTGAATAAACCCTATATGTTTAAACCACAATACAACGCCACCTGGGGCTTCTCAACTCGCGGGAGTTTGAAGAAAGCATGGAAGCAAATTGATTCTTGACAGAGTGGTCGGATCGGTTATATTATAGGGGTAAGGGGAAATGATGGGAGACAAGTTATGAATATTTTTGCCATCGAAGGAAACATTACCACAGGAGAGATCGACTGGATTGAGTCTGCGAAATCACAAGATAACTTACGAGTTGTTAAGATGACACTTGAGACTTGCCAAATTTTGTCAACTGCATTAAACACGCACGGGTTGGCTGGGCCGTATCGCTCATTCAACCCAAAACACCCATCTTGTTTGTGGGCTATTGAAAGCTCCTCGAATTTTTTGAATCTATTTCGACACGGGAATGCGCTTAGTGCGGAATATACAGAAAGGTTTAGTAAGATACACAAATGTCAACATGTTTTGAATCAAATTTCTGCAAGATTCGATCATAGGGTATTCCCCGAATCTAAACCTACCCCTTTGCGCCTAGCAATCCCAGAAGAATTCAAAACAGATAATCCTATTTTATCATATCGTAAGTTCTATGCGTCGAAGCCAAGAATTCGTTACCCGCTGAAGAAAATACCTTCATGGTTTCTTGATTTAAGAGGGAACTTAGACTTCGATATCATCAAGGAAAAGTAAAGAGTGATTGCAGCACCGAGAGAGGAAAGAGAAGTATTGTTCTCTGGAACATGGGGCGATACGAAGGGCTAGAAAAGCCGACATTAAACTATATTTGAATAAACCAAATGGAGAATTAGATGAGTGACGAACAAACAGAAAAGAACGAGCACATTGTTGAGTATATTCGCGATCTATTCGCGATTGAGCAAGCTATGGAGCCCTACAAGGACCAAAAGAGAGAGTTGCGGAAGCATTATCGCGATAACGGATATCTAAATACTGACGAAATCCGCCTTGCGGTCAAAGCGTATAGGTTGGTTCAATCGGATTTCGATATGGAAGAGTTACTCGATATGTATCAGACGATTATCACTGGCGGGAGCAAGAAAAACGATGATTCTTGAATATACTTCAGAACCGTATGCAAATTTCAAACCCTTCAGGGCGAACCCCTCGGATGCGGGGTTAGATTTACCTTTCAACCCGGAGGATGGAAAAGATGTCCGAATTCGACCGGGGGAAAGTCATTTACTTGACACTGGGCTGCGATTTGCAATACCCCATGGGTATATGCTTGAAATTAAGAATCGTTCTGGCATGGCTTTTAAGCGTAGTCTGGTTGTCGGTGCTTGTGTGGTAGATTCAGGGTACGAGGGTAAAGTCTTTGTAAATCTTCACAATATTGGCACTTTCGACCAACTTATCAACCCCGGCGATCGTATTGCACAGGGTGTGGTTATTCCGGTCGTGCATGCTCGCTTTGTTGAGGCCGCAAACTCTCTTGATTGGTATCCAATTACTATTTCCGGTCGAGGTGAAGGGGCACTAGGGAGCACTGATGAAAAAGCTTAAAACATCGTTTTTTGAATTCGTAGCAAACCCATATGTTTGTGTAACAGTTTTTTGGCTTGGCTGGGCAGGGTTTGTCATTTTGCTTTTTAGATTATTGGGGATTTAATGGACAAGAGTGCAACAGAAACAATGTTTTCCAACAAATCAAATGAGTGGTCGACTCCGAACGAGTTTTATGAAAAGCTGGATTCAATATTCAACTTTACGCTCGATCCTTGTGCAACCGATGAAAACCACAAGTGTGACAAGTTCTACACGATGGAAGATGATGGTCTTGTTCAAGATTGGGGAGGGGAAAAGGTGTTTGTGAATCCACCATATTCAGAGAATACGAAATGGTTGGAAAAGTGCTATAACGAGTCTCAAAAGCCAAACACAATTGTTGTGGTTTTGATTCCGTCAAGAACAGACACGAAGTATTGGCACAACTACGCGATGAAAGCTTCTCATATCTATTTTGTAAAGGGTCGTTTGAAGTTCGGAAACCAGAGGAACTCGGCACCCTTCCCATCTGCGGTGCTGATATTCAGGCAAAGATTCGGCGATACTGATCCACAAATTTCCACAATCGAGAGAAAGTGATGAATAGGGAACAGCGCCGCCAAGCCGCAAGACAGGCCAAAAAAAGTGGCGACGATGCGGTTGCAGAAAAGATAATGCTTTTCAACAAAATGCCCGATTACTGTCTCACTTGCGAAGAGCCTTTTGATAAACAAGACAGGGAAATGGTTATGACTTGGCATGTCATAGTAGATAACAAGAAAGAGCAGGTAAGGTTATATTGCCCAACCTGTATGTCTGAAGCACAAAGAATATTGGAGGATTTCAATGAACACCTTTCTAGAAAGAGCGATGATGAGTCGGGTAACGAAGAAGAGAGAGCCGGATACCGCAATCAAGGGGATGATGGAAATTTGTAGCAGAGTTGTTGATGGAACATTCCAAGTTACAGTTGAACAAGATGACGGCGGTTCCCACGTCCAAGTCGCGATTGAAAGACAGTCGGTGTTCAATATAGTAGATGTTCCGGACAAAATTGGTGGGTATCGGGTGATTGTTATTCATGTGCCTGTTGGGTATTTGAAATGAGTCAAAGAGGAAAGAAGCGGAACACTCTTTTTTGCCAGCCTGAACCTGAAAAATGTGAAGCGGAATTTGCTAGCAATGTCGACCACCCCACTCACTACAACACTGGAACAATCGAAACGATTGAGTTTCTTGAATCACTGAACGTCGCAGAAGACTTCTGCGTCGGGAATGCCATCAAGTACCTTTCCAGATATAAACACAAGGGTAAGCCCTTGGAAGATTTAGAGAAAGCTCTTTGGTATGTGGAGAGAGCAATTCAAAATTTGGAGAAAGAAAGTGAATAACTTAACCGATTTGCTGTTTTTAATTGTTACAATTGTGTTTGTCGCGGCTGTGGTGGTGTCTCTATGAAAGAGCATCTAACATACGACGATGTACTTTTGCAACCTCAATATTCAGAAATTGAAAGTAAACACGATGTTGACATTTCCCCGCCAATCGCAGGTATGGAACTTCCAATATTTTCAGCCCCGATGGAAACTGTAACAGGTTTGGAATCTGCACTAGCCCTATACGAAGTTGGTGGAAGGGGGGTTATCCATCGATATAATTCGATAGATGAACAAGTCGCCATTTGCAGGGATATGTTTTCGTTGACCCCCGTTCAAGCAAACCACCCAGTGTATGCAGCAGTTGGTGTAACTGGGGACTCTAGAAAAAGAGTTCAGGCACTTTACAACGCCGGAGTCCGCGCATTCTGTGTTGACGTAGCACACGGACATCACGTTCTGGTAAAAAAGATGTTGGAAGATATGCGCGATGCCTATAAATCCAAAATTACCATTATGGCAGGAAATGTAGCAACATTGGAGGCTTTTAATGATTTGGCAGATTGGGGCGCTGATTCTATACGTTGTGGGATTGGTGGCGGTTCCATCTGTTCGACGCGAATTCAGACAGGACATGGGGTCCCCAGCTTGCAAACAGTCCTTGATTGTGGGAGAAGCAATAGAGAGGCTATATTGATTGCGGACGGAGGAATCCGAAAATCAGGAGATATAGTCAAAGCACTTGCTGCCGGTGCTGATTGTGTAATGCTGGGTTCGCTTTTAGCAGGAACCACAGAAGCTCCAGGTGATTTGGTACATGGTAAGAAAGTGTATCGTGGAATGGCTTCGAAAGAAGCTCAACTAGATTGGAGGGGCAAGGTGTCGTCCATTGAGGGTATTCAAACCATGGTTCAGTGGAAAGGTTCTGTAAAAGAGGTTCTTGACGAACTATGTACTGGCATCAGAAGCGGATTTTCATATAGTGGTGCTAAGGATTTGAAAGAATTCCAGAGTAAAGCTCGTTTTTTGAAACAATCGAAAGCCTCTATTTTTGAGAGCGGGACACACATTTTAAACAAATGAAACATAGTGAAGAAAAACTAGTAGGACAGCTTGGCAAAAAGGTTGTATTCTACGAGACAGACAAACGGTATGCCGACCTTTTAGTTAGATTGAGTCGGGATGGCCTGAATGCTTCTTATTTCTTCAGGGCAATCATGACAGGGTATATCCACCAAGACCCAGATGTGATGAAATTTGTTGAAAAAATACAGATTCATCGGAACTTGGGTAAGGAGCCATTGAAGAATGGGAGAATACTTTGTGAGACTGGGAAAGAAGCATTAGAAAACCTGAAACTATCGGAAGAAGAAATACAAAGTATTTTTGATATTTTGGAAAGCGAGAATCCTGATTTATAGGTGTTTTGGGTATCAATCTACTATTTATCTATGTATCGAAAGGAGTTATTATCGATGAGTAAAAGAAAGACACTTTTGGCCGAACACCGTGTTCGCAAATTTATGAAATTGGCCGACATTGGGAATCTTTCTGAAAGCTTCCTATCTGAAATGGAAGACGAGGAAGAACTGGACCTTGAAGATGAGCTAGAAGGCGACCTCGATGGTGAAGAGCCCTTGGATGACGCCCCAGAAGGGGATTTAGACATCGATGTGGACGACGAGCCTGTATTAGACGTAGATGACGAAGCTGCCGACACTGGTTCTTCGGTTTCCGAGGATGAAATTAAAGATCTGGTTGATGCGATTGCAGATGCGATTGAACAGCATACCGGCGTGGAAGTTGGAGTTTCTGGTGGAGACACCGATACCGACCTCGCCGACTTCGACGCCGAAGAAGAATTAGATGTTGATATGGGTGACGACGACATGGGTGTGGAAGCGCCACCAGTCGAAGTCGAAGACGAAGAAGAGCTTCCAGGGGATGAAGGGCCGTTGCAGGAAATGGCAGAAGATGACGAAGATTACATGATGGACGAAGACATGGTGAGCGAAGTAGTCCGCAGAGTGAAGGCTCGTTTGCAAGAATCAAAGAAAGATGCCAAGCGTGACGTGTTCGCTGATAAATTAGCTACACGTCTCTTAAAATCTCTTGACAAGTGAGCCATAACGGTTACATTATACTAGGGAAGGCAAGATAATAACTCCAAGCCCCGCGCAAGCGGGGCTTTTTCTTTTAGGGGATAGATGGATTTAACAACTATAGCTTTTGGTGTGTTAGTGGGTCTGGCGTTGTCGAGGCTTGTTAATTTCTTTATTGGCTTGGGTAAGGTTTTGATTTGGTTGCAAGATGCTGAAAAGACAGCCTTGCAGCTACTCTTTAGTGCTGCGGAATCCGCAAGCTATATCCAAAACATGAAATATGAGCAAATGGAAAGGCTTGGGGTAGACGTAGAGCAAATCAAATTGCAAAAACAAATTGATGATGAAATCTATAGAACTTGGAGAGAAACTGCAATATTGAGTCTTTTGAATTCATACACAGAGAGGTTCAGCAAGAATCGAACTTTCTATGATTGGGAATCTGCAATAAAAGCATACAACAAAATCAACGAGAGAGAGAAATGAGTAAAATCGGATTTACACGCTTACAAAGGGAGGACGAATTGGAAGACACTGGAATAAATGAAGATGAGGTGGCCAAGGAACTACTGCTAGAAGAATCGACAGAAGAATCGGCAGAAGAGCCGCTCACACTTGACAATCAAATGATTGGCATATTTTCGGATATCAACGAAGAGACTGCTGCTGAAGTAATTCACAACTTGCTCTTAATGAAGGCTGCCGCATCAACCTTGCCCGCCAATTCCCCAAAATCAAGTGTTGATTTTTACATATCCACTAACGGTGGGACCGCTCACGACATGTTTGCGGTTTACGATATCATGCGTATGGTTAGAGAACATATAGATATTTGTACAATAGGTGTCGGGAAGGTTATGTCTGCTGGTACACTGCTTCTTGCGGCTGGAACCAAGGGTAAAAGGAAGATAGGTAAAAACTGTAGAGTGATGATCCATGATGTAATTGGAGGTCATGTCGGACCAATGACCCAGTTAAAAAACGAAATGAAAGAAATCACTCACACGCAAAAGCAATACGCAGCCTCTTTGGTGGGCGAGACCACGATAACGAGTGAATATATGAAGATTATCCTAGAGAGAGGGGTTAATAGTTATCTCTCTGCGGAAGAAGCTTTGAAGATGGGTATTGTTGATGAGATATTTTGATATCTCCGTGACTATTTAATTCTAGGAGAAATAATGCCGTCATATAGTTCAAGATCGAGAGGGAAGCTACAAGAATGCCACCCGGACTTACAAGATTTATTCAACGAAGTGATCAAACACTTTGATTGTGCGATCTTGACAGGCCACAGATCTAAAGAGAAACAGAATGATGCTTTCGCAAAGGGTTTGTCAAAATTGAAATACCCCCAATCGAAGCATAACAAAATGCCTTCTTTGGCGGTCGACGTTGCACCCTATCCAATTGATTGGGGTGATAAAGAACGATTCTATTATTTTGCTGGAGTGGTGAAAGGTATTGCTACCCAAATGGGAATAGACATTCGCTGGGGCGGCGACTGGGATTCAGATACACAAGTTCATGATCAGACGTTTATGGACTTGCCACATTTCGAACTTAAATGAGGATTATAGATGTTAGACGCTAATTGGGGCCTATTGATTGAGAATTATATGAAGAGGGATGCGGCCAAAGAAAAGTCTGTTGTACCTTTGTATGAAACGCTGCAAAGGCTCGTCGAGCAGGTTTTGGGTGAAGACTCTGATGTACTTGGTCAAAAGTTGTCTATCACTTTCCCAGCAATCAAGATTACTGAAAATTGGGGAACACTGGACAACAAAGACCGTGAATTGCTTGAACTTCTTATGAAGAATGTAAGGGGCACCACGGTTCAAGACAAACTAACACACGTTCAAAATTTCATTACATATGAGGAGGGTCGCCCAATTTCAGACATTTTCTCAAACCTTATCTTCTTAGAGATTTTTTCAAACATCATTAAAGAATACAATGCTTCGACAACCGGCTTCTTGTTTGAAGCATTTTTGGCAGGTTTGTTTGGTGGGGAACAAAGTGTGCAAATCTCCGATCCCGTAGAAGGGAATCTTCCGATCACCGATGTTACGTTGCGAGGTGTTCCATACAGCTTGAAAGTCCTATCGCCATCTAAGCCTGTTCACGGCTCTTTCAAGAATCTTGTGGATCATTTTAGGACCGAAGAGAAGATTATATATTTGGTTGTCACTAAGCTCAAAGGGGACGAAACAAATGTGTTAACTTTTGCAGAATTTGAGATTACTCTGGACAACTTCCATACATATGTCGGATATATAGAGCCCGGCACCGAAGTTGACGATATTCAAATTGTTAAGGCTTTAGGTTCTGAAATTGATTTTTCCGAAAAGACTGTCGATAATAACGGTGACCTAATCACTTTGGCAAGTAGGGCGAGAATTCCCGGCAAAGGTTCGTTCACAAAATCAAAACTAGAACCAGATACAGAATATGAAGTCAAAGCTATCGTAGGCAAAAAACAGAGACGAACGGTGCCCAAGGGTCATGGAGGGGGTGTAGATCTCTATGGTAGCGTGGAGGCTTATGATCACATTGCCGCTCTTACCGATGACAAAAAAACCTTGCAAGCTCTTATCGATACTCCGGGTTATCGAGATAAAAAACAGTTTGGTATTTCCCCTGCGTATGTCCGTCGTACAGCAACGTTATTGGGGAAGTTGGATCTTAGGGACGAAACCTTAAGGGGGGTAGCAGAAGCTTACGCCGTAGATCTACAGGAAACTCTAATTCCAATCTATTCCGCACTTTCGGAGCTTACAAACCATGTCAACAAATACTTCCTTGAAGGTGCTGACTCCACCGAAACCTCAAGGAAAGAACACGCAGTGTTGGCAGCAAAAGAAGCTATTATCTTGAAAGACTCAACAGACAGAATTGTTAAGAGTACAGAAAAAGGTTGACAATCTCTGTGCAATGGTTATATTATAGGAAGGAAAGAGGTGTTATTTGACGAAGGTTTATGACTGCGATTTAGATGAAGATTTGACCTTGAAGATGTATAAGGGTGTGAACAAACTGTACGAATATGTTTCAGTCACTCTTGGTCCCCGTGGCCGAAATGTAATTTTACATAAGAAGGGGTTACCCCCAATCATCACCAAAGACGGTGTTACGGTTGCAGAATTCCTAGATTTAGAAGATCCTTTTGAGAACGCGGCGGTGCAGATTCTTAAGCAGGCTTCTAGAAAGACGAACATTGAAGCTGGCGATGGAACAACAACCTCAACGGTATTGGCTGCCAGTATAATTGAAAAGGCTTTGCCACACTTGGCAACAGGGGCTTCTCCGATCGAACTTAAGCGTGGAATTGATTTCACTGTTGGTAAGATTGTTGAGAACATAAGGGAGGCTGCTAGTCCGATTTCTTCTGAAGAAGATATTGCCCACATTGCTTCTATTTCGGCCAACAACGATGAAACTATCGGCAACCTAGTGGCACGCGCAGTCTCCAGTGTCGGCAAGGACGGCTCTGTTATCATCGAAAAGGGGAAGTCTATAAACACAATTCTGGACTTCATGGACGGTTTTCATGTCGACGCTGGTTTTTGTTCGACAGCCTTCATCAACAATGCAAGAAAGCAGAGTGTGGTATTCGAAGATTGTTTAATTTTGATTGCGGACATGAAGTTTGACAAGATTGATCAAATATTCCCGGTTTTAGAAATGGTTCATCATGAAAACAAACCTCTAATCATAGTTGCAACCGATGTCGAGTCCGAAGCCTTGGCAGCCCTTATCACAAATGCGCAAAGAGCAATGGCGAAAGTTCCAGGCTCTATGAAAATAGCTGCAATGCGAGCACCCAAATTCGGCGAAGAACGAAGAGAAATACTTAAAGACATTGCAATCGCCACTGGTGGGGAGGTCATATCAATGACCGGTGTAAATTTGGAGAACTTCAAGTTAGAACACCTTGGTGCTGCTAAAAAGGTTGAGATTTATCGAAAGAACTCTTTGTTTGCAGGTCCGATGGGTGACGTCGAAAAGCTTTCAGAAAGAATCGATATACTGAAAGAGATCATCAGTCAGTCTGACGATTTACATGAATGCGAGCGTATCCAAGACAGGATATCAAGGCTGGCTTCGGGTGCAGCGATCATTAAGGTTGGCGGCGCAACCGAAATTGAAGTTCAAGAAAAGAAGCACAGGATTGAAGACGCGATTGAAGCGGTCAAATCTGCACAGTTAGAGGGTATTGTTGCAGGTGGCGGTACAGCTTTGTTGCACGCGGCAAAGAACTTAGACTTATCTTCCTTGTCTGAAGAACAACGTGCCGGCGCATCCATTCTCTTGAAAGCAATCCGCACACCCATACGCAGAATGGCGGAAAATGCTGGCCTCAAACCCGACATCATCGAAGAGACTGTTAACTCTATGGAGCGGAATTGTGGCTACGACTTTTACAGTCGAGAGTCCTGCGATATGCTTGAGAGGGGTATAATAGATCCAGCAAAGGTTACAATCTGTGCATTGCAGAACGGCGCTTCGGCAGCTAGTACATTACTTTTGACTGGCCGAGCCATAGTGGAGAAATGATGGAAAGGGTTAGAATCTCGTATACAGTACCAACGTTCAGGGTGAAAAGTATTACGCACGAACTCTTAGAATCTTGTAGAGATATTACTGAAACTGTTTCTGTCGATGTAGGGAGTCTCCTACAAAACTACGAAGAGAAGGATCTAAATATCATTATCGAAAGAATCGATACTATACTTGATAACGTATCCCTGTCTTTCGAGCAGATGAAGGATGTAAAAGATCTACTTACCGGATACCGGATGCATCTTTTGCAAAAGGAAGATGTCAAAACCCCAGACGGAGAAATCAACCTAGATGATACAGGATTTTGAAAGAGGGGACTTAGTTCACATCCCATCCGAAACAAAGCTGTTCAAAAAGTTGACTGGTTTTGACTATTATACTGATTTAGTGACATTTGAAAAACCTATTATTGGGCACTATATCGGTGAATATAAAAACGATTCCAAGGTGTTTCACGCCGGAAGTGTTTACTATGTTGCTAAATTAGATATTTATAAATTGAGGTTTTGAATGATTGAGTTGATGGAAATTAAAGGTAAAGACGCAGTTCAGCAAGCTTGGACATTGAGGAAGATATACATACGCCCAGAGTTTGTAATGTCGATATCGGAAGATAACTCTTTGAAACAGTTGCATCTTCGCGAAAGTCTTGTGCAAAATTTGCTTCCAGAGCAGGATTTTACAAAGATCATACTCTCTGATGGAAGGACGATCCGTGTTGTTGGCAGCATGTCACATGTTTTGAGACAGGTTGGTAATTCCAAGCGCCTCCTAAGAGACTGAAAAAGCGCGATGATTTCTAAACGTATCCATGTATAGACGTGGATACGTTTTGCTGTGTTTGGAACTAGTTATGTTTGGTAAGGAAAAAAAGATATATGGCACATACGAAATTTCATAAATTGTACGAATCATTTAGAGACTTTGGCGAAAAAGAAGCCCTTCAAGAAGTCAGCGAAGAAACTGTTGATCTAGTGTTAGACAGATTGAGAACGACTGACACGGGCAAGTTACAGCTTCAGTTTGATCACATCTTTGGCCCAGAGGATGTGCGTATTGCCTTCCCATTGGTTACGGAAAAGAAAACTAAAGCAAATGAAATGATGCGCCAGCTAGTTCAGGATCACGGCTGGAAGACCAAATTCACACAAAAAGAGGTTGAGCAGAAGCAAAAACAAGGCGACGGCTCCATTCGGACAATCAAGAGAATTTTGGTGGACCCGATTATGACCAAAAAGGTCATTCGTGTTATTCCAAAGGGTCCAAAGGCTGGTCAAAAGATTGAAAGAGAAGAGAAAACAACGCTTGCAAGAGTAATTAAGAAAACTCTCGATCCCGAGTGGTTTGAGTTTTGGCAAGAAAACCAGACCTTCTTCCTTGAGTACGAGAACGCAATGGAATTTCTTGAGTCTCCGGTGATGAATGAGTTCGAACTAGGCGAAACTGACAAATATGTGATCATTACTCGCGCCCCTATTGACGTATTGCGAATGTCCGATCACGACGGCTGGACAAGTTGTCATTCCTCACCGGATAAAAGCCAAGGCGAATATTACCACTGTGCAGTGTCCGAAGCAATCGGCGAAGGCGCTATAGCATATATTGTTTACGCAAATGATTATGAAGAAATAAAAGACAGACTTCAGGATGCAGAGATATTCGAAGATTATGACCGGGGCGTGGACGGCATTTCCCCAATTTCTAGAATTCGCATTCGCCACCTGTTCGACAAAGGGGAGAAGAAATCCTACGCCATCCCAGGGATGAGAAAGTATGGCCAAAATGTAATAGGCTTTATGAATATCTTACACGATTGGTTTAAGAAAAAGCAAAAACAAAGACTCTCCACGATTGCTGGGGATCTGGAAGAGCGTCCAAGAGACTTCATTTACACTGGTGGCACCTATACCGACAATTCTTTGGCAACGCTTCTCGCCCATTTAACAGGCAATTCGTCACTTCGGAGTTATTTAATCCGCCATGAAGACTATTTTGGTACCGAAGTTGGCGAAGATGAACTTCGTAGTTTGGGGTTCGGCGGCGGGCCTACCGAAGAAGAAGTTTATGAACAACTTGAAAGCGATTTGGATTTCATTCAGTATAACGGCCACCACACGGATGTGTCTTATTATATTAATGAAGAAAGCTTTAATCACGACGATGGCGACTTTGCATACGGTTGGGAAGCTAGTTTGAGAATAGAGAATGAGGCATTTGACGCGGTCTCTTCGTTGCCATGGAGGCAACACCTTGAGGCCGCCAAAGCGGTCGAGGCCGGCTGGGATAACTTTGTTTCCGAAGAAGGGGCCAGCCTTGAACGAGAAGTCTCCGGTTTCGGCGATGTCGACTTTTCTGATGAAGAAATCACGATAAGGTTTGAAAGTTCGTATTCCAATCACGCCGGGATGAATGATGAACATACTGATTTCAACGATATATGTAACGCCGCTGAAGAACTTGATGACGAAGACACTATTCAGCTAGTGACCACCTACATCTTAGAAGCTTTGATGGAGGCTGGTTATGTTGAATCCGAACAATACAATTCAGCAAAAGCATACAAAGAAGAGTTATTTGAATTTGCAGATGAACTGAAATATTTTGATATTGATTTAGAAGAGGGGGATGAAATCGGCTTTACTGTAAAGGTGTTCAATATATTTCACATTGGCCCGGCCACCAAATGGGCGGAACCATTTGTTGAACTAGGGCTTGAAGAAGAGGGTGTGCTTAGAGGGATTCATAAATACATCGCACATAACCCCATGGTGACTATCGATGGCCGCCGCATGCTGTCCAGAGATCTCGTTCAAAAATACTTTGAGGAAGCTTTAGCTGACGAAATGAGTCAGGTTCAACTACCATTGACGAAGATAGAGAAAGGCCAAGCCCAGATGTTTGGGTACAATAAGTCGGCAATGAGAAAGATTGTTAGTCAAAGATTGTTTTCCAACATGAGAACCGAATTCAGATTTAGGTCGGAACCAGAGATCCAAGCTGGGAATATTACATTCTCGCCTAATTTGATTTTTGGCATGGAAAGTGCGATAGAGGATAAAGAGTCTAAAGAGTTGTTCAAAGTGATGTTGAAGTATTTGGATCGAAATCCAACCATCTTTTCCAAGGCGGCTGTTAGATTCTATCGTTCCATGATCAAAGGTTGGTGGCGTCAATACAAACTCGATTTGAAAACCAGAACTGCAAGTGCAAAACGACGCTCCGGACCTCCAATGCCCCCAGAGCGCCGAGTAAAACCTCGCGACATTATGCAGGAAAACGAAACTTCAGCCAGATTATATCAAATTGAAATGCAAATTATTATTGATCGCCAAAGAAGCGGTGGTATTGACGCAGCTATGAACAGAATTCGTTCGATTGAGGGTGTGACCGTTATTTCCCATCAAGAACCAGAAATGCGGGCTGCTCAAGAGTATTTGCGAGCGAAGATTAAGTTTCACCCTTTGAAGGACTCGATGACTCCACAGACATACGTGAGAACAATATTGGTCCCAAGTATAAATAAGAGTTCAACTGTCCCTGGCGTTCGAATTATTGAAGTCATACCTCGTACTTTGAAGAGACTCCAATGATGGGTGACTTAATAGAGGGGTGGAAAAATTTCATTAAAGAAGCGGCTGCATCCCCCGTTTCAAAAGTCTTCATAATCGACCCACAAGGGCGCTTCCTGACGTGCATGCGCCGAGACGATATACCCCACGGCGGGATGTGGGACTTGCCCGGAGGGCACCAAGACGAGGGCGAGACGGACGAAGAGACAGCTATCAGAGAGGTTGCGGAAGAGACCAGCCTTGAAGTGACTGATTTGGAAGTGGTTCACCGATTCGATCGGTTTACCTTCTTTGCAACCAAAGTGTTTTCAGGTGAATTTTTCCTTTCAGACGAGCATACTGAACATGCATGGATATACCCACACGAAATTGAACAATACGACATGGGAGAGTTATATGAAGAGGTGGTTAAAGAAGTTTTTCGTCTGTAGTCTATTGTTTTTAGGCTGTAGTGAATACAAGATCCAAGAGTTTTCGGAACCCGTTTCGGGAGCCCCTAATCCTATTGTGGTCGAGGCGGAAGGCCAGCATGACACGATAACACAAGTATTGCATCCAGAGGTCGATGTTATGTTTGTGATTGATGACTCTTGTTCGATGTCTGACGAACAGGTTAAGTTGATGATAAGCTTCCCAGAATTTGTCAAATATTTTACAAACACTAATTTAGATTACCATATCGGGGTTATAACAACTGATATGGTCAGTTGGGAAAAGAGCGGAAAACTGCAATATTCTAATCAATTTAACCCCCCTTATAAGTGGATTGATACGAACACACCGAACCCAGAAGTCGTTTTTTCTTTAAATGCAGATGTAGGGATTTATGGCTCTTATTTTGAAAAAGGTATGGAGGCAATAGAAGCCTCTTTGACCACAGAGTATAACGATCACAATGCAGGCTTCTTTAGAGACGATGCCGCATTGCATATAATCATTATCTCCGATGAAGATGATGCATCGATACTTCAAGATGCAGAGTTTTACAACTTCCTTGATACCTTGAAATCAAGGGAAGATACGGTATTTGTCCATGGCATATATGGGCTATTACCAGCCGGTTGCGCCAGCGATGCCGGTCCTATCTCCGGCCACGCCGATCCAGGTCGCCGCTATGATAGTTTGATAACAGTTTTTAAAGGAGAAAAGCATTCAATTTGTGAGGAAGAGTGGCGGACGATATTGGATGATATTGGTTTAGCTGCGTCTGGCCTGAAAACCAGTTTCTTTTTGACAGCAGTTCCTAATCCAGTTACATTAGAGGTGTGGGTTGAAGAAGGAGATTACATGTACTTTTTCGAGCAAGGAGAAGATTATGCGTATGATCGTATAGGTAACAGTATCTCTTTTGTTACCTATCAACCGCCTCGTGGTGCAACAGTCCACTTAGAGTATGAAATAGCAAGTTCATATATCGGGACATATTCGGAAGAATTTAAAGATACAGGAATTTAGAAAGTTGGGTAGTTCTCTGTAACAAGAGGGGAAGAAATGAGATATTTTAAGTTAATAGGGTTCTTTGTTTTGTTCGCAGCGATGTTTGCGAATATTACGGTACCTACGTTTTACAGTGCCCAGCAGATAGAATACGAATATTACAACGCATCAATCAATAACAAGAGTTATGCTGCAACTTTGAGGGTTTATAATCATGAAGGGACAGCAGTCGGAACAGGGACGTACTTTTCGTACAAAGGGAAGGGTATAATAGTCACAGCTTCGCATGTAGTTGGTTATGCGCCATTCGCAAAATATAGTTATCAAGGTTCGAAGATTGAAGCAGATGTGGTATACAATGATGTTGTGAATGATATTGCTATTTTGTATGTTGGGGATATCCCCGGCTTACGCCCAATAAAGTTTCGAACAGCTAAAAGGGAAACATTACAATTAGGCGAAGAACTATTTTATGCCGGCTTCCCAAATAATAGCGGACCATATGCGATCACTGGCACTCTTGCCTCATTCTATTCGAATGTTTACGTGATGCAGGCTTACGCATGGCCCGGCTCTTCAGGTTCTTCGGTGTTTGATAAACAGGGGAGGATTGTGGGTGTTTTGATTGCGGTAGAGGTTGGTGCGCCGTTTGGGTTGCCACAACTGATTTCAGATGTTGCTTTCGTGACGCCAATCGAAGTCATAGAGTACGATATACTTGAATTTATACTAAAGGGAATGTAAATGGATAACGAATACAAAGAGATTATCAAAAATCTCAAGAAAGAAATAGCATTTAAAAACGAAGAGATCAAAGCCTTGAAGGCTTACAATTTAGATTTAGTTGATTTGAACAAGAACTTGGAGGCTCAATTGGATGTATTAGCTAAGTTTGCCATCGAACACCAGACAGGTGTACAGAATATGGCGGAAAGGATGTTTGAAAAGATTGATGAGAGCCTCTTAGACGTATTCAGTCTAGGTCAGGGAAAAGACATAGGTGAAGCTTGAAGACGTATGTGTTTGACGTAGACGGTACGATAACACCACATCGCGAACGAATGACGGAAGAATTTGCAGAGTTCTTCCGTAAATTCATTTTAAAGAATGAGGTTTATCTTTGTACTGGTTCTGATTTTGAAAAAACCAAACAACAAGTTCCGGAAGACATTATTGCAAGTGTGAAGGGTGTCTTCACTTGCATGGGTAATTGCCTATACATTGGTGGAAAAAAGGATTATGAGAGCGAGTTTATCCCACCTCCAGAGTTGCTTGACGATCTCAACGAGATTCTAAATAATACCAAATACAAGCACAATACTGGCAAACATATAGAGGTTCGTACAGGGATGGTGAATTTTACGACGCTTGGAAGGAATGCAAACCCGGTCGAAAGGGCAAATTATTCAGTTTGGGATAAGGAAAATGGAGAGAGGGCGTGGGTTGCTCACCACTTGGGTATGAAATATCCAGATTTGGATATTGTTATCGGAGGTCAGGTTAGTGTTGATATATACCCCAAAGACAAAGACAAGAGTCAAGCAATAAGGTGGATTAAAACAAAGCACCCTGAAGCTTCTATTGTCTTTTTCGGTGATCGCTTAGAACCTGGAGGCAACGATTATGCTGTTACAAAAGAGATCCATTCAGACGATAAAATGTATGATGTCGATGGTTGGGTAAACACAATGGAGATCCTAAGGGGTCTTTCGGTATTAGAGGATACCGCTGTTGTCGTTGAGAACGAATTAATCCCTAAGGCTGCCGCAAAGAAAGTGGCCCCTCGCGGCATCGATACATTCACGGTGTGTCGAATCAATGATGAGACTGGAGTTTCGGGCACTGGCGTTATTGTCGAAGGTGTTGAATTTGCCACTGGTCAAGTTATTTTGCATTGGCTGACACCTTTCCCGAAAGGCTCGATCGCCATATTTGAGAGTATCGAAGACTTTAAGAAGATTCACGTTAACCCTCATCCGGGAAACATGACATTGATAACATGGTCTGATGGTCGTCAAGAGAAATTCTAGACTATTTATACCCGAGGATGCGAATATGAATAAACGTTGGCGGGAATTTCAATCCACGATAAATGAATTGGAAGCTTTTCAGAAGAAGGTGAGAAAGAACCACTCTAAAGAAAAGAAGAGGCTGATCGGCAACGGCGGGAATGAAAATTCACCACCTTTCTCTCGAAAACCGAATTATAAAAGAGCAGAAAGTGCTCCTCCGGGCTTCAATGTGGTTGGCGAAGCCTTGCAAGAAGAAATAAACGATTCAGTTATGAAAAGCTTTCGACTTAAAAAGGTCTTGGCCCCCATGCTTTGGGATAGGAAAGTTTTGAAAGACGAGATTAGAGAAAAGCTTATCGAAATTGCGAAAGACTTTTCAAAAGATTGGCCATTTGAACTCGGAGAGGAGGATATACTTCTAACAGGTTCTATTGCAAACTATAATTGGTCCGAATATTCCGATATTGATTTACATATATTGGTTGACTACGATAAGATTGAGCATGATCGTGAATTAGTTTCTGAATATTTCCACAAAGCCGCAACCGTCTGGAATGAACGTCATGATATTTTAATCAAAAATCATGAAGTTGAGATATATGTCCAAGATGTGGCCGAAGAACACTTTTCAACCGGGGTTTACTCTCTGTTAACTGAAAAATGGCTCCACAAGCCAGATAGGGTTGTAATGCCATTGGATACCGATCTGATTCAGCAAAAGGCTGAAATGCAAATTTCAAAGATTGACACCATTCAACAGATGATGGACTCTGGCGATGTGGAAGAAGCGCACGATATGACCCAAAGGTTGAAGAAAAAGATGAGAAAGATGCGTCAGACTGGCTTGGAAGATGAGGGGACGTATTCAGTTGAGAATATGGTCTTTAAAGTCTTGCGCCGTACTGGTGAACTTGAAAGGCTGTCCAACCTTAAAGATGGCTCATATGATCGAATGATGGGAGTTGAGCAATAATGGGGGAACGAACTTTGTCTGAATCATCCGACCTTGAAAGAAGAATATTCGAAAAAATCGATAGTTCTATTGAGAAGGTTACAAATAAAATGGAAGTGTTCCGATCGGAAACAAATGCATCGGTGACCGAGATTAAGTCTAGTTTGGCCGGATACACTGCCAAGGCGGAATCTCTAGAATCTAGTGTAGCAGAAGGGAAGCGGGCAGATGCTGAATTGGAGCATCGCATACGTGTTGTAGAGAATTGGAAGGTCAAATATGAAAGTGCCAATGAAGTGAGGGATAAGAGACAGGATCACAACCTTTCCATTCAAGCCAAGGTGGTTGGTACGATTTTATCGGCTCTGATCATATCTGCGACCAGTGCGCTGTTGACGATTTGGGCTTCCGGTCTTGTCAAGACTGCTGTCGCCGGGCCTTTGCCGTAAATTTACTTGACACAACGCCCTTTTATGCTATATGTGTGCGCGTGTCTCTTTATTGTGCGCGTACATGGTGTAAAGAAAATGTTTTCCCGGTTGACAACTCCAGTCTGCCGGGATACTTGTATAGTATGGAAGAAATAAAATGGAACAGGACACGAAAGATAGGGCATCCAGAGAGAGGGAGAAGATCGAATTTCCCTTGACTTTAATGATATCCGACGCAGAGTTGTTTGTAGCAGAAGTAGAAACTATACGAACCTTTAACGCGACGTTTAAGAAAAAGACCCTAGAAAGCTTATATGATGATTCCCCCCCATATGATCTGAATGCATATGGTCGTCAAGTAGTCACAAGAAAGGTAATAAAGACAAGGAGGGTGTTAGATGTCCCACAAATCGATAGAGTTTGAAGGTTTTTCCAAACGCTTGAAGATAGCGGAGAGTCAATAGCCAGTAACTACTGGTGTATAAAATTTAGTCATCGTTGAAAGAATTCGAAGTTGATGGTTTATCATTCTGGTTGAAAACACTACTTAAAACAGGGGCGAGGGGGGACGCAAATATGACACTAGGAGAATACAAAACTCTAAAACTTGATGCCTCGTGGCGTCCGGTGGCGGTGACTTCGGCCACAGAGGCTTTGATCCTTGTTATGAGTGGGAAGGCACAGGTACTAGAAACATGGGAACGCAAAATTAGTTCAGTGAATTCTTCTTTCGCATTGCCTGCGGTTATTGTTCTTGGTAAATATGTCCGGAAGAAGAAATTCAAGGTTCGCTGTACGCGAAAGAACGTCTTGTGGAGAGATAAACATACCTGTCAATACTGTGGTTTAGGTGGGTTGCGATTGACTCTCGATCATGTCTTTCCGCGCTCTAGGGGCGGTATTAAGACATGGACTAATATTGTGGCAGCCTGTATCCACTGTAATCAGCGGAAGGCTGATAAGACCCCAAAGGAAGCGAATATGAAGCTCCTGAAGGAGCCATCGAAACCGACGCTAAGCGCGTGGACCGAACATATCGATGCTCCAGGGGGAGAGTTATGGAAGAAATATATCTAGAGCTTAAGAGGGGTGATTTGATTGTTTACCAATATCATGACACATCGCCAGAATATGCTATTTTTTTGTGGGAAGAAGTGAACACGACAGGTCCCCATACCCATAGAACATATTGGTGCTATAGCTTGAATCCAGTAGCGCGCCGCCCCAACGTAGATTATTTTTGTGAAAATGATTTTAAACACATTACCAAATTAACTTGAGGCGATAGAATGTTGCAACCTTGGGAAATTGAAGAGCTTGAGAAGACTCGAAAGGACAAAGAAAAGGTTTCACAAATACCTTTGTATGCGCCACTGTACCCTTCATATGAAGAGTACCCCGAACGGAAGGACGAGTCAGAAAACAAGGAAGGGGAAAAAATTGATTATGAGATTAGCTATGAACTTTGAAAGTTCGGTACGATAAGTTTTTTCCTTGTTAAGAAGAAGAAAAGTGCTTGACAAGTTGCGTCAACGTGGTATATTATGAGTGTAGAAAAGAATTAGGCTTCGTGGTTGGAATTGGTATACACGAGACACTCAAAATGTCTTGCCTTCGGGCATGCGGGTTCGACTCCCGCCGAAGTCACTTTGAAAGAGGGGAAATGGCTTATATTTTGGCTTTGATGCTGGCGTCTTGCATCACGGATAACGATAAGGATGGCGAACTTGTCGACAGCTTATCATTCGTGGATAGTGAAATACCGTATGTCGAACCACCAGTGTTTGATACCGCACCATCCGTGATGGACTCGTCTGTGGTTGAATTTGAAGAATGTGTAATTACCGGCCAGAATATAACAATTGGTTTGTCGCATCAAACCATCTTCGATTACAAAATTCAAATTGAAGGCTGTATCTCTTCTTTGGAGCTTGAAGTGGTCGTGGTCTTCTATGGTGAGAATTATGCAGGGGATGTGGTTTGTGGCGAAGCTGTTGTGTTTAACTCGGTGGCAACACAGCCTTCAGTACCCTGTAGTTGGTGTGACTTCGGACACGATGTGGATTTTGCCCCAATACACACAAACTTGTTCCCTCGATGCCCCGGCTTCTCAATCGACGATAACTGGTGGGACGGGATTGGGTACAACCAAGGCTCCTCTTTGTTGCTCATGGGGGATTACAGTCACCATGATTTATGGGATGCGATTCCGGTCAACGAGACACAGGAGCTTTTCAAAAACAACGCAGTTCATTTTACTTTCGTTGAATAAAGACAAGACAACTGACAACCCTTTGTTCTGACTGACTATGTACTAGAACATGTTGTGAAAGCCTTCAGAGAATGGCAAGTAGTATTCAGATCATTGACAACTTAAATAAGTTTTGGAACGTGTGTGAAGGGTGAGATCCGCTTGCCCTTCACTTTGCGGGTGCTTCAAGGTGAAGGCTTTGGTTGCCAATCAGAGATAGGTCAGTTCGATTCTGATCACCCGCTTTTCCGTTGGAGAGTGCTTGAATACTAGAAGGTTTAAATTCGAAGAAGGTGAACTGATTGTCTTCAGAAAAAAGAAGACCGCGAAGACCATGGTTTCGCTGAACCGGATCGTGACTCACACCGTGCAGGATGGAACATTTCTAATTATTGCCAAGACTTTCCGCAGACCTCGGGGCTGGTATGGACCGCACACCCGACCAGAAAGGGAAAATTGGTATATCGTCTTCGATCCGAAGACGATAAAAAACCACACATTCAGCGAAGAGATTCTTCGCTTTAGCGAGAAACCAAGATGAAATATCTATTTTTAGATTTTGATGGCGTGATATGCACCGCCAAATCATACAAACAAGGCGACAAACAATGGCAGAGAGACGGACGCCCTGCCGCATTAGGGCATAAACAAGGTGACAATTACGGCTTCGCCTCTGACTGTCGCGGCGACAGTGCTTACAATTGCGGACCCTATCGAATCGACGCAGAGCTTGCAAAAGACGTTCAGAAGATTTGTGACACCCAAGACCAGATCGTAATCGTGCTTTCCACAACGTGGCGAAGACTTTATGAATTGAAACATCTTCGGATATGGCTCAATGAGAAAGGTATCACTGCACCAATCGTTGGCAGGACGGACCTGTTCTATTTGAAAGAGCTTGACGAATACGAAAGAGGTCATTTGATTCAGCGTTGGTGCCAGGACAATGGTGTTCCGATTGAGGATATCGTAATCCTTGATGATAATGAGATTCTTGACCCTAACGATGAAAGGGGGAGATATCTCCCCATTGCTAGTCAGTTCGTTCATATCAAGAAAGGCTGGTCTTCTGGTGGGATAACCCAGAAGCACATCAATCAAGCAATTGGGATATTGGAAGGTAACCTATCGCAAGTTAACAAGCAGTTGACTTGACAGATCGCCTCAATCGGATACATTATATGTGTCGAAGGGGATATATTGGGATATAGTGTAACGGCAGCACAAGAGACTTTGAATCTCTCGGTTCAGGTTCAAATCCTGATATCCCTTCTTTTGAGGTGCAGGTGAAAGAGCAGGAACTAACACTTAAGCAAGCCGAAATAATGCTTTCACAATTGAAGATGATGCTTGATCGTCACGAAACTCCCGAAGCTTGGCAGCAATACTATCTCGTGAAGCAGCTTGCCAGACTTCTTAAAGAAAAGAGCGAATCATGGTTTCAGAAATATGATCGAATCATGGGGGAGAAGAAGCGGTGATATGCGCCTGCGAAGACTATGTATATGTAAACCGTTTGTAAAGCCACTTGACAACTGGCGTGAGCGTGATACATTATAGATGTGAAGAGACACATTTTTAAACAACTAGTACAAACAATTATTATGGGCCTGAAAGGATTCGACGGGGCAACTAGAAGGAATAGTGCAAGCCGCCAACTGTAACAAAAGGCGTAAACTTCGTTATAAACGCATAACTGCAAACAACAACAACAACTTCGAAATCGCTCTAGCGGCGTGATCAAGTTCATTCTCTCCTAGAGAGAATGCGGGGCTTCTAAAAGCCTTGTATCCAATTTCAGATATCAGCTAACCCTGTGAAAATAAAGGTTCAAGGTGCAACAGTCCAGTGAGCACCGGGAATGTACTGGATATTTTGTTAATTGAGGAAACAATTGACCATGCTTGTGGATGACTTGAAATTTGAACGGTCTCGGACCCGGCTATCGTATGCCGGCAGGTCCACCATTTTATAAAGAGGGAATATGGAACAAGAAGCAACAATGAAAATGATCGGTGCTGCGTTAACTTTGGCGATCTTTTCTTCGTCCTCGTTGTATCTCATGATGCGCGCACCCGACAAGACTCAATACTATGAGCCTACGATTCGAAAAGATTTTGTTTGTGGGCACGAGTGGCTTCCCGAACCCATTACAGAGCCGTCGGGCGGCGAGGTCGACTATCCGATCATAACCATCGGTCTTGACGGCGGGCTCCGTGTAGAGGTATCTCCGGGCGTTACAGTCGATTCTCTCACCGGACAGGTCGACTACAATTTTGAGCGTCGGTGAACATCGTGGGAAGGATCGCTAGTCGTTGGTATCGAACCGATCAAGGTGGGTTCAAAATCCAAGTCATTGATGACGGGAATTTGATTCACTTGAAGTTTGCCGATCAGTATACATTCAGCATGGGTAAAAAACAATTCCTTGATTTCTCGGAAATGATTGCGTTTGCTGACAAGGTGGTGTTAAATGAGATCGAATTACCAGAAAGGTGAGTTGTTGATTTATCGGCATGTATATAAACAAGATTTCAGGTTTTGTGTATACATAGGTCCTTCGCCTTCAAGCACGTCGCCATCCTCGATTCCACTTTTTCCTCATAGGGTTTTCTTTATTGATGTTCAGTTGGTTGGGCGCGCCATGGGTGTTGAGTTAACACAACCTTGACTTGACAAACTCGGTCGGCAGGTTACATTATAAGTGTAAGAAGAAATACGCCGCTAAAGCATTTATGGTGATGCATTGGTTTTGTAATCCAAAGAATGGAGTTCAAGTCTTCATTGCGGCATAGACGGCACATGAACCAGAGAGGGTGTCTAAATTATGGTAAAGAGTTTGTACACCAAGGGCGATCTTGTTCAGCATTATCTTTTTCGTTCGTTCGGGATTGTGGTTGATAGTCGAAGGACTGCCAGTCTAAGACTGGAGTATAGGGAATATAAAGTATTCTGGCTAAACCCCTCTCCAGTGTTGAAAGAACAGACACAATTGCGGTGGATTGATAGAAGTGCTATTGAATTAGTAGAAATAGAAAATGGTCCGACGAGGGGGGAGGAGTGACTGAAAAGGATATTGGCTCTTTATATACAATATCGGGCGATTTTGCGATCTTAACGGGCTTTCGATGGATAGAAGGTCTTGAAGGTGAGTTTGCAACGTTTTTTATGATTGCTCCTAAAATTAAGTGGTACTATGTTAATGGACTTATGGATTTCGCCGTGGCACGCTTTGACGGCTTTGACGACATCGAAAAGCTTGCTTGACAGCCCCCTGACTTGACAAAACGATTCGATAGGTTACATTATGAAGAAAGAAGATATCAAGTTGGGAGTCCTTCTAGTATCCTATATAGCTTCAGATTCGCGCCCACAGTATTCGGTGGTGGTAAAAGAGAATGTTGATATTCCAAAATGGTCAAGCCATGACTGTCAACATGTGAATTTATATTTCCTTCATTCTCGTATGACGAAAACTTGGCCGATAAAATCCATTTTGAAAGAAAATACTTCTTCTTTTAGGGTTTTTTATTTGCCCAGTGAAATAAATAGTTGCGGGCCTATAGCTCAATTGGCAGAGCACCGGACTCTTAATCCGTAGGTTCTAGGTTCGATTCCTAGTGGGCCCACACTTTTTTCTTAACTTGGGAAGAGAGACAAAATGTCTTACATAATTGAATACTACTTCGCAAAAGAAGGTCCAGGTCTGATCCCTGGTTGGTATCGAAGTTCATTGTTCGATACATACAAAGAGGCGAAAGAGGATTTCGAAAGATTGAGGGGTAATCCCTCGGTATATAAATATAGGCTTCGCAATACGGAGACTAACAAGATTAGGGGGGAATTTGAACACCCAGATCTGAACAAGTCCAAGCCTGTACGAAAGAAGCGTAAATATACGCGAAAAAAGAAGACTTGACAACCCCTTGACTTGACAAAACACGTCATTAGGTTACATTATTATATATGCGCGGTTAGCATAACTGAATAATGCCTTCGGCTTCTACCCGAAATCATGGGGGTTTGAATCCCTCACCGCGTACTTTAATCAGAAGGCGACTTGAAGGTTGATGTGTTTAAGCATCTTTTCAAGACCCGCGAATCTCATTTGAATTTACTGGAGGATCATACAATGAAAGGGAAAGATTTTTTACGAGGCTCGTGAACGTGCATTAAATAACGATCACGGATTCCATATCGCGGCTATTCTATATCGGAGGGGTAAACCTGTGACAATCTCGGTTAACTCATGGAAGCAGAAACCAAAGTATTTCCGATACTATTCCAAGGCTACTCGCCCTGGGCGAGCATATTGCCAACACGCAGAAATGAGCGCACTGGAGTCTGCAAAGCCTGGAGACAAGATCGAAGTCATACGCTTCAGGTGTGATGGTTCAATTGGTTGTGCCAAACCCTGTCCGCATTGCGAGAAGCGTTTGCGAAAGCTGAACATCCGTGTCAGGTATACAAATCATGATGGAGAGTGGGAGTGGTTGACAACCTCTTGACAGAGTCTTGACTTGACTTTTCGGTCCAGCATGATACATTATATGTGTAGAAAAGAGGAAGAGAAAGAAATGTTCACAGTATTCGGTTCGGTAATGGGCGTAGTTGGTACCATTTTCTTTGCGTCTGAAGTCAAGGCAAAGCATGCCTGTCGTTGCGATAAAGGTGAATGATGGCTTGGGTTATTTATGTTTGCCTTGACTGTAAGCGTGAATATGATCGCGAATGGTCAGATAGCTGGAAACGTGATATGAAGAGTCACGGATTGTGCGGCAAGTGTGCAGATAAGAGGGGTTTGAGGTAATGAAGCCATTGCGCGGCGATTTGTTTTACTCTGAATATTCAGTTTTTTATATCTATCTCGGGCAGACTCGTTCAAAAATGTTCTTTTGGCGAATCAACGGCCATGGTAGTAGTAAGTTTCGCAATTTCACTCACCACTATGTCAAAAGACACATGACCCACGCTTAAAACGAATTGTCAACTGATCGTCAAGCCGCTTGTCAAGGCGGGAGGATCGGTTACATTATAAGGGTAAGAACAAGAAAGAAAAAACTCTTACCACAGGGACTGTAGAGAATTGGTATATCGCTCCGACTTAAAATCGGAGGTCATTGTGGGTTCGAATCCCACCAGTCCCACTTTAAAAGAAGGGAAACAATGAGGATTTGCCTCATATCAGACACACACCAGACACACCCAGACGTTGACAAATTCCCCGATGCAGACTTGCTTCTGCATTGCGGTGATGCCACGAAGAATGGGTGCGCGCAGGAATTCATTGCTTTCAACAAATGGCTGATCACTTTGAAGCAGAAGTTCCCGCATATCATTTTCACCCCTGGGAATCACGATCTTCTTTTCGAAGACAATGAAGGGTTTGCGCGCTCGCTTGTTCAAGATGCAGAGATTCTAATCGGTGAAACCACAATGTTCCAGGGTCTTCGGATTCATGGGTTCCCGTGGGTTCCAAAGTTCTACAATTGGGCGTTCATGCAAACGTCGACGAGTCGAAAGGTCTCGACATCGGAGATTCCAGAGTGTGATGTTCTGATGACCCATGGCCCACCTTACGGCATTGGCGACGTTGCAAAGAACTTTTCGAATACCGGCTGCCCATGGCTTCTGCAAAGGGTTGAAAAGCTTCAGCCAAAGTTGCATGTATATGGTCATATCCATGAGTGCCACGGTCAAACGATTGAGATCGGTGGAACCAAGTTTATCAATGCGGCACAAATGGATCGACACCATCGACCATTGTTTGAGCCAATCGTTGTGGAGATCTGATGAATGAAGATGAAATTGCATTCATCGTGTGTGTGGTGTTTGCCGTCACATTGGTGGTATGCTGCATGTCTGCGTATAACAGTGGCAGTAATAGTGCTTCCGCACTCGTGTGCTCGCAGTATTGTGATACCACCGGAGCAAAGTATGACTTTGTTGAAAACCGGTGCGTATGCATCACAATTACTGAAAAGTTTCAGGGAGAATAGAGAAGAAAACGCAAAGTCGCTTGACATTTTGTGACAGGCGGTTACATTATGTGCATGAAGAAAGAATACAAAATCTATGACAACATCGGGAATCTGATTGAAATCGGTTCAACCGTCGTTTTCGCGAATGATGGCGCTGTTGAAATAGATCGAGTTTCTGAATTCAGTGGGCGTTCATCGCTGTCAAGAATCGAGAAACAGAATTTGTGACCAATCGTATATTGGTCTACGAAATATAAAACACACAAAGGAAAAAGAAATATGTCTCAACCAAAAACAGTCCCTATTTGGGAGTTAGCAGTCACCGTCAAACAGGGGGAAGGACTTCATACTACGAAGTATCTTGTCGCTGCCGAAGATAAGAGAGAGATTCAGAGGTTTGTTCAAGCAAATCATGGCGAGCAGTCCCAATGGTCCGCCGATCCAAAGACTGTTTACGAACTTCGCCGCGAGCATCTTTGATGAGGTCTTAGCACTCTCTTGACTTGACAAAAGTGCTCGGCAGGTTACATTATAGGTAGAAAAAGGGGGATAGTTGAACGAAAAGCCGATTTATTTTGAGGATCTGTATCTGAACGAACCCGTATATGGTTTCGATTTGGACTATGACGTTCCTTGTTTTGATGAAGATGATGGTGAAGAGTATGAAGGATGTCCCTGGGATATCCCCGAAGACCTTCCGTTTTAAGAAGTTACGATCACGTTAGCATATTTGATTATTAATGGACCGGGGAGGAAAGGTATTATAGCCGTTCAAAGAACCTAATCGAACGGAATCGCATTCTTAATATATTTACGGAATGCATATAGCCACCCACCTTGGCTAATAAAAAGGTGGAGTTGAAGGTGGTTCTAGGGTATATCGCTGAAAACAGATATGCCTTCCCGGTCTTAATCAAAGAAAAGACGATGTCACTCCACCCAGCGCCATATGAAAAAGGCCAATTACTTAGGTTTAAACTACCTACGCATACAGATAGGAACATAACGCTGGTTGTACTTGAAATAAATTTGTGGACACCAACCACTGCGACCATTCACGCATATTGTATCGAATCCGGCACCGCCGCAACATATCAGTTGCGACGAAGTAGCATCATAGGTGAATCATGATAATGAATAAGAAGAACACCCTTGACACCTCTGGTGCTCGGGGTATTGCTAGGCAGGAACACTTTGCCTCTGGTGGGAGTATTGCCGAATGGCGGGGCAAACACGTTGTACATAGTTCCGCAAAGAACTACAAGCGAAATCCAAAACATCGCACTAAACGAGAATGGTAAAACCTCATTTGTTAATTGGCGAAGTAGTCCGGCTAAAGTATGTGGGTGCATCTGTTTATGGCATCGTGATTAGTTGTTCAGACATGAACGATTGCTCAAAAGTGCTAAGGGTATATTGGCTCCCCTCTAAGGAGTCCACCCCAGACCTAGAAGCATTGAAACGTCAGCGATTTATTGCTTCGAATTATGTTGAATTCTGTGACAAGGCTTGACATTTTGTTGACTTGACAAAACCTCTCATCATGTTACATTATAGGTGTAAAAAGGAGAAAGAAAACATGTCTTACCCTACGTTATCCGCTCGCGGGCGCAAGCTCATCGCTGAAGGTCTTCTCGCCCGATTGGATGCCGTCCGCACCAGCACCGCCGCCACGTCGCGGGATCGAGCCTTTCTTGATTCCCTCTTCGAAAACGCTAAGATTTGGGGTAACCTGTCCCCGAAGCAATACGCGGCGTTGGAAAGGGTTGAACAGCGTATTGAGACCCGTACTTTTGCACACAATGATCATGATGCTTGGATGACCGAGTGGGATAGCGAGAAGGCCGAACTATTCAGTCTTTTCCTTTCCTACGCATCCTCGACCAAACCTAGTGGTGCCATGAACCGCGCACCCATTGAATACTATGGTCGCTTCCTGTCTCTAGTGAAAGCTGACGAGAACTTCATTCCCACTCGTGGGCAATTCTCAAAGTATACAGGTAACCTCTACTTTCAGCGTGCTCTGGCGGAATACCGCCGATCACCTAAATTTGCTATTAACGGCGCTGTAACCTTTCGGTCAACGGCTAATTCTCGCTGCGATGCATATGCTGCATGTCGCCGCGCCCATGTGGGCACCAAGATTGTTGGGATGGTTACCGAGATTGATCCTTGCTTTCCACGCACCAGTGTCAAAGGTAGCAAAACCTATCGCGTGGTATTCCCGCAACTTATGAAGCAGTTTATTGTTGAAGAGCGTTGGCTTAAGCTTTCCTCTCGCAAAAAGTCTTGACACTCTCTTAACAAAATAAGCCTCGACAAAACCCGACAGCGTGATACATTATATGTGTAAGAACGAAAGAGGAAAAGAACATGGATGACTTCCACAGGGTTCAGGACATCGCGCACGGAGGCTACAGGTGCCCTTGCTGCGGGCCTAAGCCTTCCGACCGACCCAAGGCTCGGCGTACTGCTCGACGCCGCCTGAAGGCTGTCACGCGCCGTATCATCCGTGATCAGATCGAGGACTGAAGAAATGAAGTTTGCTGCAACATTTGAAATCGATTTTGAGTTGGAAATGTCTGTTGCGACAACAACCTTTGTCGCCGAACAGATCATGGGTTCCGAAACTTACCAGATTGGTACCGAACTCTTGGGTTTGGTCTCTGGTAATGGAATTAAGCTTGGCAGGCCCACCGCCGCTGACCAAAACATGATTCTCCTTTGGGGAGTCCCTGGTTTCCGCGAATGGATGATGGATGCTGCGGCCCACATCGACCCACAAGGCTGACAACACTTGACAAACCCTTGACTTGACAAATCACCCTGCGATGTTACATTATAAGGGTAAGAAACAAAAGGGCCGGTTGACCCATTCAACCACTTGATTAAAAACAGTCAAATGGAGGGCAATATGCCCCGCAAGAAGACCGAATCTACTTTCACCATTGGTCAGGCCGTTCGCCACCGGGTACCGAACTTCTGCGCATGCATCGCCGAAGATGAGAGCGTGTGGGCTAGTGGCACCGTGACCGCGCTCGGGACGCACGGAAAAGGTGGGAAGACCGTTACTGTCAAGTGGGCCGATGGTATTGAGCGCAAGTTCACCGCGAGCTTCGTGATTCCCGCTGTCGAAGCTAACTGAAGCCTCTAAAGCTAGGGCAAGAACAAATATGTCCCGAAAACACCCTCTGTCCGATTTCAGGTGAAACTCCTGCCCCAAATATCAATATGCTCACCACCAACATAGGGTCCGAGAAATTACTTTACAGCTCATTTTGAGTGAGTGCCTTCGTTATAAGCTTAGCGGCTAAGAGGGTTAACTGGATTATGTAAAAGTATCACCCGTGAGCGGGTCGCGCTAATGATGTTGGAAAATGTAGTACCAGACGTGAATGAACGTTGAGCGTAAACGTTGCATCAGACTTGGTGTTGAGGGTGAACGCGCCCTTCAACTTTAACTACACAGCCGCTGGCACACCGGTTAAAGTGTGCCACCTTTTATCGCGCCTGTCACTTTTCTTGACACTCTCTTAACGAAATAAGCCTCGACAAACCACGCCAGCGTGATACATTATATGTGTAAAAAGAAAAGGGGAAAAACATGAGTTGGAACGGGACCGTTCGATGCTCGCACTGTGGACAACGTGGACATAACAAACGCGGCTGCTCGGTGTTGAAGGAATGGGTTGCCGAACGGCGCATTACCCACGGCGACAATGACTATTACGTTGCCAGCGCTGATCGCAAAGCCGCTAGTGCCAAAACAAGACAATGCTCGTTCTGCCGAGAAACCGGGCATAATCGCCGTGGCTGCAAGACTCTCAAGTCTGCGAAGATCGCTGCAAAGACTAGGCTTCACACAAATCGCCAATTCCTTTTAGGTTGGGTCACTGCGAACGCAACAAGTTTTCCTGGTGTTGGTAATATTGCCTTTTGCCCTTGGGCTAAGAAGCCATACGTGATCACTGGCATCGACTGGGGGGTATTTGATAATCTTGAGCGCGATGCCACTGACACAGATGTGCAAGCATATTTTGCGGATAACGACCTTCATTACTATCGGGAGATCTTCATCGGGAAAAGGATAGGAGACTTTCGTAGGACTGAAAGGTTCAGTGCAGTACAACTCGCTAGAACATCGAGCGATCTCAAGGGTTTTGTTCCCAAACCGCCAGCAGACCTGTTGACTGATGCCGCCTTGGCCACCATTGTTGACGGACACTTTGCAAAACACGGAAGATGGTTCCATGGATATCGTTGACGACCTCTTGACAAGATAATCCTCGACAAACGCTGGCAGCGTGATACATTATATGTGTAGAAAAGATAGGAGTTCGATGCGCCCCCAGCCCGATTATGCCTTTTGGTTTTTGTGTATCGCTTGGGTATTCATATCCTTTTGGCTATATTATAGTCTGTTCCCCCTATTTGGCGGACCCTGATAATGAAAGACAGTGAATCGTTCGAAGATAAAGTGGCTGATTACAGCGATTTCATGCTTCGTTCTTTTCTGAATGATATGATGTTCGCTCCTATCGACGCCTCCGATCCAATCGAGTGTAAAGCAATTCAGCAAGCATTCGAAAACCTTGCCAATATTGATTGGTACGCATATTTCAACGAAGAAGAGGGAAAATGAAAGTATTTACCGTAACCAAAGATGATGGAATCTTCCATCCAGTGATCGTTGCAGTCTATTCAGACTTCCACGAAGCCAATACTCATGTGAAGTTCTTGCGCTCAAAGCACAAGGTATCAAAGATCTCTGTCTCTGCGCAGCATTCTGTGAAGTTCAGTGTCGATACATACGATGTGTCGCCAAAGTTCGACAATGAAGACGCCCGAACGATTTGGGTTGATCCTCTCCGCGCCATGCGTTGACAAACACTTGACAAGATAAGAGTCGACAAACGTTGTCAACGTGATACATTATATGTGTAGAAAGGAAAATAAAATGTCCACGCCTCGGTTGGCTAAATTCGAAATCAGTTTGATCATTTGTCTCATCATCTTAGGACTTTGGGTGACCGGTCTTGTGGCTTGGGGCGCGTGATGGAATTGGAAATTGGTTTTCTCAAAGAAGTAAAGGATTAAAACAATGGCAATCTGGCAATTCATGCAGCGGTGCATGTTGGACCGCGTGCAAAACCCAGCCTACCGAAAGGGTCAGGCATTCATGAATCTCCTGAAGGAGTTTCGCCCAGACTTGGCCGATGCAATGCATTCGACCGATCTTGATTGTTCCTGTGTGGATGAACGGTATGATGCTGCCCTCACCTATGTTCGAAAGAACTGGTGAACGGCAACGGAACGCTTGACAATCACTTGACAACTTAGTGGTCGACAAACCACGTCAGCGTGATACATTATATGTGTAAGAACGAAAAGGAAAACAACATGTCCGCCAACCTGCCGACCGTGATTCTCTGGGCCGATGCCGTCCAAACCTTCGAAACCGACATGCTTCCGGCGCTTATCGAAGCCTATAGTGCTGACGATACCGTTGCATTCAGCGAGGCTTGGAACGACTGGACCGACTCCTTGTGCAAGGATGGTCAGATCTCTGATTGGCAGTATGCGAACTGGTCGCATCCCGCTTGCTGCGGTTGACAAACGCTTGACAACTTGGTGGTTGACAAACCACCCCAGCGTGATACATTATATATGCGAGACGGGAAAAGAAAAAGATGCCCCGCACCTCGCAGACAAACACTTGACAACTTAGCACTTGCGTGACCGCCTCAATCGGTTACATTATAGATAGACGAAAAAGAAAAGGAACAAAACATGGCTGTCAACTTTACCGAATTCTCCGCTACCGCACCCTTCGTTGTGGATGCGCGATTCCCGGTTCTTATCCGTGGTCGACACGGAATCGGTAAATCTAGCGTTGTGTATCAGTATGCATCGACTGTCGGCCTTCCGGTTGTGGAACGACGTGCTTCCCAAATGACCGAAGGGGATCTCTTGGGAATCCCTGCAAAGGACGGAAAAGATGTCAACGGCACGATCGCCAGTGTCTTCGCCCCGTTTGAATGGCTTGTCAGGGCTTGTACTGAACCGGTGGTCCTCTTCCTTGACGAAGTGGACCGCGCCGTAACCGAGGTTCGACAGGGGCTTTTCGAGCTTTGTGACTCTCGCAAGATCGCAGGCTGGACCCTGCACCCTGATACCATCGTGTTCGCTGCGATCAACGGTGGCGAGCATGGCGCGCAATACCAAGTCAATGCAATGGATCCGGCTGAACTCGATCGATACACCGTCTTTGACGTGGAACCGACCGTTGAGGAATGGTGTAGCTATGCCACTGACGCCTGCGACAGCGCAATCGTGGCGTTCATCCGGAACTTTCCAACACATTTGGAACACTTCGATGAATTCGAGCCGAACAAGGTTTACCCCTCTCGCCGTTCGTGGTGCCGATTCAATGATGCAATCGTGCGGCACGGCCTTCTGGCTGATGCCAAAGCGAACCGTGCAACGATTTCCCGCCTTGCAACTGCCTTTCTCGGCATTGAGGCGTCCGTCAAATTCGTTGACTTCGTTGTCAATTACGATCGTCAGGTCTCTGCTGCGGATATCATCGAGAAGGGTCGTTTTGACCGTCTCGCCGACTTTGAGCAGACTGACCATATGTCGGTTGTCGATGCGATCATTTCTGGTGGATACACTTCTTCGAAATTGGAAGGTTCGAACCTTCAGAACTTCGTTGATTACCTTGTCAACTATCTTCCAGCCGAATGCGCTATGACTCTCTGGACTTCGGTTGTTGGTAATGCTGATACCCCACAGGACGTGATGACTCATAACATGGTCAACATTCAACGCAGCGTTGCATCGCCGATGAACGGTCAGCCTGGAATCACTTTTCAGAAGTGGTGCCTTGAGGTCATTCCGACCGACAACGATAGCTGATAGGGACGTCAATGGGTGCTGGCTTTCTGTCAGCCCCACACTTATCTTTTTGGGAATGTGGCCAAGTTGGTAAAGGCACCCGTCTTATAAGCAGGAGATACGTGGGTTCAAACCCCACCATTCCCACTCTAAAACAATGGTATGCAATGAGAACCCCTGCACAGCGGTGCATTGAAGAATACGAGAAATATAAACACATTGTAATATCGGAAGGTCTTTATACTAACGCTAGTGGAGTTCAGTATCGAATTTCTGACGTTGACAACGAGAGAGGGACCGCAGTGACAACCTCATTGCTGAACAACTATGAACTAAGGCGGACCCTACATTGGTGCCGGAAGAATCTAAAGAGAGTGGGATAGAACATGCAATGCGAGACTACTTATGAATGAAATGAAGGATCCCGAAGATACGCCAGACATTGCCTCCGAAGTAATGCGAACGTTGGAAGATCAACAGAGAGAACTCCTTGAGATTCAGGCGGCATATGAAACTGCTGTCAAAGAGACTAGTTCAGAGTTGAACATGTTGCATATTCACGCTTGGCACGTTTGGGCGCTACTTCTTGAAACGCGCCTACCGCCGCAAAGTATCTATCCGGCTATGGCATAGTGAAGTAATGAAGTTGAAGTTTGATCAGATGGAGTTTGAAATAGGGGAATTAATAACCCTTAGATCTCATGATCCTGCAACCTTGCATGGCATTGTTTTGAGTGAACCGTGGACGGACCATAATAATGAGGTCCGTGTCACGGTTTTTATCGTTGAAAAAAGGGAAGAATGGATACCATACATTCAATCTATAAAGAAAATCAAGGGCTACGAAAATGAAGCTTGATGTCGGACAATTGGTGACCACTACTTACAAACACAAGCCCCGCATTCGATATTTCATCGTTATCGATCCGCTGGTGCCGCCCGACATCAACGCAGGAAGACCCCATTACATGACTCGCGTTTATTCAGTTTCAAGCTCCATTTTCTGTTATATCCCCGTTCAGTACGTTGTTCCTGTGCTTTCGTCCGCTTCGTCCACAGCCCTGTAAGCGACCCGTGGCAGCCGCCCCTAGCTCGTCCATGCCAGGACACCCGCGAGCCGCTAGGACGCCAGCACGACCCCGTGACGGGCGCTACAGAGCTTGCCCCGCCTTCCCGAGACCTGACACCGACCACCAGCCCGAGACCAACCTGTAAAGAGGTTGTCAAGAGGGTTGACAAGTGCGGTCATCGTGATACATTATGAGTAGGAAAAGGGGAGAACTTTTATGAAGTACAGCGCATCCAACGCCATGTCTCGCGCAGCCCTGATCGGCGAAATGCGTGCAGTGCTCGAAAAGGCAGGTTTCGCCAAACTTCCCGACGAAACTCGCCGAACCAGACATGGCCGGACCTTCCAGATCGAAGATCGATATGTCCGCAGCATTGACGAGAAGCGTCGTGTCATTGTGTACACGTCGATCGCAAACAACGACATTCGCAAGAAGGGTGCCGATGCCATTCGGATCCTTTCGCAGTTGAGTATTGAAGGGGACTTCGATCGCGTTGTTTGTCTGTCTAAGGAGTCCCGTGTCAATCGTGTGGGAAAGGTCAAGGCAATCGCTGGTCGTATGATCGACCGTATGCGGAATGTATGGGGCGAGACCATAAAGCTGGGGAGTTGCCCCCATTGTAATACCACCATGGCCCTTTCAAAGCAGGGTAAGGCGTTCTGCGCTATCCGCTGTTGGCTCCGAAAAGAAGTCCAGATGCCGAACATTGGTCAGATGATTGTTTCCGAATGGGGCGATGATCGTCCGGCAGAGTACGCAATTATTCAAGGCGTGCGAATCAGCAAAGATTTCACGAACTACGATATCAGAACATTCAAAGTTCGGGAGCAAATTCAAACCTCTTGGTATTCTCTCGCGACTCTCCATCGGATGCGCCGCATTGTGTAAACGGTTTGTCAAGGCATGGCGATCGTCGTTGACAAACCGTGTCAGCGTGATACATTATATGTGTAAGAAGAAAAGAAAAAACCCTTTTTTAAGGAAAGCGAAATGAGCGATTTTGTTCGCCCGACGTTCAACATGAGCCGACACCTTGTGAAGCTACTTCACGATGAGCCGTTTTTCGCCGCGATCTCTCGTCGCGTCAACAAGTGTTCGTCTACGTCGATCCCAACTGCCGGCGTTCGCGTGAACAAGCATACTTGCCAGTTTGAGATGGTATACAACCCAAAATTCATGCAAAAGTTGGTAGACAATCTCTGTGATGCCTACGATGCGGCTGATTCTACCGGCAAGTCCGAAATACTTAACAAGATTGGCGCTAAGAGTTGGTCGCAAATGACTGCAATTACACACGTTAAGGGTGTACTTATGCATGAATTCTACCACCTCGTGTACCGGCATGTAACTTCTAGACTTCAAACGCCAGAAATTACGAAAGAGTGGAACTATGCGACTGACCTTGCAATTAACTCCGGAATTCCCGGCCTACTTCCCGAAACGTGTCTGCTTCCGGGACGCGGGTTGTTTGAAAGCTTGCCACTGCACAAGTCCGCCGAATGGTACCTACATCACGGACGCAAAGAGATTGAAGAGGCGATCGAAAAGCAGGAAGGCCAACAAGGCAAGGGTGAGCCCGGAGACGGAGACGGCCAATTTGACAGTCATGAAGGCTGGGCAGCCGGCGACGAAGACAGCGACGGGTCGCCCGATGAAGGTCTTTCCGATGCATATGAGATCGCAGAGGAGCGCCTAAAGCAAACCATGAGTGAAGAGGCAAACGAAGC
>Ga0098061_1000040_pt1 | contig 43988 bp, 32 predicted proteins | sample 22_taG_FD_92579 | JGI IMG/M metagenome (GOLD analysis project Ga0098061, IMG submission 92579) | Marine viral communities from the Subarctic Pacific Ocean - 22_ETSP_OMZ_AT15343 metaG | ecosystem: Environmental > Aquatic > Marine > Oceanic | place: Subarctic Pacific Ocean | collected 2015-01-20
CCCATAAGTGACCTTTGCCAGCGTTGAGGAGGGAACCGTGAAGTTGGCCCCATTAACCACCGCGAATGTCCCGGGGTGAACAATCTCAAAAGAATCTTCGTCTAGGGATGTCGCGTTTGTGTTATTTCTGGTTCCGGCAATGACCCCAAACCCCAAGGTGGCAGCTTGCGTGGATGCGCTCAGGGTGGCTCTCCCGGCGGCTGCGTTGGCGGCAGTCATCAATGATCTGCCTGTTGCGGTGGAATCAGTTACGTCGGTTGCAATAATTTCCCCCGCCCCACTGGCACAGATGGCTAGATTCCCGTTAGCGTCTGGAACAGCAATGCTCCTAGTGCTTGAAGAATCAAAGGTGAGCTGGGCATACCCCCCGGAGGGGCCATCCATCCTAATCATGTTGGAGCCACTCGCGGGGTCGATTGTGATATTCCCGGTGAAGGTGTCCCCTGCGATATTGGCAGCCGCAAGTGCCGTCCGGAATGCCGAGGCTGAGGTTACCCCCCTCCCGTCTCCGTCCACCAGCTTCTCAGTGCTACCCCCGCCATGGGGAAGCTGAAACTTGGTGGTGTTCGCCGCGTCCTCCAAGGCGAGTTTTGCGCCAGAGCTAAAGTTGTAACCCTCTGATGTAGAAGAGGTCACCAAAGTCTTGGCGAATGTCGGGGAGTCGGCAGCAGCCACTCCTAGAGCGGTTCTGAATGCCCCGGCGTCCGTTATTCCCCCTCCATCTCCAAGAACAACCGTCCCATCCGCATCAGGCCATGTCACTGCGCGGTTGTCAGTGAGGGTGCCATGGTCGATCTCCGAGTAATAAGAGGACGCCGTGTTGTATAGGCGCACCTTGGACCCCGTGAGAACCTCGAACATGTTGCTGCCCGAGTGCCTAGCCGAAAGGATAACAGCGCCAGCCGCCTGATTGTTATCCGCGATAAGGCCCACCCCGCTGCTGCCTGCGTTATAGAAGTTCCCCCCAATTCCGCTGGCCCCCGTGTTCGATCCATACACTGCGGTGCCGCTGCCGCCCGAGGAAAGTCCAGATATCCCCTTGCCGCTGCTGCCTGTGGCTGTCGCATAAACTGCTTTTGTCGAGCCAGTTGACGCAAAATTAGCCTCCCCGGTAGAGCCCCGCTTTACGACCTTGCTGACTGTGGCCGCAGCGGTTGCATCGCTAACTTCTGCGCTGGTATGGGTGTGCGATGTGGCGGCCTTTCCCGAGATGGCCGTGGCATTAGTTGCAACATCAGCGGTGAGCGTTGCAAGATCGCTAACGAGATCGGTAACCGTGTTTTGGGCCTGCGCTCCAGTGTGGTTGGCACGGGCAAGAAGGGTCGCGGTGGTCTGCCCACTGTCCTCAATAAGGCCGTCGGCCTTGGACATGAAAAGGTTTCCGGCAGTTGGGGTCCCGTAGATTTTCGTGTAGATCCCAGTAAGGAAAGTCGTGACCCAAGCGGTGGTTGGGATTTTCAACGAGTTGTCGGACGCGCTGACCGGAGTGGTGGTCGTTGGGGCTCCAGTGAAGATGGGAGAGGCCAAGTTCGCGACCTGAGCGCCGTCTTGGTAAATAGTCTGCCCCCGGACCTCAGCCCACTGAGTTCCAGATTTGCCAAGTTTCCCTGTGTTGTTGGCGCTGGGGATTACATTTGGAGTAGCCATTGCATTAAGTGGAATTAACGATTAAATCTTCTGAGGAGTAGCCAGAAACGGTGAAGAGGGAGTTGGTTATCGGAGAGGCCACGATGGTTATGTCCCCGTTCTCGTCATCCTCCACCCAGACTGAGGAAACGCCCCTGAAGCCGTTACCCGTATCACAGGGCGTCAAGTCAGAGCCTGCAAGGACCCATGGGGCTTCTGTGCCGCTGGCTCCTTTGCCTCCTCCTAAAAGCTCTGTTCCTGATCGGGTAATCACGGTCCTAATGGTATGATAATTAAGGCGATCTAACAATTGGATTTCTCTGTTGGATGGGGATGGTGAACCTCAGGACAACACCTTTGTCCTCGTTAGTCGTGGTGACCGTTCCCACCCCGGTGTTTGTTCTGGTCTCCGTTACGTCACCCACCTTGGCTTCGGTGGTGGTGACGGGGTCGAGGAGGTTGGTTGTCTCTTCACTTACAAGGGTCGGGGAGGATACTTTCCTAGTCGTCGAAGCGTCATACTCCTGCGTGGATGTCTGCCCCTTGAACTGCTCGCCATCCGTTACCCGTTTAGTTATGTTGTCTGAACTAGCCATATTTTTTACGCGTCTGCGTCTCCGTAAGTGTAATTCACCTCCTCCCAGCTATTGTCGCCCCCGCCCCCGGTTGTTGTGACCTTGGGGTGGGTGATAGTTGTGCTTTCGGTGTGATTTCTGTAGACCCTTGCGACCCTCGTGGCGTCGTTGGTCTTGGTTGCAACTTCTTGCGAGTGGGGGCCAGCGGTGAGGTCTGCCACTCCAGAGGACCTTGTGGTGGTCGTGGTCCCGTCGCCCTCGGACGCATTGTTGGTCCTAGTGACGACATTGATGTCCGTCCCCGTGACCATATTCACCTCAAAGTCAACGGCCTCGGGGAGAAGGACAATAACGCCCTCCTGACGCATTTCGTAACATGCGTCATTGATTTCTTGCAGGGCCTGCTTGACTGCGGCCTTTAGCTTGGTGGCGTCTGCGATCATTTAATATCCGGGTCTGGTTCTTGCATAGTTTGCAGGAGATCCCCTATTGGGCTGCATGGTCCTGTTTATCGCCGCGATGGCCGAAATCCCCCTCTGGAGGGAGATTTCCCTTTCCTCCTTGGTCCCTTCCCAGATGGGCGTGATGGAAAGGTCGCTGAGAGCCAATGGCAGAACGTGAGGCCTGACATACTGGTCGGGGACCGCCACCGCCACTGCTCCGTCCATTTCGGATAGATCGTGTGTTGGCGCGTCGAGGACGGCATCAAAAATGATGGTCATTTCCTTGTCTGGGATAGGGTCAAGGCGGATCATCATCCTTGCCTCGTCCTTTTGGGAGACGCCCGTATTCTCAATGACATACCTAGTGGGGTCCCCAAACTTCTGGACAGAGCTTGAGGATGCCGTGGTCCCCAAGGTCCCTGAGAACGCCCTCATTCTTCTTTCTGCCCCGATGAACCGTAGGCCATCCTCGTCCCTGTAAAGGGTGATCCCGGTGTCTAGGATTCTGGGGTGATTCACCAACCGATTGATGCTCTGGTCAGTGAGCATGATGGTGTCGAAATGGATGGTGGCGGAAACGGACCCGGTGGACCCGCGAAACTGATTCAACATCTTGGGAGTCCCCGTCACCGAGATGATCTCATTCATGTTTGTCTCCCCGCCAATCTCAAGCGCCGCCCCCAGATGGTAGTCCTGTAAGCTCGCCCCGGTCATGTCGTTGCCGCCATTTGTAGCGGTGAACGTGATAGTTTCCTTGGCCCTGATAAGGTGCGACACTGTCGTCATCCTCATGTTTTCCGGGGCTGCGATAAACCAGTTGAATACGGCAGAGTTGATGCAATCGAGGAGAACCAAGCGGTCCTCAACGCTCATCTGGGATAGAGTTTTACTACCCGTCCACCTCGCAAGCCTCTGTGCTAATTCCTGAACGGTCATGGTCGGGGGCGGTTATTCTTCATCTTCCTTGGCGGCGAATTGTTTTCTGAGCTGCTCGGCCATGTGGGACTTGGTCCCCATCTCCGGGTCAGTGACTTGCAACGATTGCAAGGACCTCGCGGCGTCCTGCTCAAACATGGGGATCTTGTCCTTCTCAAAGAAGAAGTGGGATCTCATTGCATACATTCTAGCAAGGGGGAGAAGGATTGTCTCTACCGCATCTCCCGGGACGGCGGTCACTTCTGCCCCCGTCCAAGCCTTAACCGTGGCTGTGTCGTATGAATCAGCCTTCTTGGCAACGATCATCGATACCCCTACTGATGCTGCTGGCGCTGGCTTGATCACCAAGGTTACCAAGGATGAGTCCCTGCCTGAGTCCTCAGACCCCCTCCGCGTCCTGACAAAGTAATAGCTGGGAGCAGGAACCCCCGCCTCAACGGCCTGAGTCTCTGTTTTCCCGTAAAACCTCTGGAAGAACTGGTTGAACTCGGATTCATCAGTGATCCTATGTAGTTCCCTGCCTGTTGCTGTTATCCAGACGGGCCCAATTAGTTCATTTGCCCCAAGGAGGGCGAAGAGGTCCTTTGTGGTTTCCCCGCCTGCAAACGTAAGGTCCCCCTGCTCCTTGCGAAAATAGTCCAGAGGGCTCTGGTGCATAAGTTGCAACGCAGAGTTGATCGCCGTGGTGGCGTCCTCGTAGATGTAGTCAGGAATGGTCCCGGCCCCCTCCAACCAGAGGACCCGTAACACATTGTCTCTAAGCTCTTTAAGAGTCATAGTCTACTACCCTCCGGAGGGTGGTGACAGTTTGGCGGGTAACTCCCTAGCCACCTTCTTCTTGGCGGCCTTCTTGGCGGCCACAGACTTCAGGATAAGCGGGACTACCCGCATTTTCCTCCCGTGGCAGAAGGGGATAACGACGGAGCAGGCTTCGTTGAAGTCCTCCCGGTCCTCATCTTTGGAGAGGTCGTATGTGCGCCCACCGAGGACCCAGATTTCCTTCTCCATTCCCGGGACCTTGGATTTAAGGAAGTCCCCGTGGCGCGTTCCGTATTTGGTGGGGGCATATTCACCCCGGTCAGGATACTGCAATACTGCTAAAATAGCCATATCGGGAATATAGCGAAAAAGGGCCCCGGTTGCAAGAATTGCAACGCGGGGCCCCTTGAGTTTATTTCCTTACCCTAAGGGATCAGGGGTTAGCTGGTCACGGTCGGGAACGGGACTCCTGCGTATTGCAGTGCGTGAGTCAGGATAAGGTATCCCGGCCTACGCCCAGCAGCATCTTGCACAGGCTCCTGTCCGAAGACGGAGGTGACGAAGATGTCCTTCACGAAGCCTCCCTCATGGGAGTCCTCAGAACGCTGGTTGCGATACTTGCCGTATGCACGACGAGCAGCCTGCTTGCCCATGAGCAAGGTGTGTCCGTAGGGAACTCCATGCTGATTCACAAGGTAGATACTGGCTGTTCCAGCATCGTGGGTTTCGGTGTGGATGTCGCCGTCGAAAGCGGGAAGCGAATGGAAGTCGCCATCACTGTTATCGCTCGCTTGGAACTTGTCAGCCACGGTCAACAGGTTCCCAGAATTGGCCTCTAATTCGTAGTAGCCGATTTTGTTCGCGTGGGTAGCCGCGTTGGAGTGGTTCACAACGGCAACAAGAAAGTTCCCGCTACCATACAAGCTGCTTGCGGCAGCCAGAGTGTCAGTTGCAAGGAACTTGAACGCGAAGAGCGGGAAATACTTGAAATAAGAAGGGGCCGTAAGGGCTCCTGCCGTTTCAGATCCGCCGCCAGCAATTCTAAGGGATGCAACGCCAGTAGTGGTGTTGGTCATGAACCCATCGGTGGTCGAGCAACCAAGCTCTGCCTTGGGGTTCAGCGGAGAAGCAATCGCACCGTATCCGTCATGGTCGATGGGATTGTATTTCTTGATGATATTGCCCCGGACATCGGAATACCCACCAGCGAAAAGCAGGTTGGAGTAAGCGTCCGGACCAGCCTGTTCGTGAGCGTCCTTGTAATCGCCGTCCTGCTCAAGAGAGAACAGAGCGTCGGTGGTCGCAACAGTGCAGTAGCGGTTGATCGCGTTGCCGTTCTTGTCGCGTCCCATCTTCGCAGGGCTCCCGCCAAGGCGAGAAAGCTGCGTATTGGAAGAGACGATGCCGTCCCAGTCAAGGGTGTCAGCACTGAACAGAGCGTCTGAATCAGCTTTGCTGTTGGCGATGATGTGGTTTGCAGCGCCGCCGTGGTGCAGGAAGCTCATAAACAGCTTCTCGCTCTTATTGCGGCCCATCCACTTGCCAAGCTCGCGGGGGATGCCTACGGCGATTTCGCCGCGCATTCCCATGAACTCTTCAGCGCGTTCGGTGAAACGAACGCCGTGGCGCATGAAGTCCACGGACAGGGTTGCGGAGTTGATCTTGATCGACTCAAAAGCATCACCGTCATCGAAAAGCTCATCACCGTGCTTGGGCTCATTGTAGAGACCAGCCATTGTGGTGAACGTAATCTTCTGACCGCGACCTTTAGTGGTGTCGGTGACCGTTTGCAAGATAGCGTCGTTGCCGCCTTCAAGGGGAGCGAAGAAGTCAGTGGTCTGTTCGTAGACCTCGACTCCTTTGCGCCACAACTCTCGGACCGCCCCGGCGTTACCGAATGCGTTTGCTGGGTCGTTGGAAAGGGCGTTGCCGATTCCCTGACCCGTAACATTAGATGAATGGAAATCAGCCATTGTCTTAGGTGGTTGTTAATTGGGTTGGTTTGAGGACCAACGGCTCACCCCTTCAATATCATTCGGCCAATCCCGACCTGAAAACCTTGTCTGCTAATTCGTCAAAGTCATCAGGGCTAGTGATTTTCGCCACCTGATCAGAAAGTGTAGCCGCCTGTCCAGTTTGGACGCCAGCAGTGCGCGAAGCGCCGCTGGCTGCGGGTAGTTGGCCGGGCTTTTCAGTCCTTGGGGGCTGGGGCGAAGGGGATTTCTGCTGAGGCGTAGCTTGCTTTTGCTCTGGAGGGGCCTTTGGGGGGCCTCCCATATTTGGCGCTATATTAAGCTCCTTTGCGACCATTTGAGCGATCAAAACGGGCTTATTAGCGTCAAAGTAGCGATTATCGTCAGTGTCCCGAAGGGCCGCGTCGATCTCTGTTGCTCTGGCGTAGAACTCTGATCCTTCGTTTCCGAATTCTGGATAAAGCTCGTTTGCTTTTGCAACTGCGGAATCAAAAGCATGATCGTGCTCATTTACTGCTGCCGTCGCTTCTTGTTCTTCACGACTGGCGAGCAATTCCATAAGCTCTTCAGTTTCGCCAAGCTGATCCATTACGTCTGCGGCCTCATCAAGGTCGCCGTCACGGAGTGCTTGGCTATGCTTTTTGCGAAGGTCCTTTAGTTCCTGCTTGGCCTCAGAAAAGGTTATCTGAGATACCGGGTCGTCCTCTTCTGCCTCTTGAGCGTCGTCTTCTTCAACTGGCTCAATTCGGGCTGTCGGTCTCTCTTCAATGCCTAACCGCTGTCTTGCAATATCAAGTGCCTGTGAAAGGTTGATCGGTGCATCAGCGGCATCTGCGGCCTTCATTATTCGCAATGCCTCAGCATCCACTTGCTCTGTCGGACGTAATCGGAATTGTGGGATTTTCTCCCCCTCCTCTTCTACGTCTTCGGCTCCGTCTGGCTGACTTTCTTCTGCAACTTGCTCTTGCTCAACGGGTTGCTCTTCTCGTTGCTCTGGCTCTCCCTCCGGGGGGGCCTGCGCCTCCTCCTCATTCGTAGCCGTTTCCTCAGAACCCTGTTCATTTTCGAGGTTCTGCAAGAGTCCGGGGTTTTGCTCAATCTCGGCCATTAAGGCCTCGTATTCAGCTATGTCCCCGGCATCAGATATCCTGTCTGCCATTGACGGTGTGGCTTGTTCAGCAGTTTCCTGCTGGCTATCCACCTCGCCCGAACCCCCCAGATCGTCATTCCCGATCTCGGGTGCATTTTCTTGGATGCTTTCAGTGTCTGGGGCGGCTGCCTCCTCAACTGCTATATTTTCTCCCGAATGGGCCTCTGCCTCACTCATTGTGCTGGGATTTTGGTCTTTATTTGATACTTTGCAAGACTTAAATTGCAATCGTGGCCACTCCAGCAATCCCATCGGCGGAATTTAACTTCCCAAACCTGCTCTCTCCTCCGCCGGGACTGACGGTTGATGAGATGGATGTGGGGCAGGCATTTACCCAAAATGCCAACTCCACAAACGAGGGAACAGACAAGCTAAGGTCCCTGTTGATATATTTCCACATGTTTGAAGAGGTGGAACTTGTTGATAATAATGGCTTTAAGAGGGTTTGCTTGGTTAGGAGAACGGGCAAAGAGGAGGCTCCCACCACATGCTCCTTGGGGACCTTGTTTACCGACCCCACCGATGGCGATAAGAGATACTTGCAACAGGGGACGGTGAATTCTCTTACCGCTCACACAGTAATTGGCGGGGAGGACACCAGCTTCCACCCAGAGACGAGCAGTTTGTTTGTCAGGCTAAACATAACAATGGAAACCGAGGGGGAAGGGGAAGATGCCTTTTTCACCGGGTTGTGGGCGGCCAATTCCCCCCCGGAACTGGTTCAAGACGTATCCACCCCTATTGATGATGAGATTCGCTCCAGCAAGCCTTCGGACCTTAACATTTACGCCCCCTTGGGGAGATGGGACGAAAACACAAACGGGGATCTGGTTTGGAGCCCTGAAGGGTGCGGGGCGGTCACCTTCCAGATATGTCTGCTAAACGCCTATTGGGCCCAAGCCCATTACTTTAGGTCATAATGCCCTACGGGACTGAAAGAGAGAGGCTGTCTACTGAGGTCTTCCCAAAAGATGGGTGCATCTGCTGCGCCGGGTTACCCTGCCCTCCGCCAGAATTTTTCATCGAGCAGACCGAAGGCCTATACCTTGGGTTTCAGGCCAGCCCGGCGGGATTTGACCCCTCAATAGTCAACGCCATGCCCCCGAGCGGGTTTCGTATGCTTTGGCTGACTTATGTGAACGGTGTCCACCACGACGGCGAGGTGACCACGACTCCCTCCGGGGGGCCTGCCGTTAGCCACACCAAGACCAATGTGATTGATTATGATCAATACATCTTTTGGCCAGAGGCGATGAGGACCTTGGGAAAGCTGGAAAACCCTACCTCTCCAGAAGCCATCAAGGTTAGCTCTGGATCGGAGGACAATGGGACAAGGTCTGGAACTTGGGGAGTGGTGGGCGCGGTCGATCCACCGGACATGGAAAGAGGATATTCCTCTAATGGCACCGGGCTTCTAACCTACTCGTCAGGGACGCCTGCCACGGACACTCATGCGGGAACCACCTTTGCCTCAACTGGAAGCACCACGGAATATCGCGCCGCTGTGTCCGATACTGATTTCCTGCAAGTTGCAACAGTCATAGTAAATCACTCCCCCGGAGGAGGAGGAACTGCATATGCCGGTAAATACACTATTCAAAAGGGCTTCAAAGACCCACTGCCATTCGTTTACAGGGTGCGGCTTCCGTTCCCAACTGCCGACAGCCCAATGATGGAGGTCCTCTGGGATGTCGAGTTCAGGGTTGAGGGGGCGGCTGAATACTCCAAGGTGGGGACAGAAAGCTGGGAGGCAGTTGGGTCTGACGCCTTGAGTCTTGGCCAAGCCTTTATGTGGGAGTATCCAACCCTCGGGGACTTCCGGATCACAAATGTCCGCTTCAGATGCGGCCCGAGCCAAAGGTTTAAGGATTACGCGGTAGAGACAACAGACGGTCCTATTGCCCTGTCTACAGAAACCGCCTTTGACTAGGAGAGCTTGGCAGCCACTACGGCTCGCATGATCTTCCCTGATCTAGCCTCACTGTAGGCCCGGTATCCCAAGACCTCGTCGCAAGCCTTTATGACTCCCCTGTTTAGCTGGGTGGTCAACTGGTCACTATCCGGGTCGTTGACAATGGACTGCGCCTCGTCCCTCCTCTTTTGGATCATGGGAATAAAGTGGTCACTCCACCCTTCCTCCCTGCACATCCTCTCTACTCTCTCACCTACCTTCTGGGCGCGGTCATACTCTTGCTTCTCTTTGTCGATGCTCATACTACAGGAGGCTGCTGTCCGGGCATATTATCCTGCGTGTTTATGGCCTGAGGATTTCCGCTCCCTCCGGAGGGAGTGCCTTGTGGGGGAATCTGGAAGCCGGGCTGGATAATCTCGTCCACATGGGAAACCTGCATTGCCTTTAGCATCTGACGGTAAAGCTGGGCGGTGCGAACCTGTAATTCTGGGGGGAGAGAATAAAACTCAATAACCTTGGCGCTGGCCTGCTGCGCCTGAACAAGCTCCTGCTCATTCTTGTATCTGGTCATCTCTAGGCGCACATCCATGTCCACCTGCTTATCGACGTTCTCTGGGCCGAATTGCAGCATTTGCGCCGCCTCGTCCTCTGTATACATGAATGCCTCCCGCACATCGAGATAGGCAAGGGTGTATACGCAGAACTGCTTGAGGAGGTCCTCTAGGCCATCTTGCAACTGGCTGAGGTAGATGGAGAACATCTCCTGACCGGATCTCTCGATATTCTTGACCCCGGTAGCCAGTTTGGCCGTATCCATCCCGAGCATGGCGGCATCGTTCACATGAGAAACTCCGCTCATGTTGATTGCAACCTGCATGAAGAACTCGATCTCCTTGTAGATTTCCCGGCCCTTAACGTCATAGAGCGGGATGACCTTGAGGATGGTCTCTGGGTCGATGTTACCCTTGGGGGTGTATGTCCTGCCGCCATTAAGCTCCAAGTGGGGGTTCTCTTCTCCCTCCAGAGTAAGCTCAGGGTTCCAGAAGATGACATTCCCAGAGCGGGACTGAGAGTGGTTCCACCTGTTGACCAAGAGGTCCACTACTTCTTGCAAGGGCTGGAACACCTCCATGGTGCCTATCCCGTGCCAGCGCCCCTCTACCCGGTTTACCCGGGTGACATTAAACGGCCTGCGGCCATCAGGGGTCCGGTTTGCAACATAGTCGTAGAACAAGGGCCTCCGGTTCTTCTTGTCCAGCATGATGACGATGTCCTCCTGAACGCCGTCTTCGTCCGCATCAAAATGGATGTAGACCTCAGCAATCTCCACGACTGGCTCTCCCTCTAGCCCCGTGTCCGTTTTCCTGTTGTCGTCTTCGGAGTTGACCTTGTCGTGCCCCGAGCTTTCCCCGAGTTCTGGCCTCTCCTTAGTCCCGAATGCTTTCCTGTTGTCGTCAATGCGAACAAGCTCTTGCAACGACTCGAAAATCTTGGTGGCCGTCTCCCTAGTGGTCTCACCCTCATTATCTAGGGCCGAAACATAAAGGGACGCGATTTCGATTGCTGGCTTGTCATACAGGTGGACGCATATGTCGGCCTCTCCAAGGCTTGGCGCGTCGAGGGGGGCTAAGAAGTCCTTGTAGTAAATAGGCTTGGACTCTGCCCCCCGATACTGGACCTTCTGCCTTGGGACAATCTGCACCTCAAACCTGAGCATTTCCGGGCTTTCAAGCCCCTCTGGAAGCTGTGTTTCGCCATCCCTAACCAGAATCCAAATGGGATCGCTTACCACCCCGGGGTCCTGCTCGCTCTGGGTCGCCACTTGGGCCCACTGGTCATCCTCATAGATGTAGTCGGCATCTGCTGCCACAAAGGGAACACCCGCCGAGTCCACCGCGATAGAGGCCTCTTTGTTGAATTGGGTCCACTCTTGGCGGTAAATGGTTTTGGAGACCGTCTCCCCCCTGATGATAGCTCCCTCGACGGCGGCCATAATAGCCCCCTTGAGGTCGGCCTCCTTGGCCTTATACTTGCAATACTTGTCTGTTACGTCCGCAGGCTCTTCATCGCTTTTGCTCACCGGGTAGGCCCCGAACCATGGCTCGGTCCCAAGGAAGTAGCTAACGGCGCGGGAAATCTGTTGTTGGGCAATCCTCCTAGACAAGGGAACCGTGAGGTTGGATTCAGCGAAAATCCCCCCGACCAAGTATGCCCTCCAGTCGATCTGGTTATGGAAGGTCATCTCGTAAAGCTGCCTTTTGCCCATAAAGGACCCAGCGGCCTGCTTTACCGTGTCGTCGTGCCCCCTGCCATACCAGCTCGCTTGCGACGTTGACCCGCGACCAAGCTCATTCTCAAGGGTAGAGATCCTAGCCATGGCGTGAGTGATCAGGCGGTCCTCCTGCCGCGCAGTAAGTTGCAACGGGCTGCTAAAGACAACCTTGGGCTTCTCCTTTTCCCCGGCGTTCAGGGGTGGCTTAGGGGCGGTAATCACCTTCTCGGCAACCGCCTGAACTTGGCTTATGGCGCCAGATTGTCCTTCTTCACTCATCGCTTATCCTTGAGTTTTTTGTTGAATGTCTTTCTTGCCTCTAATTGGAAGTCGATGTTGCCGTAGGCGATTCCTCTTGCCGTATCGCTGGCTCTCCTCCGGGCCTTCGAGATGTCGCCAGCAGTTCTAACGGAAATTTGCTCCTCTTGCCAGACCCTTTGATAGGCTCGTTGGAAGATGTCATATTGCAACGAAGTCATCTTGTGCTTCTGCTTGAGCCCGGTCGCCTCGTCAGTGTAGACGTATGCATTGCTGACACGGGAAGGCATTATAAGGTCCTCCCTGTAGGGCTCCAACTTCCTCCCTCTGTTGATCATTTGGTCGTAATACTTGGGAGTGTAGGGCTGCTGCCTTGTAATCCACGAACCAAATCCCCGGGGCCTCTTGAGAAGGTCTCCATATGCGTCCCTTTGTGATCCGGGGGCAAATTTGTTTCTAGGCAGGTCTATGCCAAGCACCTTGCTGTCCATGCTGGGATACATCTCGTAGAGAAGAAGTTTCCAGACGGGGTTGGCGTCTCCAAGAGAAAGCCTAGCATCGTATGTAAGGTTCCCATCCCTAATAGGCTGCCTGAACACGTTGGGGATTAGGAATGTCGCAAATTGCCTCGCGGCCCATTTCTCAGCAGAGATTTTGCCACTAGCTATGCCGAAGGCGTCATTCATCCCCCTCAGCGAAGTTTTGTCTGTTAGCTGGCCAAAAAGAGTGTCCGTGAATAGTTCGTATCCGGCTTCAGCTATGTTGCGCTCTTTTCTGCCAAGCCTCTTAAATGTCTTCACCCAGTCTACTGTGGTCCCTAGGGTTATGGCCAACGGATCAATTCGCCCATAGTCGAAGGTGACTCCCTCCTCCCCCTCCGGAGTAACCATCTCCCCTATCGGGATAGCGCCAAACAGCAATGTCGCATCTCTTTTTATCCGAATCTTAAACGGACCCAGCCCGGCCCTGATGGCCGCCTCCCTCTCTGCTGGAGCGCCCTTTGTGAACTTGGGCATGGAGCCAGTAATCAGAATTGGCTTCTCCTCGTCATCTTCATCCCCTTCAAACATCGCCAAGATTGCTGCTGCCAAAACGGTCGAAAGAAGCTGCTGGGATAATTTCCTGATGGATTCTGCCGCCTTGGGGTCTGGGTTTCCTCGGTTTTTGGCTAGATACTGACTGAGCTTAAATGAGTGGTAGGCTACTGAGAAGGGGTTGGGGATTCTCGCATACCCCTCTCGGACAAGGTTGGCCAACACCCTTGCAAATGGAATTATTGTAATGCGGGTCATCCCGAGAGCGATTCGCAAGGAGTCCATCTTCGCAACCTCGGTAAGTCTTATCAGGCCGGATTCTGTGACCCTTGAAACTTCCTTGGATGCCCTCAGGCCCTTCTCTGCGTTTTTGACTTTCTGATCAATTGCGTTAATTGCATAAGCAACCGCATCTCCCACAGACGCCTGTGCCCCTGTAAGATCAGATGGGAGGTCCTTGGTGAAGACAGAAACATTGGCTTCTTCTGCCGCGAGCGTCCAACTAGAGGAGCCGGGGACGGTCATCTCCCTGTGGATGAACTGCTCTAGTTCAGCGCCCTCAAGGCCTTTTCCAGTGCCCACCCTATAGGCGATTCCGCCCACATGGGAGCCTGCGACAACGAACCTCATAAACTCGTCCACTCCCATGTTGAACCTAAGGATGTTTCTCCCGAAACCGCCAAAGCTGACCTTCCTTTTAGCGCCCTTTTCCCCCAAGGCTCTTCTGGTCAGGGCTGGTCTTTCCCACTGTTTCCCAAACATTTTTTCTAGGCCCTGATCGACATAGTCGAGCAAGTGGCCCATTTGGTAGCCACGCACCTCTTCGTGGGTTTCCCCCCTGTATTCCCCTCCCTCAACGCCGCCTTTTACGAAGGAGTTGAAATAAGCTGTCTCGGTGTCGTAAGCGAGGAATCCTTGGTATATCGCCATGCCAAGATAGGTCTTCATCCCCCTTGCGATATACTTGAACTCTCCCATCTTGGCCGCCTCCGGGTGCTTTGCCAACTTGTTCAAAAGAGACTCTGCCGCCTGCTCCCCAATCATCCTGTATCCCGCGAAGGGGACGGACATAAGGTTCACAAGAACAGTTTTGGCCGAGAACACGTTCCCATACCAAGACCCGAACGTCCGCGTCACATAGTCAATGTCAATGTCATCAAGGGATCTGAAGGCGGCCTGAACGTGTATTGGGTTGTTTACATTAAATCCTTTTTGGGCGAGGGCCTTCACGGACGCCTTAAATGATCGGTCTAGGACCTTATTGACATCCTGATCGGTTCCGGGCTCCGCCTTTCCGGACAGGGGGGTGCCGCTTGCAAAGGACCCCATGTTGTTCTCGTTATATCCGCGCTTAACCAGCTCTCTCACCTTGGGCTCCAGAAGACCTCTGAACTTCTCCATGGCCCTTCTTTGCCCGGCCTTAGAGACGCCAGTCGCCGCCTCAATGGCCGCTGCATCAGCCCCCTCTCTGGCCATTTGCACGACCTTCCGGAATTTGGGGGTTAGCTCTCCAAGGGCCGCCTGATCGGTGGTCGTCCCAATTGCGACCCCGTCATTGGAGGAGTTGAATATTTCCTCTACAGACATGCCGTCACGACTAAGGACCCGCTTGGATTGCTCCAGCCTGTTGCGTTGCAACTTTTTCAGGTCCTCATCAAAGGCCGCTTTGCTGGACTTGGGGACACTATACCCCGCGTCCTTCTTTCCCCCGTGCTTCTTTCTTAGGGCCTGCATCTGACCCGGGGGCACCGTATTCATCGCCATGCCAAGTGCATACGCCGCTCTTTGTGCCGGGGTCTGGAACGGGTCCCTCATCGAGGTCATCGTTCTTGCAATTTCGCCTCGCAGCTCTTGCAAGGCGTGGGCAAAGGCCATCACCTTGTCAATTTCAGCTTGGTTTCCAGATGTCAGTGCTTTCTGGAAGTCATCTGCCAGAACCTGCATCGAGGCTATTTGGAACTCAGGAGTTCCGGGCTGCCCCAGCTTTTCCGCCGACTCAAAGACCCTCCTCCTGATCTCGTCGTCGCCCTGTGACTTTCTCTCTGCGGAGGCCCCAGTCTTCCACTGAGGGAAGTTCTGCGCGATGAATGTCTCTTCGTAGATTTCCTGAGAAACGTCATATGCGTTCCGGACCTCTGGGGTTTCCCCCACCTTGGCCCTAGAGGGGTCGCCCTTGACGACTTTCTCCCCAGCAGCATTCCTAGAGTCTCTTTTCTTGAACAACTTGAGGCGCTCCCGAAGGGTCTTGCCTCTTTTGTCCATTCTCCCCTTGGCCCTTTCCGCGCCCTCCTCGGAGTCTTTTGGCCCCCTCTGGAGGGTGGGTCCTACAGTCCCCCCTCCCGTTTCCTGATCGAGGTCATCTTTCCCCTTATCCGAGACATCTGGCTTTCTAGCGCGATCATCTCCCTTTCTGCTTCTTTGCGGCCTGTCAATTCTAAGGCCGTATCCTTTAGCACCTTGCCCAGTAATAAATGCCTCCGCCTCTTCTTCATCAAAGTCTTGTTCAAACCTTTCATAGTAGTCGTGTAGTGTGTCTGTTTTCTCTTTTGATTTCCTTCTCAGGACATCAATATCGTTGGTTCCCAAAATGTCTGCCACCGTTGCAAACCCTTGCAAGGAGGTTGCAAGTCCACCAGCAGAAAACGTGAGCCCCCTTGCAAGCTCCTGCCCCTCGCTGTTGATGTCTTGATGCAGCCCTTCGTGCAAGGCGACCCCCCCCACCTCGTCCAGAAACAACTGGTATAGGCCTATGTGATAGTTTTCCTCCACGCCTCCAGCTACCTCAATGATCTCCTCCATGCTATGGGTGTCTCGTACATGCCACAATGTTGACAGCGGATCATGGTAAATGACGGTAGGGGGGGCATTCATCGGCTGGTCAGCCTTGGTCTGCTCGTCTGTAATATACGATATAGGAAGGTGAAGTCCGTATGCGTTGGTCCCAACTGCAAACCCGGCAAATCCCGCCCTGCCAAATTGCTCGTTACTTTGGTATCTCGTCGCGAGATACTTCAGGACCCTTCCTTGGACCTGATAGTAATCCTCTGCAATATCGGCAACCAGTGGGTCAGTCGCGAACTCTTCAACAAGTTCGGAGTCAAGAGTCCCCGACAAATCTAGAAAATGAAACTCGCCGGGAACGGCTGCGTCTCTGGGATCTTGCCCCCACTCCTTGACGGCGGCGTACCGAGCAAACTTTTCCGCCTCCACGCCATACTGCTCTTCATTGCGCCACGGCCTGCGAATAAGAGCAGTGTCCCCTCTGCGGTCTATCCACTTCTGACGCCTTTGGATGTAAGCCATTTGGGACAGCTTGCCCATGAATAGCTCGATTTCGTCTTTGACCTCTTTCGAGACAGAGTTTCTGTCGAGGCTAAACGGGTAACCTGCCTCCCCGGCGTCAACTTTCGATCTTATATTGATCGCAATGCCACTAACTGGGACAAGGGCCTCCTGATCCACGCCAACAGCAAAATTTTCTTCAAATTGATAGATTGTTCTATTGAGTATTTTGCCCGTAACCGCGTTGCTTTGATGCTTCTTGTCCCCGTCCTTCGCGAGAATTTCTATCTCAAACAGGTCCGTTTCAATGTTCCCGTCCTCAATCACGACCCAGTCTTCGTCAGGATAACTCGCTTCGTGCGCCGCGTATCCACTGGGCTTCCATCTCGCTATGCCAGCGAAATCACTAATCGATGGCCCCTTTAGCGCCCCGCTCCAATCTGTCTCAATTTGTTTGATGATTGGGCCGCCGGGACCGGGGAAGTTCTCCTGAATACGTTCTTTATGTGCCTCGATTCCAGCAATGACGTATTTCCTTGTTATCTCTAGTGCCGCCTCTGGCGAGTAGTCATCAAACCAACTCCTCGGGGAAAGGCCGGGGTCTATGGGGGTGCTCGCGGGAGAAGTCGCCCCTTGTTCTACATACCCGGCGTCCTCGTATTCCCTCCCGACCCTGAGTGTGGGAGTTAGCTTTGCCGCGCCCTCTACAAAGGCAGTGGCGTTAGTCCAACCCCTCCCCCACTTTTCGTTAGCCTTGTCATTCGCATTCGGGAATCCCAAAACATATGCCGTCCCCGTGTCGCCACCCTCAGGGGCATGGCTCACGGTCAACTTCATGCCCGGAAGGATTTCTGTTTCGTTCCCGGGCTCCAGCATATTTTCTGGAGTTTCTATTCTCCCACGGGTTAAGTAATCCTCGTATGCGCCGGGGCCTAGTTCCAGTTGCGTCAGAATCCTCTCGCCTTTTTCGTTTTCGTTGATCGTGGACACCCTGACATTGTTGGGGCCCATCAGGAAAACGAGCTTTGCAATCCCAAACCCGCCGCCTTCTCCAACGCCCTTGCCCGAAACGAAGGCAGGGAGGAATTTCGTCCATACAAGTTCAGGAGACATTCCCACCCCATTGTCGGACATCGCGAATAGATTCCCTGCATAGGCGTCTCCATTCTTGTCCACCAATTGCACCTTGCCACTGTCTTGCCACGCGAACCCTCCCTGATTGACCAAAATCGTGGGGTGGTAGGCCTCAAACCCTTTGGGGAAATCTCCAAAGTCAGCACTTGCCTTCCAGTTTCTGACCATGTTTTCCACAAGGACCTCGTCTTGAATACCCGCCTTCAGAGCATCTGCGCGAACAAACTCTTCTATCCTATCGTGCAACTTGGCCTCTTCTGCGGCCTTCTTCTTCATGACGGCATCCACAGAGTTCTGGAAAAGCTCTTTGCCCAAAGTCCCAGTGGGGTCGGTGCCATACATATTGGCGCCAACCAGCTTCAACATTCTCTTTATGTCGAAGGTGGAGGACTCCTTCAGGTCCGCTGGCTTGTCTGCGTCAGCGTCATCAATTCCTCGCTGCAATGCCGGGGCATTGATGCGCGGCACGATCTTCCTGAAGTCAGCCTCCAGTTGCTTGTCTAGTTTTCGGGACTTCAGGAATTCCCCCAGATGGGTGGGCCACGTTAATTGGTCATGAAAGCGCCCCCAGTGACGCCCGATCATGAGATCAAATGCAACGGCCTTCCCGTTCTCTATTGTGAAATTATTCGACCCTGCGTCACCAATGCTCAGATCCTCTGAGGGATCGTAAAAATTATATGCGTCAATAGGGATCATCCCTATATCGATCATATGCAATACCAGTTTCCCCTGCTTGAGGACCTTGCCCTTGCGCTCTAGGCTTTCATAGTCGGGAGCTACGGGCCCCAACACATCCGAGTCTTCTTGCGAGTATGGCTGCCTGACATGTGCATGGAGCTTTCCGTTCTTAACTATGAACCCAAGAAGCTCGTATGTCGCTTCGGGGAAATAGTGGTTGTGCCATATAAGCCTATTGAAATACTCCAAGAAGGAATCGTCGCCATGGAATACCTTCTCTACATACTTCCCCTTGTGGATAACCCAGTTCTCGTATCCACCCATCCCCACCGCTGCATGGTCGTGGAAAAATCGAGCCGAATCGTTGATGAGGTCATTATCCTTTGCCCATCGCTTCAGGAGCTTCCCTTCGACCTTTTTGACCCCCGGGTAGGCATACATTCTGGTTTTGGGGTCAACCCCCGCCGCCCTCAGGACCCCATTAAACGCTTCGTCTGTTTCGTAAAGTCCTCTAAGGTGGGCGTAGGCTTCTTCGCCCGACTTGCCGATAGTTCCGAGGCTCTTTTCAAGGACTTCTTGTGACGGTCCCGCCTCCGTTTGGCGAATTCCCGTGATGGTGAGTTCCTTCTCGCGCTGAAGGGTGGGGGTGCTTTGTCCTCGTCCTCGTCCTCGGGGCCCCTTAGTTCTTGGAGCGCGACCCGTGGCAGGGACCAGTCTAGTCCCATCTTTTTGAGGCTTCTCTGCACCCTTTTTAGTTTCTGGATCTCGCTTTCCGACAAACCATTCAGGATAGAGGGATCGACTTCTCCCGGTGATGATTTTTCTTGCTCTGGCATTGCTGTTATTCTGCCACGTTTTGGTGGCCTCAGCTAGATGATTCGGTTTTTTTTCTCCGCTGGGATGGATAAGGCGGATTCCCTCCCAAGCGATTGACTGCATTTGCCGTGGCTGGATACCCCTGCGGCGAGCGGCCTCTCTGTATGCATCAGCATACAAATGATACAGCCCCGAAACTCCCTCAACTGCCGAGCCTGCCGCTCCCTTGCCGCCGAAGTTGTGTTCCACCGCAAGTGCTGTTATCCCCCACGGCATCAAGTGCGCTGCCGCCACCGCGTGAGTGTCCATGGTGACATCTCCCATCGGGCTATTAGGCGCGACTATGTTGTTAAAGAAACTCCGGACCTTGTGTTCGGCTCCGAGAATCCTGTTAAGGTTTTCAAGGCTCCCATTCTTTAGAATTGAAATTGCATCTGCAAGTTGGGCGGCAGACCCCCAGCCATGCGTCGAGGGGGTTCCTTCTTCCCCGGATCGCAATTGAGCTTGTGTGGGGCTGTTTCTTTGGACATGCAAAATATCCCCCTCCGGGGTCATCACATCGTATTCGGCCCCCCAGTGGTGATCAGCCAGCAATCTCAGGGCCCACGCTTGAGCTTCCGCGTCTATTTTCCCTAGCTGGTTGATGGTGTAACCATAAAGGCCCTCCATGATCACACGCCTATCATCCCTCTTCATCTCATCAAGCCTCCTGTTATAGGCTTGCCGCAGTGATGTTTGCCTCGGCGTCTCGCCATCACGCACTTTCTTCCTTGCCGACGGTGCCGCCTGCGCCTTGGCGATCATTCTCTCTATGGCTTCCCCATGAACCTTGGGGTCTATCGCCTCGTTCCGGTTATTCGCCCAAATATCAATAACCTTCTTGGCCTGTGCCGCGTTCTTGAACCAGTTATTCTTCGGGGAAAGAGATGCAATGACGCCAGCAACCTGAACCTTGGTGTATCCGTATCTCTTTGCTAGGCGATTTGCAAGTTTGCTGGCCCCGTCATACCAATGCGATGCCCTTTCTCTTACTTCCGTTGGCAGGGCGTCATGAACGGCCAAGATATTTTCGACCATCCACTCAATTGCCTTTTCTCTCTTTCTGTGCGGATTCTTCTCTGACCGAATGCTTTGCGGGAGATGATCGTAATCAAACGACTTCATGTGCGCCGTCAGGAGTTCCTCGCTCACCGACGCTATGCCAATGTTACTGCTGGCGTCCCGGCGCTTTCTGGAGGTCGTCGCCGTTTTCCTTGCAGTCCCAACGCGGAACCTGTCATTGCTTGCATTGGGCTTGGATGCGGCTGATTTCTGGAGGGAGAGACCGGATGTCAGCCTGCCTCTGATGGACTCCCACTCTGCCCCAAGATCAATTCCTGCGTAGAACTTGCCATCATGCTCAATAACCTTGGCGGAATTTCCATATATGGGCTTGTAGAGGTTTTCTACCAGCTTCTCGGCGGCGGCGCGTTTCTTGAATCCGGTTTGAGGCCTGCCATTAGGAAGCGCGAGGACCAAGTCCCTTTCGTCTACCGCAATGGCTCCATTGAGAAGATTTCTGTGTAACCGGGATACTAGCTCGGCATCAGCCCCCAAGGAATTCCCAACGATTTCGTTGTCTGCAAATAGCTCGGCAAAGGCTACTCTCGCCTCGTCAGTGAGCTTATACCCTCCCTCCTTGGTTACGTCCTTATAGATGGCGTAAATGGCTGGGGCTAAGGTTGAAAAAGCTCCCTGTAGACCCGGTTCCGGAGACTTGCCTTCCTGCAAGAAGGCCTCAAGCCCTTCTGCCATTGTCTCGATAGGCCTTGAGGGATTGACCTCCTCTGCCCATGCGTTCATTTTGGCGGCATTTTGGGGCCCGATAGCCGCATCTAGAAGACTTCCTCTGGACGCGGGGTCCTGAATCTTCTGCAACACATGAACGAACTCATGCAGAAGAGTGGACGCGTCGCCTTTTTCAGAAAGGCCAATGTAAACCCTAGAGCCAGCGGGGTCTGCTTCGGCTATCCCCTTTACTTCAAGTTCGCTCTTGGCCCTTGTCTTCCGAACATATTCAGCATCTGCTTTTTTGTATTCGGTTTTTTGATCCTCTGTCGCCTTCTCTATCTTCTGGTCTACGTCTACCAGCTCCTTTTTGAGTTTGGCCACTTTGGGGTCAACTCCCCCCTCCCAGACAAGGGCAAGGCCCTCCGTTACAATTGCCGATATCTCTTCAGTTATCTGTTCTTTACGAGATACAAGCTGTTGCAATTTTTGTATCCCCTTTTCAGAAGGCCCTTTTCCGACCAAAGCCAAGAATCTGTCTTTGGCTCTTCGGAGTGCTGGGATGACTGCGGGGTTTCCATCTGCCACATCGGCGGTAATGGAGGTAACCATCCTACTGGCTGCCAAAGCCCTACGAGCGCGTTCCGTGAAGGTCGCGTTTTCCAGAACGGAGCTAAGGCTTTCATTTATATTTGTAACTTTTCCCAAGTAAGACTTAACCGCAGATTCAAGGGCGCCCGATCTTGCTTCTTCCCCGGCTTTAGAGGCTTTCACCCACTCATCCACAAGGGAGGTAAACTCTCCGCCCACTTTTACTACGTTTACAAAGGCGTAGATAGTCTCTTTTGAGAGATCCGTCTTTGTTGACACTGCCGCGACCATCCCCTTGATGGCTTTCAGGACCATGTCCAGCTCGTCAACTGACAGGCGTCCCCTTACGACCTGCGAAGCGTACGCGGTTCTAGTTGCTTCATTAACCGTGTCCTCATACTTGTGCGCGTTTTTCTCTCTCGCCTCTGCGCGAGTTGCAAAGGTTTGAGTTCGTCCCCCGGGGAGGGTTACTTCGTATTGGCCTCCCCGTAGCCTTCTAATATTTGGAGGAAGAACCACATCTTTGCGGTCTGTGATGCGGCTTTCTGGAACGGCCACGCCGAGATCGGCAAGAACTCTATCGCTTGTGTTCTCGGCAATGAGGGCCATCGCCATGCGCTCATAAAATTTCAACTCCTTCTCCAGCGTGGGGTTGCCAGCAATGATAGTTCTGATCCGGTCTAGGAACCTCCTGAGGTATTTGAGGAACAGGCCAAGGGGGCCATTTCTTACCGCTCCTCTGGCCGCCTTGCTTCTCCCCCCCTGCTTGATGGCCTGCCGCATCGTGGCCACTAATAGTGGGTCCGTGATTAGGTTTTCTACAAAGTAGCGAAGCACATCGGCATCAGAGGCGTCCTCGCCTTTCAGCGTCGCGCTCCTAGCCCTTTTGGCCATTAACTCTTGGGCCTTAGGCGGGAAGAAGTCAAAAAGGGCTTTGGCCTCTGCGTCAGAGAGAACCCCTTTGGTGCCCAACTTGGCAATGATTTCAATTTCTATCCTTCTCTGCTTCTGGTCAGACATTCCGTCCACCTTGGAGCTGAGAATTACATCTCCATCTTCCGTTATGACGTAATTTTTCCCTTTGGGAACGGGAGACTCCTCGGTCTCGGTTATAACCTTCCTAACTAGGCCAAACCCTTGCAACGCGGAGGCTACGTCCCTGCTCTCCTTTGGAGTCTTGGCGGCTGGCTTTTTCTTGGCTGGAGCGGTTTGGGTTGTTGGGGCGTCTCTGCCAATCTCCTCCACTGAGGACAAAGTCTCAGGGGCATTTATTTTGGCCGCCGCAGCATCCCCGGCCTCTGACTTGGTTTCCGCCTCTACTACAAACGTCTTGGTCTTCCCTCTGCCAACATTGATTGTGGCCCTCCACTTCTTCTTCCCTCCGGAGGGAGCGGCCTCTTCACCCGCGACAGGTTTTTCCCTAACGACAAATTCCCCGTCTTTTACTTCGACAACCTCGTAGAGGTCCTTGTCGATCTTGGGAGTCTTCCCACCGGAGAGCGTTCTTAGCCGAGTGTCTGCTTTTTGCCTAGTGTCATACGGCTCGCCTTTCGCATTTTTTATGACCTGTCTCCCTCCCTCAACGGAGACGCCCTTGACCTTGCTGGGGTCAGCAAGGCCCTCCCGCGCTTTCGGCGCTGCCTTTTCAGGCTTGGCCGCTTCCTCAGGCTTGGCCGCTTCCTCAGGCTTGGCCGCTTCCTCGGGCTTGGCTTCTTTGGGGGCAGGTTCGGCTGCTTCCTCCTTAGGTTCGGCTACCTTGGGTGCAGGTTCGGCTGCTTTGGGCGCAGGGGCCTCCCTGACTTGCTTGAGTCTGGCTTCCTCATTTAGAGATATTAAAAATTTGGCCGCATCGGGATCTAGCTGCCTAACCGTCCTTATCCCGTCCTCTGTAATTACAAGCTGGCCGTCTACCTCTCTAATAGCAGGATTCCCCTGCTCGTTTGTCGCTTTGTTTACCGCCCTGAACTCGGTTGAGGTTAGCTCGCTATCGTCATTAACCTTGCCGCTTGCAATTTTAAGCAAGCCCCGAGCCTGATGCACTTTGTCGATTTGGGCTTGCGCTTCCTCGACAAGGTTTTCGTTCCCTAGCTCAGAATAGTAGTTCCTGCTTCCAGCGGCGGATTCCTCTATGTTTTTGAGATTCTTGTGAGCCTCGATTGCAACTTGCAAGTTTTTGGCCGCAACGCCACCATCATTAGAGCCTTTCCCGGGGTTGAAGTTTATTAGCTCCAGCCCGGCCTCAACCTCCCCTTGGGTATATTCTGTTTTCCCAAAGACATCGCCAAGTGCCGCACGGGCAGTCTTGGGGTCAGAGAAGTTTTCTGCCGTCATCCCGGTTTGCCCGGCAGACATGGTCGCCCCCATGAATCCTCCAAGGACCAAACCAGCAACGCCAGCGTATGCTGATCGACCAAGGACCTCGGAAAACGAAGCGTCATCAAAGGATAGACTAGAGATGAGCTGATCGGAGAATTCTTCTGCGCCCTCGTAGAGGGAAGCGCCTGCGACGGACTTGACTGCTGATATGAACTTTTCTTTTCTTTTTGTCCCCTCGGCTCCAATGGCTCTCCAGAAATCTCTAACGGTCCACTGGTTTACTACTTTTGGTGCGAAAACCTTTTGAATGCCCGTAGTCCCAAAAGCCCTGACCACGCTCGCGGTAATCACCCCTGTAACCATCGCCCTGCCCCGCACCGCTGGGCTGGAAGCAAGTTCATCTTCTTCCTCTTCGGTTAGAATCCTCCCAAGCTTCTCTTGGAGCTTTGACTTGGACTCTTCATAGTATAGTCCCCATGATAGCCCCGCAGACTGGAACCCGGCTCCGGCAGCCGACCCGCGAATGCCCCATTTTGCAGCAGCTTTATCTAGGTGTTTAACTTTCTCCTCGGCGCTCTTTGCCTTGCTTAGGGCTCCTTTAGTGACACTGCGATTGATGGACCTTTCGATCCCCTTGGTCATTGCCTTTCTTCCCACTGTTGCCCCCGCTCCGCCGGGGACAAGCGAGAACAAGAGGGACGGTCCTTCCTCAAGCAGGATGTCCGAGGCCTTGGAAAGGAGCGCAAAAGGGCCCCATGTCATTTTCGTCCCCGCGAAATCTCTGCCTTCTCTCTGCTCGGCCAAATTGTCAGATGCCCATATTGTCGCATCTTTTGCTCCGGGGATTGTAAGGACTGCGCCTATTCCTGTAAGAGTTTGAACGAACTTCCCGCCCCCCATCATAAGGCTTCTAAAGGGCCTTGATGCCGTTGCAACGAATCCGTCTCTCTTGCCTTCATACTTGGCCACATAGGCGGCCATCTGGTCATTGAAGCTGGGGATCTTCTCCCGGGCCTTTGCTTGCATGTCACGGAGGCTTTCCATGCCCTCCTCAAGGTTTCGGGCGCTCTCCCTGAGATACGAAGCGTCTTCCCCTGACTTCTCCTTTGTGGAAATCTCATCCCTCAGCTCTGCCAACTTCTCGCCTCTTTCTTGCAAGCCAGACTCGTAGCTTTTCCAGTCATAATAAAATTTCTTCCGGAACTCGGCTGGGGTAGGAGTCCCGCCGGGGACGGCGTATGCGGCTGAAGCGCCGTCATATATGCTGCTTGCATATGTAGTTAAAAGCCTTTGATAGGTTTGCTCGGAAAGATAGTGGTCCCTAATAACTTGCGGGGCCTTGGAGGCGTTGATAGCCGCCTTGTATCCATCCGCATCGAACAGGTTTGTGTCCGGATGGAACAGCATGGTTCCATCGGACCTAAGCCTTATAGCCTCTTGGTCTGCCTTCTTTGGCCACGGCTTGTGGGTCTTCTCGACGTCCTCAAGGGCCTGAAACCTCTCCTGCTCCGAATACCCCTTTTCGTCGAACCACTCGTTGATCCTTTTGTGCTGCCCGGGCTGGTCGCCGTATTGCTTCCCACGCTTCGCTGACTTTACAGCAATGGCACCGCGCCGCATTAGGGCATCGAGCATACCACCAGCCGTATATGCTAAATTCTCGTAGAAAGGGCCAGAAGTAACGTCCGTGCCTGTTTCGTGCCGGAAGGACAATGGCAGCCCCATTTCGGCTTCGCCTTTGTTTAACCGGACACCAAAGCCATGCTTGCCAATTGCCTTTAGGGACCCCGGGCTGGAGCCAGCCATCTCATACAGCTCGGTTGAAAGCTCCGCAAAATTCTCGGAATTTTTCGCAAAGGCCTGCTGAACTTGATCAGATATGTTGCGCTCCAGCTCTAATACCCTTTGCAGGATATACTCCTTTTTATTTTCGGGAGTATTAGTCAGCTTGCTAATGCGGTCATCTCCCGGGACCCCCTCGTCTGCTGTATGCCCCGCAGGGCCTTGCAGGAAATATTCAATGTCATCAGGAATCGCCTTATAGCGGCCCCTGATGAGCTTCTTCATCTCTTCGTAAGATTCGTGGATCTCTTTGTGGTAAGAGGGAGCGATGGTCTCCCCCCTGCCTTGGGTTCCCAATAATCCGGTTACCTCTTTTTGGCTCCTCGATATCCCAGATATGGTAGACTCAATGGCCTCTTTTTGTTTCTTCTCCCACTCCTCGTGACGGGCCTTGGTGAAGCCCCGCATGTCCTCAATGGCATCACCGATAATCGGCCTAAGGAGATCCAAGGACTCGCTCCTTGCCTTTACCTCTTTGACTCCTTTGTCGTATTCAAACCTCTCCCTCAGGTAGTCCTTCGTGGCCTCTGCCCACTCTCCCCTGAGGGTAACGCGCCCTCTCTTAATCTGATCCGGTGTCGCCCCGGATTGCAACCACTCCATGAACCCCTCTTCAAGTTCTTGGACGTTTTTGTGATATGCACCAGCGGCCTTCTTCTCGTCCTCAGAGACGGATTTGGCTCGCTCATTATTAATGCCTACCTCTCGGTTATAGGCGTCAATAAACGCGCTTGTTCCCTTGGGGTCCTCCTCAGCTTCTGGGGCCTCCCATGTTCTTCGCCCGTAGGTGCCGGGTCGGTCTCTTGCAAGATCCTCGGGGAAGCCCTCTGAGATTCTCCCCTGCCTCTTGATCTGTTGGTCGATTTCGGCTATTTCCGAAACAGACTTATCATCAGCATCTAGAGCTGCCCTTTGCGCGGCAATAGACTGCTGTTTTTGCTCCAGAAAACTTTGCGCCGCTTCATCGCCGTTTTCAGCTCGTTCACGAAGAGACTCAAGGTAGTTTAGGTCTTTATCTAAATCCTCTTCAGCCGATCTTCTTTTGGCCGGGGACATCGGGGCCCTAGCCGGGTCTTTCCTGATGGCATCTATCTGGTCACCCAGACCCGAAATCTTGGCCTTGGCGTTTGCCCTGTCGGACTTTTCCCTTTGGAGGTCTTTGAGGGTCTGCCTGTGATCAGCGACCTGCTCGTCAGAAAGGGATAGCCTCAATCTGCCATCTTCGTCCTCTAGAAGATAATCAGAAAGCCCCTCATCCGAGGCTCTGGTTCTGGTGATCTTGTTCTGCCTAGCAACCCTATCGTTCTGGATTCTTTCAACTTCGGCATCCCTAGCCCGTTGCTCTCTCTCTTTCTTCTCCTTCCTCAGTTCTTGCTCTCTATTTAGAGCGTCGAGTCTCCTCTGGTGCCTAGCTACACCAGAGCGAAGTTCGGATAAGCCATCAGAGTCCCCATAAGGATTCTGGATAGGCGCATCCTTATAAGGGTCCTCTATATCAGCCATTTACTTGACGGGTTATTTCACCGGGAGAGCCCTATCTCCCTGCCGCCTGCTGCGTTTATGCGGCTGCCGCCTGCTGCGTTTATGCGGCGTCTCGGCTTCCCCGTCGTCCCCGTTGCCCCGCTTCCTCCGGTCGCTCCCTTGTTTCCGGCAACCGTTGTGCCATCTCCATCTTTGCCTTCACCATACTCAGGGACTTCAGTTTCGGGCGTCTTCGGCTTCTCCGTTGGATTCCTGTTCCGGAAGTCATAATCGAAATCTTTCGCAAGTTTGGCCTCGTCGGTGAGGGACTGAATATTTCGCTCCCGCTTCTTGGCGTAATCGCCTTCGTTCATGGGCCGGAACTGATCCCTTTGCTTGTCGGACATCTTCTGGAATTGCCTGTGGGCCTGAATATCGACCTCCCCCTGTGTCATGCCCTTGTGCTTGCCTCCCGTGTATCTATATGCCCCTTTTGTCTTGCTGGACATGGTCCTTCCTCCCCTGTTCCCGCGATGCAGGGCCAAAAATCTCTCAAACCCAGTATTCCCAGCTCCCGCATTCTCAACGGGGGCGACACTGGCGGCCTTTCCTGTTGGGTCTGTTTCAGTAGCGCCGGGGAGATCGCGGGACCTCTTCCGAATATTGGACTTGCTAAACATTTCGCCATATCCTCCCATTTGATTCCAAGAGGTTGGCCGCTGGGGGATGGCCATGGGTGTTTTTGGGCGCGTTACAGGTGTTGGGGGCATGGTCTTTAGTCTTTAAGAACTTGCAACATTACACCATGCAACTTATTTCCTTGCAATGCCTAAAAAGAAGCCAGAAAGCATACCTTTGCCCTCCTCCCCTCCGGAGGGAACAGTCGAGAGGGAGACAATTGTCAAAGAAACGGAAGGCAAAATCAAAAAAGCAGCCGAAGAGGGCCGCCTTTCCATCCGAGCCGCTGATCTGGCTCCCAAGATCATCGAGTCACTTGCAATTAAGTTTGGCCCGGATCAGGTAGTTGCAAAAATTGCAGAGTGCATGTCGGCCACCAAGACGATGGCCATTGGGGGGAAGCCGTTTGAGACTCCGGATTACAAGACCCGGCTGGATGCCCTGAAGCTCCTATTGCAATATCAGGTTGGGATGCCCGTTTCCCGCAGTGAGGTGGTGACCCATAATGTGGATACCATGCAAACACTGGAATCCAAGATGCAGAAATCCCCGGCGCTGAGAAGGGCGGTCGGCAGAATGCTTGATCGGTCGAAAGAGGAGGATGGCGAGATTCTGGAGATCACCAATGAGCCAGTCGTCGATGGCGACATAGAGGAGGCCGAGGAGGTCTTGCAGGAGAGGCCTGAGCCCAAAGAAACCCCTGTGGAATCAGAGGTGAGAAAGAAGATCCTTTCTAAAGATCTCAAGGTCAAGGGGTCGCTGGGGGCGGTGGAGAAATACTCCCGGTAATTTACACTTGTAAGTGCCTTGCAAATGTGGATTATAGTAGGGCATGGACAGGCCACAGAGCCCTGTTAGTGAGTTTCCGCCTATTTTAAAGGAAGGCGGGTGGGTCGATATCGGCTACGACTCGGCCCTAAAATTTAGCGAGGGTAAACTTTGGCACAGGCTGAACGGGAAAATTGTTTCCCGTCCTGAGGGGTGGCTCATGGTCGAAAGGCCATTGCTGGTTTGGATTCTGCAATACGCGACTCGGGAAACTTGTGTTGACACAGGGTGTAAGCCTGCGTAGGCTGACACACATGGATGCAGAACTTCTAAGCCAGCTCAAGGCCACCCTATATGCTCATGCCAAAACCGTTGAGTGCCTAGCGACACTTAACGCAATGCGTGTTGAGAACGAGGATCACAGATCAAAAGGAAAACCCGACCCCCATCCCGCTGAGTCTTTCAGGGATGTAGCAACAGAGATTTCCCAATATGCCGAGGAGCTTGCAGACTAGCTTCGACACACGCGAGGAAGCCTATTCTGCATTGCCAGACTGGCTTGGTCATTACCAGCCAGTAAACATATCCTCACAGTGGGTATTTGACTGGGAAGCGATTGGCTCACTTGTTAGGAAGCGGCGAATGAATACGGGGATGTCCCTGCGTTCAATGGCGAAGTGGATGAGCATCTCCGCGACATACCTTTCCGATCTGGAGAGAGGTCTGAGGCCGTGGCCTCTTGAGAGGTTACATGATGCGTCGAGTGTTTTGGATATGGCCGAGAGAAAACAATCTGAATAAATGGCTAAAGAGGAAGAAATAGAAACTCCGGAGGAGATCATTGAGAAGATCCTCCCCGAGGAGAAGGATCAGGTTAAGCAGTTAGTCACCGGGCTAACGAACGAGTTGATGGAGAAGGACCAACAACTCCGAATGCTTCAAAAGGAGCTAAAACAGGCCATTAAGCGCAAGAAGCCAAAGTATGACCCGCGACTTGGCAAGGTTGCCATGGTGATGTTCTCCCGGCCCAAGGAGGAGGATGCCAAGATCAGGATGCACACCGCCGATAAGGTTCAGGCGAACTTGGCATTACAGACGGTGAAGAACATGCTCTCCGACTCCGATAACGATTTCATTGGTGCCTATTTCCTATGCCCCATGAAGGGGTATGACGATGGGTATGAGAGACTCCAGACTAATGCCGAGGCTGCTTGGCACTTGTTTGAGTTGCTGGACAAGGACCTGAAAACACAAGACCCAGATGCTAAAAACCAAGATACCGGACAAGAGGACGAGGAGAAACCTCAGGAAGAAGAATAACTTCAAGATCACAACGGAGGACTGTGGCTTCTGCTATGTCTCCTCTGGGATTGTCACCGGGTGTGACCCCGGGCGCGAGGCTGGCGAGGATGGCTATTGCAGTCGATGCAGGTCGCCCCTGCCCCCCAAGGGGAAGATACTCTCGCAAAAGCGGCTTGAAGTTCTGGACGCTGACAAAGATAAAGTTGCGCTGGGATATGTCATTAAAGTAAAAAGAAAGCTCGACGGCAAAGAGGACTGGTATCTCTTCCACTGCACTGGGGGCGCTACGAGCAGGCTATTCGGGGCGATGGGGATGGATGCGGAGGGAATTAAGGGGTTCCTCGCGGAGAAAAACTTGGTAGCATTCTGGCCGAGTGGACCCGCTCTCTCATTCTGCCCATTTGCAACATGATAGCTGAAGACACTGAGCTATTCGTCTTTCTGATAATCGCCACCTTGATAATTGCCTTTGCGTTGAAGACGTTGGACGAATAGCAATGGAGGACCCTACCAAGTCTATCCCGGCTGACCGGGAAAACATCATCAACCTCTCGCTGTGCGATGACTTGGTGCCCGGGGAGGTTTTCGCCGCGCTCAGGGAGAACATAAAGTCATACCGCCTGCGCGTGTGGGACAAGCTATTCTGCCGCGACAAGCTGGGACACAAGAAGATCACCCCGTGGGGGGTGTGGACTCACCGCAAGAAGGGTATGGCCAGCTTGGAGGGCTCGCTCAATAATGTCTGGCTCGACTCAGACCTCTCATCTCCATTTCTGGATGGTGAGAAACAGGAGTCCCTCCAAGAGGAGATGAGGCTCGGGGGAGGGGTGACATTGCAAGATAGCCTTTTTGCAAGAATGCAGGTCCGGTCGATAGCCCGGGATCTGATTTCCCATAGCGGGGATAATGTCCCCAAGGAGATACTCGACCTGATTCCCTTGTTCCTCCCCCCAGAGGGAGAAGCAGTCAAAGATAAGTGGATATTCCTCGATTTGCCCTCATTGGCGACCCTGAGTTGGGACGAAATCAGCAATTGCGGCGAAAAGGTGTGGTTATTGTGGGGTTTAAGGGCCTGTCTGGCCGGATTTCCCGCAGCCGTGGTCAGTAGGGAGGGGATGTTGTCCCCAGAGAGGCCTTTATCGCCTGTTTCTGCCCGGTTTGACCCGATTCAGGCCGTAATTTCAGCCTGCTGGGCGCTAGGAGCGGCTGATGATTACCAAGTAGTCATCTCACTTGACCATCCAGTTAAGAAAAAAAGAGGGGCATACATCAGGGCCTCGTTCTCCGGGGAAGGGAGGTCCCGCCTGATCAGCACAAACGCCAAGCTGGGCAACTGGAAAGAGGCAAAACTAAACCCCCCATCGGGGATGGGCGACCAGACAGGGTCAGAGGTGGTCGAGAAATACAAACAGGCCAAGCACTCGTTCGTGAAGCGCCCCTCCCAATCACAGTAATAATTAAGCCCAGATCGGCGCAAGCCGGATGGGCATCATTTTTTTTCGGGAAAATGGGCACTTCCACCGCGTAAGCCACCAAGGAGCCAGTGCAGCAAGCCCATCAATGGTCATCAGACCCAAATCCCCATCTGGAGTCCCGTTCCATCCCCGGAGTCCCAAAATAGGGGTCCCAAAGCAATTAGGAGTCCCGTATTCACCAGTAGAAGCCCCGGCCTAGACGTAAGGGTATCTTTACGTGGGGAGACCTCGGGCCCATGGGACCCAAAGCGGGGGTTGGGGTATGCCGGGGTGCCCCCTTGCAACAGTTGCAACTGATTGCAATGGCAGCGGGGTGTTGATAGTTGCCCGGGTGGCCATGGCTCTGGGGTGGCTGGCTGCAGTTGGCATGGCATGGCAGGCCAGCAGCAGGGGGATGCAATTGCAAGAGGGGGGGGTGGCAGCGTTCCACATGGAACATCAACAGCCAGTGGCAGGTCAGGCCATGGCCTCAGGCATCATGACAGGATGGTCGCCGTGCGAGGGGGGAGAGATGGTATGCCGGGGGGTGCTGTCTGCTGTCTCTCTATCTACTGTTGGTTGGCTGTTCACTGGCTGTTGGTGCTGGTCTCTCTCTATTGGGAGATCTTGTCTGGGATACAGGGGCGCGGGTAGGTTGGCCCTCCCCTTCCGGGGGCTGGCTCTGGACAGGTCTATAGTAGGGCGCCGGGGAGCTACCCTCCGGAGGGTAGGGTGAGTGGGATTCTCCCGGGAGACTGGCCGGGTGGCCCGGGGAGGGGGATTGCGGACAGCAGGGAGGGCTATTTCGCCCTTGTAATACAGGGGCTGGAAAGAAAGTTGCATTTTTTTGTCCAGCAGGGTTGACACAAGGCCTTGTTTGCTCTTTCCTTCAGGTCCCGGGGCAACCCGGGAGCTTCAGGGCCCTTCCCGCCACCTAGCCTCAGTTTGGCACGGCGGAAGCGGGGCGGGGATCGCAAGGCTGGCCCCATTCCTGAAGCCGAGGTCTGATCCGGGTAACCCCGGTGCAGGCCCCCCTCAAGTAGCTAGGCGCTCGCCACAAGCTCTGATCTGAGGGGACAGCGACAGCCCCCCCGGGGTCAGGGCATGGTAACCAATCCATGCACGGCGGGGAGGGTCGGAGGCAGGGCGCAACGGAGTTGTGATTCCCCCTCGAAGAGAAGGTCCTGAAAGGGTGCCCTTCTCACCAGCAGCAACCGCTCATTCCTGAGCTACCCTGATCCCCGGGATGCATCCTTAGACGGTTCATCGCCAGCACATCCCCGGACAAGATCAGCAAGGACCAGCAGGGAATGAGGAACGCCACAAAGTGGCAGCAGCGGAGAGGTTAGAAGCTTGCAAGATCGCCAAGACGGTGGAGGTGGCAGCGGTGCCCCCAATTCTCATGAGATGGGCCCAGAGCGATTACCCTTGCGAGCCACAAGACGGTGGAGGCTGTCCCGATTCCCGGGACGGTTTCCCCTTCAGCTTCTCTCCCTCCGGGGGGGCGGCTGAAGGGGTGACCCGGAATGATCCGGGCCCCGTTAACAATCCGTAGCAGATACCATGCAATTATCAGTCAATTATTCAGCCGTTGAGACCTTTAATGACAAGGCCCCAACCCTCGCAACTCGCTCCTTTAAAATCGGCAAACACGCCGTCACTCTGGAAGCGATTGTAGACGCCTACTACACCTTCAATACCCGGGTTGGATTGAACGGCGCAAAGCCTTCATTCCACGGTGACTTGGATTGGAAAACCAACGGCATTGGAGAGCGGCGACTCTGGCGGGAACAGGACCGCCTGTTGGAGGAAGTCGCGAAGGCCACCCCGCTCCACGGCCCGGCATTCGGCTTGCGTCACCGTGATCCCTACAGTGGCTTCAGCCGGGGCCCGTGGGCTTCTTACTCAGGCTAGGCGACAGGCTCCCCTCCGGGGGAGTCATCCCTTCAGTTTCTCTCCCTCCGGGGGGGGCGATTGAAGGGGTGACCCGGAATGATCCGGGCCCCGTTAACATCCGTAGCAGATACAAATGAGCGTAAACATTACTCATGCAAGAAAGGTGCTTGGCCTGATGGTCAAGTACGCCCCGGAGGGCCACCCCCTCCATGGTCTCCCCGTCACGGCCATTCGCCAAGGTGCGAGCGGCTGGAATGGAGACCGCATCTGGCCCCTGTTCGAGTCCCTTGCTTCCCACTTGGGCGGCGACCGGGTGGCAATGGTTTCCTTCCTCCTCAACAAGGATGGCGAGGCCGCGCTGGACTATTGTTCCAGCTTTGACTTCACGCCATGGGTGGCCACCACTCTGGCGGGGTCGAGTGACGGCAATAACCCGGCCCCCCACATCTCATCGCTTTCCGCTGATGAGGTTGCAGCTGGTGTTCACAAGGCCCCGGCTGATGACAAGGCGGCGACACTGGCGGCGATCCTGACCGCTACCCTCTCTGAGGGTGACGCCAAGACCGGGGATCAGATTGCGAAATTGCAGGCTGATCTCACCAAGCTGGCTGAAGCCATGGCTGGCGATATGGCCAGCGTCGAGGCCAAGGCTATCGAGGCCGCTGAGGCTGCTGCCAAGGCTGGTGGCGCCACCCTCGCCCCGGCTGCTTTGAAAGCCGCCGTCTCTGAGGCAATCACCGCCCTCGCCCCCTCCCCGGAGGTTGTCGAGAATGCCGCTGAGGGAGCCCGGGAGCTTCCTCCGCTGAAGTCGGTCGATGACCTGTTCAAGGAGCCCTCCGACTGGTTTGATTCCTTTTGCGGCTGGCTGGCCGCTGGAGTCAATATGGTCATGGGCGGCTCCTCCGGGGCTGGCAAGACCTACCCGGCCAAGCAGGCTTGCAACAAGCTAGGCCTGCCATGGAAGCTGATCAGCGGCAACGATGTGTTGCAGGCTGATGAGCTTCTCTTCACCGCCGGGATCAAGGGTGGCACCAGCTACTACAGCGACGGCCCCCTGACCCATGCCATGAGGCACGGCTACGTGCTGATCGTGGACGAGGGCGACCTGCTCTCTCAGGCCACCAGCATGATCTTCAATGACGCGCTGGAATCCCGGGAGATTACGATCCCGCCCACTGGCGAGGTTGTGAAGGCGGCGGCTGGCTTTGTAGTTGTGTTCACCTCCAACAGCATTGGAGATGATCAGGGCCACTACAACCGGGAAGGCTTCGACGCCTCCCTGAAGCAACGCCTGCTGTCAGTCATCGCCTCCCCTCTCCCCCAAGCGGAGGAGGTGGAGATTCTGCTGAAGCTGAAGCACCCCGATACCGGGGACAGACTCAGCCGGGATGAGGCCACCTTGCTGGCCAAGTGGGCGAGCGTGAGCCGCCCCCTTCATTTCGGCTTGAACGGTCATGAATCCGTTCTAGAGGAGCCATGCTCCACACGAGTGCTGGTCAACGCCGGGTGTCTCTGGCTTGGCTACAGCAGGGAAACGGGAATGACCCATCCCGGCCTCAAGGAGACTGCCAGCGACGTTCGCGAGTCCCTTTATAACACCTACGCTAACCGCGCTGGTGAAGAGGGCCGCGCCGCCCTCCGGGCTGCTGATCTGTGGATCTTCAGCTCCTAACACTCCCGCTGCTACGGGTTGCACCCCGTAGCAATTGCGGGGTGCAAGCCTCCCCCTCCGGGGGGAGGCACCTTTCAAAACGCTAAACAACATTCAATCCAATTCAATCATCATGAACAATCAATTCATTCTCAACTGGCAGGCCATTGGCGTCGATGACGACCGGGCCCGATTCATCAACAGCCGCATCGACAAGCGCCTTGGCTCCAAGGTCTGGCGCCGAAGGGGCAAGCTCCAAACATGGTTCCCTCAGGCCAAGGGCGAGGCCCGGGAGGCGCATGAGATTCTGCAAGCTGCCACCCTTGGCCTCCTCCGGAAGGACGAGCTGCAAAACCTGCAAGACCTTGAGCCTGAGCCTGAGCCTGAGCCTGAGCAGCCCGGCCAGCCCGGCGAGGAGGAGGGCCCGGAGGGCCAGCCCGGTGAGCCTCAGCCCGGTGAGGGCGAGGGAGAGGGAGAGCCCGGTGAGGGCGAGGGCCAAGGCGACCAGCCCGGTGAGGGCGAGGGCGAGGGAGACCAGCCCGGTGAGGGCGAGGGCCAAGGCGACCAGCCCGGTGAGGGCGAGGGCGAGGGAGACCAGCCCGGTGAGGGAGAGGGCGAGGGAGACCAGCCCGGTGAGGGAGAGGGCGAGCAGCCTGAGCCCGAAGAGGGAGAGCTGACCGGGGAGCAGCAGGAAGCCAGCGAAAACGGCGAGGCCACCAAGGGCGGGGGCGGAAACCCCAACCATGGGGCCCATGTTGATGACGCGGCAATCTTGCAAGCTATCAACAGTCTCGCGAGCGGCTCCGGCGACCCCATCTGGGCGCCCGGCGAGGAGATCACTGAGGCGGCTACCAAAGCCTCCTTCAGCTACTGGCGCCAGAACCTGAGCAGGCTGGTCAATAGGCTCAGACGCAACGCATTGGCTATCGCCCGGAACAAGTGCAAGCGGTACCAACGCTCCGGGCGGCTCGACCTGAAGGACCCCGTCCGGATCGCGACTGACTCGCCCTACTGCTTCCAGCGGAAGTTGCGGGGGACCAACCGCCGGGTGGCCGTGGCCACCATGATGGACTACAGCGGGTCCATGCAGGGCTCGACCAAGTTTCGGGGGGAGGCCGCTGCCAAGCGGCTCATCACTACCCTGCGCCGCGTAGGGCTCACTGAGGAGGCCGCTGAGTTTGCCAAGGTTCTCCAGAGCCCGGCTGGCGACCTTGGATGGGAGCCATGCCTCAGCGTCCACATGAACGGCTCACACGCCTTTGGCAACCGGGCTGGCCTGAGCCATGGCAAGAGCGAGGACAGCAAGGGGGGCCACCGCGTCTACCTGTCTATCAACAAGGGCCACGAGAGCTACCAGTGCACCGTGAACGAGCCAGTGCTCGCGCAGCGGCTCGCCGCCCTCTTCCAGCGCCTCCACGGCCAGTGGATCGGGGCCAACCTGATCCGCCGGGCATTTGAGAAATGCGGAATTGCCAACTATTGGGGAGCGTTCACAGGCGACAGCCACAAGGTCAAGGGCTGGAATGACAGGGGCCTCATCAATCCCCCAACCGTCAAGAGCCTTGGGAACTCCACCTGCACCGCGTCAGCCATGAGGGCGGCGGTCAGGGAGCTGAGGACGCGCCGGGAAGAGCGCCGCATCGCGGTCATTTTCTCTGACGGGTCCTTCGGAGTAAGGACCGCCACCAGCGACAACGCAGGGAATGCCTCAGCGAACAAGCCCGGCGAGGGAGAGTTCAAGACCGCCATGGAATTCTGCAAGGAGGCATGGTCCGAGGGCATCGAAGTCTACTACATCGGCATCCATGTCTCCGACAGCGAGATCGCCAGCGCCGAGTCCATCCTTGGCAAAGGACACGCGGCGGGAGTGACCGACATTGCAACTGAGCTTCCCGCTCTCCTCGACTCCATCATCGGGATGGACGAAAGGGACCTCCGCAAGACAGCGGACGGCAAGGGCTACAAGCTCAAGAGGTAGCCCCTCCGGGGGGGGCGGAAAGAGCCCGGGGGATATACCAGCCCCCGGGCTCTCAACAACATCAACATCATGAGCAGGGCCTTCCAGCCCGGCTGCTTAAAAACGAAACCATACCAGAACCATGAGCGCAACACCAAATTGCAACAACGATGATAGCTGCCCCGAATGCGGGGAGACTGGCAACGAAGGAGAGCTTTGCTCTACCTGCCTGCCCGAGGGCCCCCAGTGGACCAACGAGGACTGGAGAGAATTTTATGCTGACGACCGCATCAACGACGGCGAGAGCCCTGACGGGCCGAGATATTTAGATGCCAGTAAACCCAACCCAACCGACTAGCTATGGAAACTCAATCCGAAACATTGCAACCTACTTGCAAGCAGGAGAGGAGCCTAGCTCTTCTGGGCTGGGATTGGACAAACTCCGCCTTGCGCGACCGCCGGGTGGAGAGGGAGGAAGAGCCCTCCCCGCCCGACCATGAGCAAATCTTGGAGGAGGCGGCGATTCTGGCCACCCGTGAGCCCTACGGGCTGGCCCTCGTAAGGATCAACCCCACAAAGGCCTACATTGGGCCCTACGTTGTCCGTAGGCGGCGAGCAGGGGGGCCATGGTTCCTTCGGTTCCGGAGGAGGATACTCACCTCAGAGAGCGTCGAGGTTCTCTTTTATCGCCTTGTGAAGGTGCTTGATCAGGACCCCATCGTTACCAAGGAGGGCATCACCCATGACGCCGTCCTTCCCGCCCAGCGCAAAAATCGGGCAGATTGCGACGATCCCGAGCTAGAGTCCTACGAATGGAATCGCAGTAGATGCCGTTATTGGGAACACTCACTAACTCAATAAACTTTCTGGCCCTTGCAATATCAGCTTGGGCATGACGCCCCGCCCGGGGGATAGTACCGGGACTGGCCGACGTAGCTCAGGCCAGATTAAACACCCGCGCTACGAGGAGATGCCCCCGCCTCTCCCATGCAGGGTATGACGCCGCCAAGCGCGTCTGCCCCGCATGTATAACCAACCCGGAAAAAGGGGGGCAACAACTTCAACCCAACCAACCAACCATCATGAAATTACAAGAATTCCTCAACGAACTCAGCCGCGCATCCTCCTGCCAGCACGGGCGCACCCGGGGCCCGTATGTGTATGTGCAACTTTGCAGGCACCTCGAAAAGCTCCACGCGGAGATCCAAAAGAACCCCCGCTTCGCAGACGCATTAGCGGAGGAGAAGCATTATGAAATTTTGAAGCAGGAAAGCATCAAGGCATTTGACGAAGGCCAACAACCAACCAAGTAGAAAGAACCAAGACCATGGGATATTACAACACCAACACGCCAGCAGAGAGGATTGAACCCAAGTTCCTTCCTGACACCATCACCGCAACGCCAGCAGCCGTCGAGGCTATTGATCAGGAGAAAGCCGCCGAGCTTCTCTTTCGTCACCTCGTAGGCGATTGGGGCAATGTGGACGACCACGACCACAAGGTCAACGAGCAGGCCCTCGCCAGCAACGAGCGGCTTATGTCCGTATTCAAGTCAGATGAGCATCCTACCATCTGGATCATCACCGAGCGCGGTCATGAGATCACGACAATCCTCACTCCCAACGACTACTAAGTCATGAGCCTTACGCTACCAACCGGGGTTGCAACACCCCTCCCCCTCCCCTCGTTCTCCCTTAGTTGGGAGGACAAGGGCGAGGTGAACACACGACAGGGGCCCCGGCACCTGTTCGTCTCCCCCATGCCTGACGGCTGGTGGGACTACTGGAAGCTCCACAAGGACGCCCTGAAGAAGCAGGGGTTCTCTTGCGGCAAAGATGATAGCGGCGCGTGGCAGGTCACCTGCTGGCTCGTCCCGGCCAACTCAGCGCCCAAGGCAAACTACAGCGAGATCCTCTTGGAGTTGTCTCGCTCTGACAAGCCTGCCATGGGAGCGCCTGAGCCCGGGGTCCTGTTCCCGAAAGAGGTGACCCCCTACCCCTACCAGCTATCCGGAATCGAATACGCTTGTGCCCGGCCCCGGGTCATCATTGGAGATGACATGGGATTGGGCAAGACGGTGCAAGCCATTGGGGTTTGCAATTCGTCCAAGGCGGAAAACATTCTGATCGTTTGCCCGGCATCTCTCCGCCTCAACTGGGGCGAGGAGTTGCAAAAGTTTGGGATGAGCCTGCCTGCGCCCTACCCGGTGCTTGCCAAGGCCGACATCCCGGGCATCGCCAACGAGAGAGCGGTGATCATCAGCTATGATCTCATGGCCCTCCCGGCGGCTCAGAAACTTCTGAGGGACCGCGAGTGGGATGTCCTGATCGCGGACGAGGCTCACTACCTCAAGAACAAGACAACCAAGCGAGCCACTGGCCTGCTTGGTCTGCCTCCCCGCGCTAGGTCCAAGACTCCCGCCCCTAAGGAGCCTATCCCGGCCAAGCGATACCTGCTCCTGACCGGGACCCCGGTTAGCAACAGGCCCGAGGACTTCTGGAACCTGCTGCGCTTTTGTGCCCCGGAGCATTTCGGGGCGTGGAGCAGGTTTGCAATCCGATTCTGTGATGCTCGCCGCGTCCCGTTTGGATCGGGTTGGGACACCAGCGGATCAAGCAACTTGCAAGAGTTGCAAACCATGGCCCGGGGAACCTGCATGGTGAGGCGCCTGAAAAAGGATGTTCTCAAGCAGCTCCCGGCCAAGACCAGAAAGATCGTCTCGCTCCCAACCCCGGTGGAAACCATTCGGGAACTGGATGCGCTCACGCTGGACTACAAGACCAGCGAGAAAACGGTCGCGATTGCAAAGCAAAAGCTGGCCGAGGCCAAGAGCGCCGGGAATGCAGAGACCATGGCCTACGCCGTGGACTCGCTCCGCTCTGCCGAAACCGCCCTGTTCACCGAAACCAGCAAGGTGCGTAAGCACATTGGCCTATCCAAGGTCGATGTGGCCGTGGATCATATCCGCAACGCGCTGGATGCAGGGGGCAAGGTGATCGTAGGGGCCCACCACAAGGACGTTATTGCTAGACTCAAGAGCGCCCTCAAGGACTTCAGCCCCGTAGTGGTGACCGGGGACACCCCTCCTGTGAAGCGGCATGAGGCCGTGCAGTCATTCCAGAACGATCCCAAGGCAAGAGTGTTCATTGGTAACATCCTCGCCGCCGGGACCGGGCTCACACTGACCGCCGCTCCTCATGTCATCATCGTGGAGCCTGATTGGGTCCCCTCCAACAATGCTCAGTTTGAGGACCGCGCTCACCGCATTGGGCAAAAGAGCCCGGTGCTGATTGAGTATCTTGCAATGGAGCAGACCATCGACATCCAGATCCTACGGGCCAACGCCCGAAAGCTGGATGTGATTGAACAGGCCATAGACAACGAGGGGGATGCCGACCTTAACCCAAGGGACATCAACTATGGTCCCAAGGGCCCGGCAGAGCCCACGCGGTCCGTGGCAGCGCGAGAGCAGGATGATAGCGACCAGCGGAAGCGCAAGATGGCAGCAATGAAACTCGGGCAGAGCCTCTCTCCCGGGGAGATCATGTTGGCCCACACTTGCGTCAGGCACGTTGCAAAAATGGATGGCGACCACGCCACCGCTCGCAACGATGTTGGATTCAACAAGATGGATTCCGAATATGGTGGCCGTCTTGCCAGAAAACGTCTAGAGAACTTGACCGACTTTGAAAAAGGCCGGGTGGCCTCTCTGGCTTGGAAGTATCGCAGGCAATGTGACCCCGCATGGGTGGCCCAACTAAGGGACCCCAAAGCATCTAACCCCACAAAGCCATGAACCTGTCCCCCCAATCCCGCGAGGTGATCAGCCAAATCGGGCACAGCCTCGCTGATATGTTCACTCAGCGGTTCACGCCCTTGCAAATCCTGATCCTTGTCGAGATCCGTCACGCGGAGGCGGGTCTTGGCAAGGGGCAGCACCTCTTTGCAAATTCCACCCGGAAGAGCATAGAGGAGCTATACAGGGGCAAAAGCATCGCCCCCCCAACCCGTCAAGCCTTCTGGGATGCGTTCTACGCATTGCAACAACAGGGGCTTTTATACATTGCGCCCCACAAAACGGGCACAAGCAAGAGGGCCCTTGCCCTCACCGCAAAAGCGGTGAATTTATTCACCTACCCAAAATCAATCCACCCATTCAAGAACCATGGAAAATAACAAAACGAAAGAGATCGAAACCCTCAACGAGAAAAAGACTTGCTGCATTTGCAGTGAGGACTTCACCGAATGGGGCAATAACCCCGACCCTGTGAAGTCATTTGACGAAGGCCCGTGCTGCAATTCTTGCAACGACCTCCATGTCATTCCCGCTAGGTTGCGTTCCCTCCAATTATCGCCGTTGAAAAAATAATGCTTGCGGCCTGCCCGGCCCCCGGGTAGATGTGTCGCCAGCATGATTACCTTCAGCTTTATACAGAGCCCCCTCGGGGTCGCCTGTCGCATGATCCGTTCGCGGGTCAAACTCATGCTTATGCGACAGGCGATCCCGGGGGGGCTTTTTTTGTGCCGTGATTGAGAGGTTCATGGCGAGGTAGCGCGGTCGCCTTTGATAGCTGCGCGGGACACGGGACGCTTTACCGCATAGGGAGGCCTCTCGTCCCCTCTCCCGGGCTTGGACCCCGCGAGAGGATGAATCCTCAGCTTGCGCTTCGGCGCAGGGGGACGCAATGGATGGCTCGGGAGTGTAAAGCGATTTGATCGCATGGCTGGCCCGAACGATGGTCATCGTTGCGCGGAATCGTAATCGACCGACCGCCATACGGCGCAAAATTATCCGCTGCTTCCCTATAGTTTCCAGAGGGGGACTATAGGGGGAGCTGCGAATCCCACTCCCTCCCACCTCCGGTGCAAAACCTAGCCGCTGCCGCCCGGCAGATGATGATACCTTCATTCTGTGTCCACCCATTTTTTGGGGAGGCAATGCTCATAACGTGGGAAAAGTGAAGAAACTTCCAAATAGTGCTTGATATTAATTGAGCCCCTGTTTATACGGTATCCCAACAACTGACTACAACATCTAGAGCCCTATTTCCAATGCCTATTGCCGACGACTACAATTTCCACCCGACCCCCCTTTGCCAGCAAACAGATCGTGCTGTTGTCCTGCATGAGCACTATGTCTCGACCTCTGGTCTGGCATTCTGCTTCCAGAACAATTTGTCCCCTTGCGTGGTCCCTAAGGACATTGGCCGCTGGGGAACCAGCAGACACATATGGTCGTATATGCTCAAGGTCGCCATCTCGGATGGGGCTGAGAGCCTGACCCGCGTCTTCACGATGAAGGCCCTGCAAGAGAGGTCCCTCAAAAAAGGCAAGAAGAGAGCCAAGCCCTCCAAGGACTCTCCCTTCTCCCTGATCGACATAAACCAGATCGTCCATGACCGGGCTGGGTTCACCGTAGAGGAGACTGCAAATCCTGAGGCGCTTTTCTCTGGCTTGCTGGACATTAAGAACACCCTTAATTCCCAATTGGCCTCAGAGTTTGTCAGCAAAATACTTACCCTCCGGGCATACGATGATGCAATTCTTGCTCACTCCCCGAGGGGACGAGCAGGCTCAAAGGGGGAAAGGGACGAGGGCCTGCCCAGCATTCCCACAATAGAGGACTTGGACAAGTGGGTTGCCACTCACGGCATCGGGTTTACCCGCTGGATGGGGGATGGAGATTTTTTCGGATGGGACGGCAACCCAGACTCACTCAGCCTAATCAACCCCACCGCAACCGCTCAGTATGAAGATGTTGGGAAAGTGGCTGGTTGCCCCCTTCCTCCAGTCGGAGTCCACGTTCTGGGATGGGCAGGGGAGGACGAGGATGAGGATGAGGATTTCGCTAACAACCACATGGTGTGCCTCCTGAGCGCGTTCGACGATGTGTCGCACCGCCGATACAGGGAAATGCACTGGCACTTGGAGAACAGGTCCTTTGAGCAAATGCCCCACAGCGCCAACCTGAACAAGCTGGAGGACAACCTATGGTCAACCAAGCTACACAACTGCCCCGACTTTGACGCCGGGAGAGCATGGATCGGGGGCTCCAAAAGAATGCGCTACCTGATTGACGAGGGGATCAACAGCCACATGAGCCTCTTTGGGGGCGTCATCCTTGGGGACCACTTCCAAGGGGCGTCTGATGCAATAGGGGCCCACTCCAAGACCTACCCGGTTGGCTATGATCACTCTGACCAGTTCTGGATCAACGCTCTCGCCAGCTTGGCCACCCGCATGATTGCAAGCTACGGGATCACGGGGGCCTCCATCGTGGAGACAATGATGCCCGGATACATGCTTCTGCCATACCCGGTGCAAATGGACATCAACGGCGGGGAGGACGAAATCAAGGCCATCCAGCGCATGAGAGAAAGGCCATTCATTCTGGAGCCAATCCTGAGCAAGGAGGTAATCAAGAGGCTTTCAGAGGAAGGAGAAGACAGGGATGACTTCGTGGAAATTATCCACCACTCCCACCTCTCTCACATGGAATACAACGAGGTGGAGGCCGAGGTTGATTGTGCCCTTGCAAAAGTGAAGGCGACCATCGACAGGGGGCATGATGATAATTGGATGGATCGTTGTGCGGAAATGGTGTGGGAGGACAGCGAGAGAGGGGAGAGCCCGGCGATAAAGTTCAGCGATGGCTTGGACAGGTTCATAGAGGACTACATGTTGGATTGGAGCGAGTCGGCGGCAAACGCCAGAGCCGAAAAAGAAAGAATTTCACAACTGGGTGCTGACCCCTTTTAAACAAACAATAGAAACAACCAGACAGAAAAACATTATGTCACTAGAAGCAACAGTAAAGATAGGGGACGCCATCAGCGTCAGGGTTGACGCCACCAACATGGTGGACCTGATCAAAGGGGCCGCTAAGGTCGCAGGGTTCCCGCAGAAGTGCGGACATTGCAAGTCGGGGAACCTCTCCTTCATGCACCGCCAAGCGGGGCAACAGAAGGAATACGACTACTTCCACCTCAAGTGTAACGACTGCGGGGCGCAGTGCGACATTGGCCAGAATAAGGGTTCCAATGTCGGGGATGTGTTCTTCCGGTTCGACCCGAACAAGGGGGCCAATGGCGAGCGCCGCAATCCAGAACTCATCAACGTGAAGGACTCGTTCTACAAGTATTTCGAGCAGCCCAAGCGGGGCGAGCAAGGGGTCCCGGGGGGAGAGCATCCTGTCGAGGTTGACCCTGACCCGGAGGACGAAATCCCGTTCTAAAATGAGCAAGAAAGGCGATCTCCGCGATGTTTACAAGCGATCCAAAAAAGACGACGACCCCGTTCAGCTATGCGCGGTGTGCAAGGAGAGATCGCCAAAGGCAGATATGGAGCCTCACCACCCGAATGGTCGTCGGGGCTCTGATCTGCTTTGTTACATATGGTTGCACCCGCTGTGTCACAGATGGGTTCATGACAACCCCAAAAAAGCAGAAGAACGA
>Ga0098061_1000041_pt1 | contig 43827 bp, 29 predicted proteins | sample 22_taG_FD_92579 | JGI IMG/M metagenome (GOLD analysis project Ga0098061, IMG submission 92579) | Marine viral communities from the Subarctic Pacific Ocean - 22_ETSP_OMZ_AT15343 metaG | ecosystem: Environmental > Aquatic > Marine > Oceanic | place: Subarctic Pacific Ocean | collected 2015-01-20
ATCTCTCAGGGCGGTGAAGAAGGATTACAACAGATATAAGAGCAATGTTTTGAAATATGAGGACAACGTTACAAGAGCCGTCAAAAAATATGTGGAGACAATATGCAATATAAGGTAAATATCAGCATCGACGACGTTTCCCCGCACCCGATGTCGTCTGTAAATGTTCTCAACAGATGCTATGAATTAATAGACATTTTTCCAGATGTTAAGTTTACTTTATTCGTTCCTTTGGCCTATTGGAGACAGGTTGGTCCCACGAGAACCGAACATCCGTTAGAGGTTCAGTTGTTCCCGGGGTTCTGTGAGGTGATTAGAGATTTACCAGATGATAACTTTGAGATTGGCTATCATGGTTTATGGCACGGGGTGCCTCCGTATAACAATAATGATGAGTTTAAAGACGTGGATTATAAGACTGCTGACTCAAAAATTAAATCGATGTTTAATGTAGCACAGTTAGCCGGACTTGAGGATAAGTTTAAACCAATTTTCAGGCCGCCAGCCTGGAGGTTATCTCCCGAAGGGTTCAAGGCATGCGCCGATAACGGTATAAGGTTGTTCGCAATATCACCAAAAGATTACGCTCAGGAGATTTATGCAGGGCACGATAAGCAATATGATTGTGTTTATTACAACTGTAACCCGCCCCTCGATCCATTAGAAATGCATGAAAAGACAGAAATTGTATATCATGCCTGTGAATGGGATCGGAATTACCTTGATCAAGAGAAAACAAAAGAGTTAATAAATTTCTTGCAAAACAACAAAGAGCGTGTTATATTTAGTTTTATGGAGGAAATGATTTAGATGGGAAGAAGAGACGACTACTTGACGTACCGATATATGGAATATCTATCCAAAGTTGTAGACTTTGAAAAGATTGAAAGTATTGCTTGGTTGGGCTGGGCAAAAGAAAATGTTATAGTTGAAGATATGTGTAGAAATTGCCCAAATCTTGAGAAGAGTGATTTATATGATCTTGATACGACAAAAGACGAGCGAGTCATTAAATGGGATATCAACAAAAAGTGGGATATTTCCGGATATGATTTGGTCATATGTTTTAGAACATCTCTTTTCGCAAAAAATGCACAGCATTTTGCTTTTGAATTAGGTCATTTGGCCGCGGTCAACAAAACTGTAGTTTTTGATTTCATGCTACCAGAACTTCGCCCCTTAACAAACTACGCATCTCCCCTTCGGAAGAAGATAATAGAAACTTTTAGGTTACCCAAGAACGCCGATGCGTTCTTAAGCTGGGTTGTTCCGATAATCCGTGAACTCCGACCAGAGGAATATTCTGACGCCGATAAGGACGCTATTAAATCCCATCAGAAGTTGCATCCGTTTACCCAACTCACACGCTCCATGTTCGCACTCGGACTTAAAGTTCGGGGCCCCGTCGAGGGAGGCTATTCCTTGATGCCAAAGTTTGATAGAATTTATGATGAATTTTTTAGAGAAGAGGTGGGAACTGATTATGATCGTGATTCTATAATTTATGTAGTTCAAAGTCCCGATGTGTTTTTGACAGAAAAAATGCTTTGCGACAATCATATATCTTTGTGCCACCCCCACTTTTTTTGCACATTTAACATTGAACCGGGCGCTTATCAGTCGCTTTATCAAGCCCCGGATCATCCGGAAATGTGGTCTCTTACGTTAGCTGTGATAGAGCGAAAGTAGAATATGAATTTTATCTTGTCAGAGATGACTTTTCTAAGATATTATATACCTCTCATCATAGAGGCGAAGAACAGGGGTATTAGATCTAGAATTTTTGTTGGCAGAAACAATAAATACAATAACCCTCGCTTTTTTATGGATCACATAGAGAGCTTATCGGATATTCACGAGTTTGAAATTTTAGATTTGGACGAGGCTCATAAGTATTCAGGCATTGTGTTTCTCATCGAGGGAGTTGATCACGATAAGGCTGATAGTTCCAAAACCACGACTGTATCATTAACTTATATGACCGATTATTCAGGTTTATACGATTCATACGTTAATAAAGTTGATCATATAGTGTTTCCGAGTGAATATTTTGCCAAGATTTACAACAAGAATAGCCCAAAGAATTTATATTTGGGATCTCCGAAATACGATGTTAAGTTAAACGAGGAAGAGATTTTAAGAAAATATGACTTATCGGGCTCTAAAAAGGCACTTGTTATAGCTCCTCGTTCTAGAGACTTGGGCAACGCTAAACTAGCCCAAATTTATAAAACTCTGAACAGCCATGGACTCGAAGTCCTAGTAAAATCAAGAGGCAAAGATCCTCTAGCAAGGAGCCTTCACGGAGATAAGTATTTTACAGATCCTTCTTGGTACCCACACACAACAATGGAATTGATACACATATCTGATATTGTTGTTAATTTTAGTTCAACTGCCATTAAAGAGTGTGTAATGCTCAAGACTCCATTGGTAAATTTTCATATAAAACCTTTTGAAAAACCTTTGAAATTCTTGTATGAATACGACTATTGTGAAAACTTTGGAAAAGAATTTGACGAAAATCAACTACAAAACGCAATAAATCGCTTGACAAACCAGGATTTAGGTGATATATTTAATATATCTATTGAAAAACACTTGTTTACAGGTAGTTCATCAAAGAGAATTATAGATTATTTGGAATTGTATTGAAAATAGCGGCAATAATCCCTGCTCGTGGCGGCAGCAAAAGACTCAAAAAGAAGAATATTTACCCCATTTGGGGCAAGCCGATGCTATATTGGGCAGCTCAGGCTTGCAAAAACTCCAAATATTATATCACTCCTTGGGTCAGCACGGAGGATGAGGAGGTTGCAGGTGTCGCAAGGCAGTGCGGAGCAAAAGTGGTCATGAGAGACCCTAGCTTAGCCGACGACAAGACTTACAAGCAAGAGGCTATCAGGGCCGCAGCAAGACAGATAGACGCGTCAGAGGGGCCACAGGACGTTTATATATCACTACAAGCCAACTCTCCCCAAATTAAGGCCGAACATCTAGATGAGGCAATTGAAATTTTCCTAAAATATAAAAGGGACGAGGTGTTTAGTGTTGACAAGAACTTGATGCAGAACGCCGCTTTTAGGATATTTAAGGGAGACTATGTTTTCCAAGAAGATTTAAGTACAAATTGTGGCGTTTTTGTGTGCGACTTGCACGATGTGCATACGTTAGAGGATATAATAACCATAGAAGGAGATAATAGTGGGAAAAAGTGATCCATTTTTGTTCCGTTTTTATACGGACAATATAAAGCCTCGTGGAGAAGTTGCACAGTTGGGTTCAAAAGATAATCGCCTGTTTAGGGGCGATTTGTTTGATCGCGACCTCGACAACTGGGAGATTAATTCAGATTGGGAATTGGGCTCAAAATATGATACTATTATCTGCACGCGGTGTGCCTATTTTGCCAAAGATCTGAAGGATTTTTTCAAAAGGGTTTACGATCACTTAGAGGATGGTGGCATTTTTTACGTGGATTTCGGTATTGGTGACCATTGGAGATACGATAATTATAAAATCGGTTGGGTCAAGGACGGCGAGCAAGAGAGCGCATATTGGGACGATAATTTTTTGTGGTCGTCGGTGTGGGATGACAGATTCATGGAAGATTCACATTTCGAAAAATTCTGTGAGTTTGTAGAAAAGAAAGGCTATGCTGATGTTAAAAAATCCGTCTCTGATGAAATTCCAGAAGTTTTAGAACTGGACGAGATTGAAGATATGTTTGATATAACATATAAAACCTTAACTTTGTGGGAAGAATCACCGCAGTTTAATGTTTTATTAAAATGTGTTAAAAGGGATTGATATGAAAGAGAATGTGCATTTTATAGATTGCGGCGCCAATGTCGGTATTGCGATCGACTGGGCGAACAAGAAATATAAGAAAAGACTGGCCAAGATAGACGCTTTTGAACCAGAAATAAAAAATTATCTTGAGTTGTTATATAAATATTTCCAAAAAGATCAAAAGATTGATGGTTTGAATATTCATATAAACGCAGTGTGGATAAAAAACGAAATCAAGAGACTTGTTGTACAATTTTGGGGCTCCAGAACCGGATCATCTTTGATGGAGGACAAGGAACAAAACATAAAAATTGAACAATTTTTGCCGGAAGAGTATTTAGGAACCAAACTAAAGTATGAACACACAGATGGCAAAAAGTTTTACCGTGTGGATAATAACGGAGACAAAAGATCTGTTTCTGATATGAACCTCGAATATAATGGTCTCGGCACTGTTGCTCAATGTATAGACTTGTCAGAATGGATTTTTAAAAATGTTTCAAAAGAAAATTATAATATTTTAAAGATTGATATTGAAGGTGCAGAATATATAGTTATAGATCATTTGTTGAACACAGGCGCCGCCAAACTCATTGATGAGTGGTTAGTCGAATTCACCCCGGAGACCAAAGTCCCAGAAAGTTACGATCAAGACGTTATTGATAGATTTATGGCAACTAATCCAAACTATGTTGATTGGAATTCTGAAGAAATGATTGAACGGTGGCATAGCGACACGCTATAGAGGAGTTTTTTATGTCTGTCTACATTATTAGCGAGCTATGTGGCCAATGGGGTGGTTCTGTTCGAAGAGCTGAACAGATGATTCTACAGTCAAAGATGGCTGGTGCCAATGCAGTAAAGGTCCAACTATGGGATACTTATCGTATGCCTGGTAATGATCGTCATCTTTGGGAATATCTTACGATGACTAAAGAACAGTTTTTGAGGCTGAAAGATTTTTCGGATGGACTGAATATTGACTTCTTCGTATCCGCCTTCCACCGCGATAGATTTCAGTGGATTCGCGAGACCGATATAAAGATTAATAAGATCGCCAGTTCAATGCTTGAGTGGGATTTAGATTTTTGCCAAGATATGGTTGGTGATGGTATGTTAACTTATTGTTCGCTGGGCAAGTGGGACAAGGATGTATATCCCTTTGATGATGAAAACGTAAAATATTTTCATTGTGTCTCAAAGTATCCACACTCCTTAGAGGAAGCAATTCGGTTGATGCCAAGCGAATTTGATGATCGTTTAGTGGGCTATAGCGATCATGTGGTTGGGATCGAAGCCTGCAAAGAAGCCGTCCGCCGCGGCGCCACGGTGATCGAGAAGCACTTTACAACAGATAAGGGCTTGCAAAGTAAAACCGAAGGAGCACATGTTTGTTCGATGACTATAGGAGAACTAGGGCGGTTAAGAGATTTTTGTGATAAGAGGAACCGAAATGGTTAAGTGTTCTCTTATAATCACCGTAAAAGATAGATTAAATCAGTTTTTACAAACTTTTCCTTCCGCGATAACGCAATATGGAGTTGATTACGAACTTATATACGTTAATTTTCACTCGAATGATAGTTTTGAAAAGCATCTTCATGAAGAGACTGTGTTTAGGAAACCAATGTTTTCACCAAACTTAAGGCGTATAAAACAAGTAAAACTTATAGAAGACTTGAAATTTAGTCCTAGAAAATCAAAAAATATGAGTGTTCCATACACAGATAAGAACTCTGAAATATTAGCATTTTCAGATGTAGATACATTTATTTCAAGTAATTACTTGCATTACTGGATAGACAAGGTTATAATAAGTAAAAGCTTTGTTGCTACTCGCATACAGGAAACGATGGCTTCACTACCCAGAAGGATAAAAGAGGAAATTAATTACGGTAACTTTTTAGTTTCTAAGAAAGATTTTATAGAGGTGGGAGGTTTAGACGAAACCATAAAACATTATGGCGGAGATGATGATGATGTTTACCACAGACTAAAACTCAAGGGACTTAGAGAAATCAACCCTCACACCGCAACAGAGGCCAGGAGTTATTCCATTTTACATGGAGATGAATTGAGGCTTAGCAATTATGAAGTCACGGAAAGAGTCAGCGCGCTGCAATCTTTTGAGAGAATATACTCGAACAAAAATTATATGTCACCAGAGAGTAAATTTATGGATCCATCTTACCTTGAAGACAGGGTTGTAGAAGAAATAGTATTTGCGAAGGAGATGTAAGTGTTGAATCCGGATGTTTCTGTTGTTGTGACAAACTATAATTATGGTAAATATCTTCCTAGATGTATTAGAAGCTGTCTATCACAAAAGAGTGTTAATGTTGAGGTTATTGTTGTAGATGACCTAAGCACCGATAAATCGATCGAAGCTTTGCAACCATTTGAGGAATATATAAAAATTATTAGAAATCAACAAAATATAGGTGTAGCTGCCTCGGCCAATGTAGGATTTAGATCTTCAAGATCACAATTTGTTATTCGTGTTGATGCAGACGATTTTGTAAGTCTGGATATGTGCTGTTTTATGAAAAAATATTTAGAAGCAAACCATGACGCCTTCTGCGTGTCGTGCGATTATGTTCTAGTAGACGACCATGAGAATATAATTGAAAGAAAGTATGCTGAGAAAGAAAATATATCTTGTGGTATAATGTATCGAAGAGATTTGCTTATGGAGTATGGTGGGTATGATCCAAATATGCGACACAGAGAAGAAGAAGAATTAAGAAAGAGATTGGGCGATTTTTATAACATACATCATCTAAGAATTCCGTTCTATCGATATAGGATGCACAGTCACAACAAAACTAAAGAACCAGAGTATAAAACTTGGGAAATATAGGAGAGTAAAATGTCTAGATGTTTAGTTACGGGGTATAAAGGCTATATTGGGTCTAAATTATCTGAAAAATTGCAAGAATTAGGTCACGAAGTAAGGGGTATAGACCTCAAAGAAGGGGAAGATATCTTAGACGGACTGGGAAAGTTTGTTGACTTTAGGCCCGAATATATTTTTCATCTCGCATGTATTCCACGAGTTGCATATAGTGTTGAACAACCTGTCTACACAATGATTAATAATGTCATCTCAACCAGCATTGTTTTGGATTTTGCCAGAAAGACGAAGGTTAAGAGGGTTATCTACTCGGGTTCCTCGTCAGTTGTTGGTAATGGAGACGGCCCGACAAGCCCATACGGGCTACAAAAGTTGTTCTCCGAGATGGAAATGAGACTTTACACATCATTATATGGTGTGGATACGGTAACCCTCAGATATTTTAACGTGTATTCTCCTTGCCAAAAGGCCGAGGGCCCCTATGCGACTGCTGTTTCCAACTTTATGGAATTTATTAGGCAAGGTAAAAATCCATTTATCACCGGAGATGGTGAACAAAGAAGGGATATGGCACATTTGGAGGATGTTGTCGGAGCTAATATCGCCGCAATGCGCCGCGGCCCCAGTTTTGAAGGCGCAGTATTTGATATTGGCACGGGAGAAAACATTTCGTTAAATCAGATTAAAGCCTTCGCACAAGAGTATTTTCCCCAAGTTCAGTTTGATTATCGGGACGATAGAGTCGGCGACGTTTTAGAAACGAGAGCAAATATCACACCATATTTGGAAGGATCCTCTTGGAAGCCTGTACATACAATCGAATCGGGTATAAGGGATTGTTTCGAGAAACTAAAAAAAGAAACAGGAGGGATAGGTGAATAAGTTTAATATTGGAATTATCGGTTTTGGCTTTGTCGGATCTTCGGTCGCTTATGGTTTTTCGCCGCAGACAGGTTTTGACCATGCCACCATAAGAATCTACGACAAAGACGACAGCAAATCAACTCATAGCTTGGAAGAGGTACTGGATAACTCTGATTTTGTTTTCTTGTCGGTGCCTACACCCTCCAATTTAGATGGCTCGATCAGTCTATCAATCTTACATAATGTGTTAGAACAAATTGATGAGCGTGGCACCAAGAATGGCTGTATAGTGCTGGTTAGATCTACTATCATCCCAGGCACCACTAGAGGCTTTGAGCAAAAGTATAGAAATATAAGATTTGTGTTCAACCCAGAGTTTTTGACAGAAAGATCCGCTAAGTTTGATTTCATTAATCAAGCTAGGTTTGTTCTTGGTGGTGATCCTAGCGATACTCATAAGGTGGCAGAATTTTTAAGATTTAGATTCGGAAACTCTACTCCAATGATAGAGACAAATTTCGAAACGGCTGAGTTCATCAAATATATGAATAATTGTTATTTTGCGACTAAAGTATCGTTCATGAATGAAATGAAGTTAATCGCGGATAAGAGCGACGTTGATTGGGGCGTTGCTGTAGACGGTTTTGTAAGAGACGGCCGAGTTGGTCATACTCACTTAGCCGTCCCGGGCCCAGATGGAAAGTGTGGGTTTGGGGGAAGTTGTTTTCCAAAAGACATGCAAGCATTAATGAGTCACGCCAAATCAATTGGTGTGAACACCAACGTCCTCAACGGTGCGTGGAAAACAAATTTAGATGTTAGACCAGAGAGAGACTGGGAAAAACTACTTGGAAGAGCTATTATTAAAGAGGAGAATTAAAAATGGCAAATGAAATGAATTTATCAGATCAGGCACTTGGTGCATTGATGATGGCCCTGCAAAGGTCTTTAATGGAGCAGTCGGATATTGTCCCGGTGCTTCAGGGATTTCGATTCAGATTATCGGACGAAGGGCTCGTGGTTATGAACCCACCGTTGGTTAAGCTTGGGACCGAAGATGAAGAAGAATCAGTAGGTGCCTAGATACGAATATAAGTGTAGAGAATGTGATGTTGAGTTTGAAATATCACACTCTATGAAAGAAAAAATGAGTGATTGCGGATCATGTAAGGCAGAGGGATCACTATTTAAGGTGATTGCAAGTTTTGCGGTCAGTGGTTTTGAATCTAGCGATTCGGACAATCATCAGAAGCCTGGTAAAGTTGTTAATGAATTTATAGAGGAAACCAAGACGGAGGTTTCACAGTATAAAAATGAGTTATCAAGAAATATGGTCGATGTTAATGAGATAGGTGAATAATGGAATTTATTATTTTAATTTTGCTTATCGTATCAATTTTGGCCAACATATTTCTTGTTAGTTATGTCCGTTTTTTATTGGAACAATTATCATTTGTGTCTGAGAATATCAATTCCTTAGTTGGTTCTGTAGTCGAACTTAGAAATCACTTATCAGAGGTGTATGAGTTAGAAAGATTTTACGGTGATCAAACACTTGAAGATTTATTACGACATACTTCAGCCGTGACCGAAACATTGCAAGATTTTGAAGATATCTATATGCTTGTAGAGAGCAAAGAAGATGAAGAGGAGAATCTGTTTGAAGAACCAGAAGAAGCCGACAATACGGAAGCGATTTAGGAGAAGGGGATCTGGTAGGAAATACTTCACCCAGGTTCATGAAGATGCAATCCTCGAATATGTCGCAACCGATGATATAAAAGTAAGAACCAAACTATATGTTAATTACATAGGCCCAGCATTTGATGAAATGGTGGATAAAATTGTGTATACATATAAGTTTACCAGTCTTCCCAATATAGATTCTTTAAGGGATGAGTGCAAAATTTGGCTCATAACTATACTTGACAAATATGATAAGAACAAAGGGTCAAAAGCCTTTTCTTATTTCTCAGTAATTACAAAGAATTGGTTTATTGCTGAAACTAAAAAGAAGGCCAAAAGAAACAGGCAAGAAGTAGAATTAGGAGAATTATCAAAAGATTTAGAACTCAAATATATTTCCACAAATAACCCGTACCAGAAAAAAAGAGAATCAAAAGAATTCTTTGGTTTGCTGAATAACGAAATAGATAGTTGGGAACACGAGAATATGAAAGAAAGCGAAAGGAAGGTTCTCGATGCAATAAGGATACTTTTTGATAACGTCGAAGATATAGAAATTTTTAATAAGAAAGCTATTTACTTATACCTGCGAGAGATCACCGGCCTCAACACGAAACAAGTGGTCAGCAACTTGAACAAGATGCGTTTGAGATACAGGGTTTTTAAATTTAAGTGGGATGAAGGTGATTTATGAAAAACTTAGATCATTACTTAGAGAAAGCTATCGAAAACATAGAGTCGGACAGAGAGACCACAAAGGAGCTTCTTGACGACGTTATGAGATATGTTTCTAAGAATGAGCAGCACCACAAGGAAGTGGGCGCCATTGCCGCCAAATATGTTGAAACACTTCAGAGGTCTAACGAACAGTTGGTGAAAGTTTCTACAATCATTTTTAAACAACAGGGCGCCCATAAAGGTCTGACTGACGATGACAAGTCAGAAATATTTGACATCCTTCAGGACAGCAAGGGAAACTAAATATGTCTATTAAGGCGAGAAGAAAGAATTTAAGGATGTATAATTTAGATTCTGATGAGATTCAGGGTAACTATGCTCTTATGTTGCGCGCCGCTCAACAAGAGGCGCTATCCCCGTCGAGTCCGACAATAGGCGCTGGTCAAACTGCTATATGTTTACTACAGTTTAGGATTAAGGCTTCAAATCCAAATGTTCCTCCTTTACAACCGATCAAACGCGACGGTGATTCAGCCGGCGCAGCCGCCCGAAACGCCGTTGAATCCGGCAAATATCGTATAGCTTGCCATGCCCTGATCATAGATAGTGATGCGGGGTCTATAGGTCAGTCTGGGTTGGAACACAGTTCTCATTGTTTGCCGAGCCCTTTTGCTAAATCTTCCATAACAAAAAATGATTATATTCTTCTGGCTAGAAGATTTCCGATATATGTTGGCGACTATATCGAACCGTCCGGCCAGACTGCCGGCGACGGCGTGTCCAAAATTCAGCTCGAACCCGGGATGTCCATAAGGGTTTGGGATAACGATGTTCAAGGTGGGGTGTATGGCACGATTACAGAAGTATTGGACACCGAGCGGGCCATTACCCAGCTTCCGGACGGCACCATCCGGGCATTGTTTAACGGTGGCGAGGGAGGCCTCGACGGCAGCTCCGGAGATCTTCACGATCCAGTGCTTGAACAATATCGCATTCTACGTAATCCCGAAGACTGGCCTCGGTCACAGATCTCCGAGGATCCGCCCAGGCCTTGGTCATCGCTCGATGTGGCGGAGGAAATGCACGGCCCCGGGCAGAGACGCGTCTCCCAGGGCCCTGTTTCTGATGAAATCCCTCCACCAGAATTGGAAGAGGGCTGGAGTTTGGTTCAGCGCTGGAGGAACCTCATCCAAGGAGATTCAAATGATTATACTGATGATATACTTGGTAATGATATACGAGGGCATTCTTATGTAGTGTTTAAAGAAGGCGCCAAGGTCACGGTTTATGAGTCAGCTCAATCCTATGGGTTTCGCACACCCACTATAGTTTGGGAAGACATCGGTGACCGACACCGAGGCTATACTGTAGCAGTCCAATCAATGCCGGGCAAGAGCTGCAACGGCTGCGCACCTCCAGATTTTGCCAAGGTCATCGGGTCCGGAAAATTCCGCACCTGGGTCGATGGCGCCAGGTTGCCATGTGTTACTTTTACAGCGTGTTTTCTGTTAGAGACATGGAACCCCGACGTCGTTGATTTGGATCAGCAAGAAGACTAAAGGATAGGAATATAAAATGTCTGGTGAAGAATACAATGTGGCTCCCCCAAACGAAAAAAAGATGTGTCGTGTTGAAGATCCCCCTGCTGATGTTCAAGGTGTTTTTGACTTAGACGCTGACAACTTCACGCTCCGTGGATCAAACTGCACCAAGATGTTGGAGCACGTCCCGAAGTTTATTAAGGCCCCTTGCGAACTTGTTGTAAAAAATAAGAATAATGCTTGGATTGTTCTTGGCCGTGACCGCCCCGATACGTTAGACTCTGGAAAGGGTGGCGCTGGAGAAACTAAATGTGGAGCGATTGACATAGTGGTCGGCCGAATGGGTTTCGACCCGGATAGCAACGCGTCCGTTCACAACAATTTTAAAGGAGACGCGGCAAGAATATATATTAGTCAAAGAACTGATGTTGACAGACACTTTGCGCTACCGCCCGGTAGCCACAGCATGGGGATGGTTGAAGAGCGCTCCGCAATTGCAATGAAGGCTGATGAGATACGGATTAACGCTAGGGGCGGGATAAAGCTGGTAACTGGAACTTATGGAAACCTAAATTCTTCTGGTCAAAGAGAAAACGCAACGGAGGGTATCGATCTTATCGCCGGCGGCCATGATAATGATCAGTTTATACCGTTTGCCGACCCTTTGAACCCTATCACGGAACGCCTGCAACCTCTTGTTAAGGGAACCAATTTGGTTGATTGTCTCAAAGAAATAGTAGCATGTATTGAGGGGATACATCACACTCTAGAGCATTGCTGGGAACATCAGACTAAATTCAATTCTTCTATAATGACCCATTCGCACTTGGGAATCGCCGGTATAATTCCCGTCTCGACAGCTCCAGACCCGGTTTTGGCAACAAAAGCTATGGAAACATCCTTAAAAACAGTGGTGGATGGTATAATACAACTAGATTATAATTTATCAAACATAGTCGACGTTGTGGAAGGTATGTATTTGGATCCCAATGGACCGAGATATATATGTAGTGATTATAACAATACAAACTAATTATTTAAGGTATTAGCATGGCAGATCCGAGAGACCCAGACATTTTAAGAGACGCAGAAGGCTTCCCTTTTCCAGATGCAGATGAATCTGCAAGAGACCGAGACGCCGCCCGAGACGCCGCCCGAGCGGCCCGAGGCATAGCTCGTGGAGAGCCTGTGGTGCCTTCTGAGCTTGACGATATACCCACAGGGGACGAAGCCGGCGACGGACGCGTCCGATGCCCCAGAGGCGAAGTGTGGAGCTATTCCGAGCGCAAATGTGTTCCCGACGATAACCCAGACAATTTTGACAATCCTGATTTTGATTTTATGGATTGCGAGCCATCAGATGCCAACCTGGAGCCTCCAGAGGAATGTGCGGTTTGTGAAAAGGACCCACTGGCATTTGTTCCCAGTTGGAAAAGACTGGCTAATAAAGAAGTGTTTTTTGATGGAAAAGAGTGTCTATACTCTGCTGTTGTTCACGACATAAATTTAGATAGCTGGCAGCGCACGATGACGCGACCCGGCACCACCACCGCCCTCGCGCAGCAGGTTCGCAAGAAGATCACAGTCTCAGATCCTGACGGCGATGCGAAGATAGCGGGCCTAGAATTAATGTTTGAATTCCTACAGAAGGCAGAAGTGGTCAAGGCTGCTGAATTTCTTCCAAAAGAAGAGACTGGAGTCGGGCAAGTTACATCAGGGTTGTTCCCCTTTTTACCCGGAGCAAAAGAGTCAGGAAAGTATACACGAGAAGAAAAAGACATAAACATGATCGACGAACTCCTTAAATTAAAGGATATAGTGCAAGTTGAAAGCGTGGTGTCGATCAGGCCAAATATTCCAACAAAGTTTTTGATTTCTGTGCCGGTAGAATACATAATTGATCTTCCAAATGTTGTTGTGGCCGGCATACCAGAGGATATACCAACCGATGAGCCGCTAAAGGTTCAGTTTACGGGCGATGACATAAAAGAAAAGTTTCAAATTATGGCCAATCCTTTGAACGGCGTGATGATGGTATACCACCGGCAATATCAAATTTGGCTAAGGCAGGGCGGAGGAGTATTTAAAAAGACAAAATACAACGATGAGACTCAAAGATTTGAGGTTACGGGAAAGAATTTTAAACTAGATCTCAAAGATCACGCAGGCAAAATGAGAGATTTTCTTGATAGCCTCTCAGAAATGCTTAGCACGCAGAATTTAGTTATCCCTGGGTCAGGTACAAAACTAAGAACTCAAGCCCCAAATGTTGAAAAAGTCATCGTTAATATTGAAAACACTGATAAGGCCCCCGGCGGAAAGCTTCGAATAAAGAACGTCAAGGCAAACAAAAAAGGCTGTGAGCTTGTTGTTTTCAACGAAAAACGACCCGCAACCAGCTATCAATTTAAAAAGTTTGAACGACAATTCCGAAACACTACGCTCTTGGGCTATATTGGACAAATACCTAGTATGTGTGACAGTTCACAAGCAAGGGATCCGTCCGAATGGTTTGATTGGGTTGTAGATCACACCTACCCTCCCGTTGAGGTGCAGTTGGGCTTGAATGCAGACGACGCGTCCTCGGAGCAAAGCTTTGCCTCCTGCGCTGCTGGGGGCCTTATCTTCGATCCGATTGAAGAGATCTTAGGCTCTCTAGGCGAAGAATTAGGAAAAGTTTTAAAAGAAAAGTTTGGTGCTGGCGAAATTCTATGTTTGAGCCCGGAAGAGGCGAAGGCAGAGATGAAGGAATCCCGGGACGCCACCAAGCTTGCTAAAGCGGAAGCAGAAGAAGCTAGGAGAGTGTGGAAGATTGCCAAGGATGAACGAAAAGAAACCGAAAAAGAACTAAAAGAATTGTATAAAAAGGCAGAAGCAATGTCTGTCGACGAATTCGGCGATGTCGAGGATGTCACGGCCGCCCAAGACATCGGTATGATGATACAAGCTCTAGAAGATATGCTCAAAGATCTCCAGAAGACCGAAGATGCCGCCAAAAAAGACTTGAAAGAAAAGAAGGTTTTCCTTAGTAAAGATTTGACTGAGAGAATGAGGGGCACGTTTAAAGAGGAAATGTCTACATATGCGGCAAAAAACCCTCTATTCGAGAGCTTGCCAAAGCTTTTGGATTCTTTTGCCAAAAAAGGGAAAGGATCAAAGAAAAATCTTTGGAAAGATGTAATAAAGAAGCTCGGGCCTTGCGGTTTGCTCGCCTTACTGGCAGAGGCGATGAAGTGTCTTATGGAGGGTATGGGGCTTGACGATGCTAAGAAGAAGCTGGTTGAAGCTGCGTTCAAGGCGATGGATAATGCAAATCTAGAGAAGATTTTTATTGGTCTGCCACCGGAAGAGCAAGCAGCAGTAATGGCTGAGATCGAGAAGGAGCTAAAAGGTGTTAAGCCTCCTTGGGAAGATCCGTATAAAGAGGGAACATATTCTGGATCGGGGTGGAACAAGGACGATTTACGGAATGATGTGCTCCAGGCACAGGGCGGCAAGACGACAGATGAGATCAGGGCAGAAGCTAAAGAAGCTGGAGAGAGTTATAATAAGGCTATCAAGGCAGAAGTTGACAAAGATGATATGAAGTCTGCCAGAAAAGCCCGTCGAGCCGACACAGCCGCGAAGTTATTTGGCGAAGACGGCCACGTTCTTCCTGGTGGGGGAGTTCAGCAGCATCCCAAGCAGGGTAGCCTGGCAATGGCAGTCAACGACGCGCAGAAAATTATTTTTGAGGCCTATAAAAAAGCAATTTTAAAACTTATCGGCGCCGATTACCTATTTGAACAGCTAGAAAAGCTCCCTGGCGCCGCCCTTATCGCAGCGCTCATAAAAGATATTCCGTGTAAAAAGCCTCCACCCTGGAGAATTGATCCTCCGTTGGGAGAGTTCTTTCACTTTGGGAACCTTAACCCTTGTGATTTAAAAAACACCACAGGCGTATGGCAGATACCACCGAGGTTCTATTTCAGAAAACCAGTTAATTTATGGTGGATGGCAGCATATCTTTGGTATATTCTAAAAGAGATTGCAGAGGAAATGATATTTATGGCTGCACTTCTTATTTTCAAGGCTATTATAGACATAATTATAAGGCTTATCTGTCTGGCCCTATCGGCCCTCGGCGCCGCCTTGAAGGACTTGCTTACCGGCAGCAATAGTCTTATGGATATGTTAAAGGATGAACTTTGCGGAGCAGGCGCCAAAGATGAACTGTTAGAAGAATCCATCACAAACTTAATTGAAACCCTTAGCGGCCCTGATGCGTCTTGTCTTGAAACAATGGATCCCGGTGATATAGGAGATTTTATTGATTCCATTTCGGCTACCTTACTACAAAATGAGATATTGGACCTCTTAAATGGAAGCGCTTCTCCAGATGTATTGGAGATGGTTAGCCAACTAGCTATGATGTCTGGTTCTCCTTGCATAGCGGAGATTTTTGGAGATCCTCAAAATGTTGCCGATCTTTTTAATAATCTAGGAAACCTTGTCGACTTGTCAGAGCTGGAAAATCTTGTATCGCAACTAGAGGGAGACCCAACTTATATTAATCCGAGTATATGTGCTGATCCACTTGCTTTGGAGAACGTAGATAAGATTAGGTGTTATCTATTGAGCGGCAAGGGCTTGACAGAAGAAGAGTGCCAAGAGGAGATCGACAAGCTAAAGAATCAGGCACTAGACGACTTAGGAACGCTCGCTGACGCGTTGCATGGTAATTTTCCGGGAGGGCCCCCGCTGAATTCCACAGGGCCCAATCCGTGCGGCCCTGAAGACGGCATCTTCCCATATAATTCTCCAGCATCTCTTAGCGCTGCACAAGCTGTAACAGACGCTATGTTTGAGGATCTGGCTATCGCGCACTCTCGTGATCTTCTTGGGGCCGGCGGCTTTTTGAATATGATATTGGCTGACACAAACGGGAAGGGTTTAAAGGCTCACAATTTTTGGGTTAAGTTTTTTGGATCGTCTGAAGCTAGATACCTTAGCACAATTCAGTGGTATACTGATGACGCCATTACTCAGTTGAAGGGCCCCGGCAATACCGAGGCGCCTTTGTCGCGAGGTGGCAAGGTGATGACCGGAAAAGAAGGAAATGGAAATAGCTTTTTCAATGGCATACCGGGAGTCAATGTAACCACCGGTGGTTTCCCGCCGACAGTTGCATCTTGGCTTAAAAAATCTTTGACAAATTTAGGCAGCCCGACGTGGGGGGATGATGATGATGATGATGATGATAGAATATATCAGACCGCCACGGTCCCGGGAGGGTATAACAGCATCGAAGAAGCAAATGCTGCGGAACGAGAGCGAGCAAAGACAAATCAATATAGATATAATATTCGAAGCGACTATATAGAAGCCTTTATTGATGAATATGACTTGGACTTGGACACTGACCGCACCGGGAACAAACGCTCCACATCCTCATCTAAACTGAGAGCGGGTATTGAAATTGGGGCCGGCCCCCTGTTTGTAAAAAACGTTTCTCTCGAAGAATACTACTGCTCCGGTTATGCTGATTGCGAGGGCTACCAGCCGGATGATATCAGCAAAAATGATTCGAGACATTTAGCAAGAGAAGTATTACGCGGAAAGCAAATCCTTGGTGGCGTTGGGCACAAGTTCACGGGAACCGGCAGAAAAAATCTAGATAAGAAGTGGTCAAAGAAGAATAGGAGACGAGCAGCTAAGTCTTCCGGTAGAAATATGCTAAGCACTTATTTCACACAGGCATATCCATCAAAACAGTGGGAATACCTACCCGATTTAGATTTGTCGTCGGCCGACTTAAGACTTACATTTGAAGATTATTTGGGAGAATATGGTCTTAAGGTAGAATACGATCCCAACCCAGTTGATGCAGATACTATGCTGATGTCGTTCCCGCGCACTGTAACAACTAAATACCCGGCACCGCGAGCAAGGGAAGGAATTAGAATCGACGCACAAGGAGATGAGTTCGTGGGCCCCGCGGATGATTCATATATATTGTCGATCTATGAAATGTTCGATTCAAGAACCCCAGAGACAGCGAATACTCCCGGTGATGGGGTTGCTCTGCCACCTGGGGGCTTGAAGACAGATACGGGGTATATACGAACACACAAACTAAAAGGTAGTTCACTTACGGATCCAGAGGTCGTAGAATTTATTGAGGAAACATTAAACATTAATACAGAAATGGAAAAGATTCACTTCGGTACCGCGGGCTTTGATATTGCCGACAAGACTACGGGCCTCTCTAAGCAGGGTATAACCTTTACTACTCTTATAAAGAACGCCCTGCTAGAAAGAGGGGTTGGAGATGACACCGGTCAGCAATTTGGCTTTTTGCTCCGACAAAATGAAAACTTAATTGAACTTAATATAAAACAGCGCGGGAATCGTTTTGATGAAATTAGTGATTATTATGTTAAGCAAATAGCAAATAGAATTTCTCAAAATAGTAGAGCTTTTGATTTTGGTTGGCAAGCTAGTGATAAACCCAAGATTAAGATGTTGGATCCTGAGAAATATGGTGGGACTCCCGAGGCGCCCCCGTTTTATTTACAACCGCCGAATAGACCCGGTTGGTTAGGCTTGGTTGATGATATTCTACCAGAGTGGGATGGCTGCGAGCCAAGAAGTACTGATTTGATTAATTTCAATTCTTTAAAGAAGTTGGTCGATGATAGGAATCAAAGCTTAACTGAAGATCCTAGATTAGAATCGGATCCACTATGTATTAACGAAGCTCCATATGATAAAATATTGGATAAATTTTCGTTTGCCTCAATAGAGGGAGTGATAGCTGCAACAATTAGAATATATGCTGCGGAGATGTTGCTTCAAGGCATGCCCGTGTTCTCTCTGTTCCATGCCAGAATACCCGAAAACTTTGACGATGTGTTCCTGGGATATCTTGTTGATAAAATGGAAGCTGGTCTCATAGACGAGGGGACCAAATTTAACCTCTTTAAGGGACAAGTTATCGACAAGTCTTACTGGTACCAGTTTGTAGAAATGGCGGTGCAGTCTTTTATCACGAGGCTGCCAGAAGAATATAATCCAGCCGGTAATGGCGAGCTTACCGATCTAACTCCTTTAGAAATCAAGGCATATACCAATATTGCAGCGGCCGTTGAAACTTTCTATCACATTGAAAGGTTTGAATATGATCCCAAGGGACAGGGTTACGCCGCCTTAACAAACAATGCGATTAATGGTCAAAGCCTCATCAAAAGAATAATGGAGTCTAGACCGACCGCCGCTAGAATGGCCAAGAACGCCCCCGCAGGTCAATTCAGTAAAGCAGACGCGAAATACGCAAAAGAGTTAGCTTTCGAAACCATACTTGAAGAAACTATGGACGATGCAAAAATAATCTTAAGGAGATTAATAAGAGAAGAATTGGAAAGATTAGCCGAGCAGTTTAACGAGGCCATTAAACCTTCCATTTATTCAATGGATTCCTTGTTGTTGGGAAATTCTGATTTTATCGATGGCTCTTTAACAGATAACAAAGGTAATTATAGGGATCCCTTGCCGGTCCAAACAACGGATGCGGGCGAAGCCCCGGCCGATGCGCGTGATACACGCGGCGCCGAAGGGTATGAGAGAGATTTTGTACTTCAGAAATATATTCGAATCATCGACAAAGAGAATCCAGACGCACGAATAGAAGAAGGCAGAACTCCGGAAATGTATAATGTTGTTAACATCGATGCGTGGCATCGACATGTCGACCGCCTCTCTAGACGCGGTGTGCGAGGTAAGATATCAGAATATTGGGGAGATCTTGAGACTGTAATAGATCCGGATCGCGACACTATAGAAGAAGAAAGAGAATTTGCTAAGCTTACAAAAAAGCAGGCAACATTCCAGAAGCTAGGCAGGGTGCTTAGTGACGAGGACCTTAAAAGATTAGAAGAACTCCAGGCACTTTTGGAGACCTTCGGACAAGAAATAGAGGTTGGTGAATCCGGCTGGAGATTCGGTGTGAGAATATGTTATGTTGCCAAGCCGAGCAGATTCACCCCGGGCCGGTCGGAAGAGGCAATCCTACGGAGTATCACAGGAGACGCCGGTATAACCCAGGCAATGAATGAAAAGGCCTTTAAGGGAGACCAGATTCTGATCCCTGTCGCTCACGGCGAATTAGAAATTCCCGATCAGGAATTTACAAACTTTGATCCTGATTCATATGATATTGATTGTTTAATTGCTGAACTGATTAAGGATCCTGCATATAAAACCTTGTTCAATTATTGTTTCCCCCTTAAAACGTTTTTGTCCACTCTGACTATTTATTGTATCAAGGCATTTGTGCCGTCGATAGGCAACACAGGGGATCCCAAGGATGGCGGAGACCGCTGGGTCGTCCCCGGGGGGAGATCAATGTCTGGCTTTAGAAGGTGGGACGGGAAAAAAGAACCATTTAGAAAATCGACTAAAAAGGCCAGACAAATGTTTGAAGTTTTGTATAATGCTTCTACTAAAGATAACAGCTACAAAGACAGAGAGGATAACGGCGAGAAGCAGAAATGGTGGAAGAAACTTGCGCCTAAGTGGAATTACGATGTCGGCTTAAGGTGGTGGATGATGCCACGAATGCGATCGAGACCCTATGATAAAAACGGCAATGAATGTGAATAAAGGAATCTAACATGGCATACGGATTTGCACCAAAATTAACACTAGAACTTAATACCGAGGATGGAGCATATAGGCTTTTAAAAACGGTCCCGGGAGTTGCAAAGCAAAATCTTAAAATGCTTATCTTGACATCTCCTGGCGAGAGGATCATGATTCCAGAGTTTGGTGTAGGGTTAAGACGATTTCTTTTTGAGTTGGCTGGAGCCGGGATAGAAGAGAGGATTAAGCAAAGAATTGTTGATCAGGTTGCTAAATATTTGCCATATATTCGTCTAGGTGCTGTTTTGGTGAACACAGCACAAACAGATTCAAGTATCCCGGATAACATTTTGGCGGTTAGAATTATTTATTCTGTTCCTTCGGCGCGAGCCGTAAGACAAACATTGGATGTTAAAGTTTCTTAAACACTAATTATACCAAGAGGCTTATTATATGGCTAAAACTAAAATTCCAATCAAATATACTAGTAGAGAATTCGATTCCATAAAAAGCGATTTAATCGATTACGCAAAAAGGTATTATCCCGATACCATAAAAGATTTCAGCGAAGCGTCGTTTGCGTCTCTGATGTTGGACTCTACGGCCTATATCGGGGATATACTTTCATTCTATCTAGATTATCAGGTTAACGAGTCCTTTCTGGACTCTGCCATTGAATATAACAATGTTATTAGATTAGCACGACAAATGGGATACAAGTTCCGCGGCTCTGCCGCGGCAACTGGGCTTGTTACATTATATGTGGTTATCCCTGCAAACTCGACTGGTCTTGGGCCAAATAGTAATTATATGCCGATTTTGAAAAGAGGATCAACATTCTCTTCTGGTAAAACTGGATATGTTTTGACTGAGGATATACGTTTTGATCATCCGTCCAACCAACAAGTTGCAGCCCGATTCAATGGTTCTACCGGCAATCCTACCCACTATGCGATCCGCGCAACCGGTCAGGTTATATCTGGTTTGTTTAGTACCGAAATGGTTGACGTAGGAGGTTTTGAGAGGTTTAAGAAGGTGAAACTTTCCACTCCCAACGTTGTTGAGGTGGTCACAGTGACAGACAGAGCGGGAAACGAATACTTTGAAGTAGAGTATTTATCTCAAAATATTGTCTTTAAGGATGTAGCTAACAAAGGATCAGATAAAGATGACACTCCAGCTATATTAAAACCATATGTGGTGCCAAGAAGATTTGTTGTCGAAAGATTGAAAAGAGATACTTATCTACAATTTGGATATGGATCGGATAAGGAGCTTTCTTCCCCCTCGGTTGTTGAGCCAGCCGATGTAGTATTGCAGAGGCACGCGAAGTCATATACAACTGATGTTACTTTTGATCCTTCAAAACTGTTAGGAACTGATAAATTTGGCATTTGCCCAACCAATACAAAGTTGACTGTTGTGATTAGATCAAATACTTCTTCAAATGTTAATGCAGGAGTGGGAACAATAAAGACAGTTACTAATGCGATTTTAGAATATAATGATGTCTCTAAGATATCCCGGGCAACTAGAGCGGAGATACTTGACTCATTGGAGGTTTATAATGACGAGGCGATTATAGGTGCTCCAGTTTTACCTTCTGTCGAAGAAATTAGACGAAGAAGCCTAGACACCTTTGCTTCTCAAGGGAGAGCAGTAACAAAGGAAGATTATGAGGCGATGTGTTATACAATGCCTCCAAAATATGGAGTAGTCAAGAGGGCGGCGATATTCAAGGATCCCGATAGCCTGAAAAGAAATCTTAATCTTTATGTTCTGTCAGAGGACTCCACAGGCAAACTTACGCAGGCTAACGAATCACTTAAAAAGAACTTGAAAGTTTGGCTTAATAACGTTAGGATGATTAACGATACGGTCGATATCTTGGATGCTAAGGTCGTTGATTTTGGTATAGAATTCTCCGTAATTGCAAATCAAGAGTTTAACCGATATGACGTATTGGAAAATTGTTTGACAGCTCTTCGCAGAAAGTTTACACAACCTTTGTTTATTGGCGAACCGTTTTTCATAACCGACATTTACAACGAATTGAATAAATTGGCCTCAGTTGCAGATGCCGTAAAGGTCAAAGTTGTTCGCAAGACAGGCGCGAATTATTCCAACGTTACTGTAAATATTAATGATCTAATGTCTTCCGATGGAAGATATCTTAACGTTCCAAAAAATGTGTGTTTACAAATTAGGTTCCCGAGAAACGATATTAAGGGCTCAGTGAAGTAATGGCTATCAAAAGATATTATGCTACGTTAGATAATACTATAACCAATGCCTATAAAACGGATATGAACACTCGTGGCACAAGCTCTAACATGGGGGCCTCTGATATATTGGAAGTGTTCTCACTGTATGGATTACAGAATAGTCAAAGCTCAGAGCTGTCAAGAATTCTAATACAGTTCCCAATCGATCAGATACAGACAGATCGGTCTGCCAGCACTATTCCGGCCAGTGGCAATGTTGACTTTTACCTTAGACTTTTTAATGCGAGACATAGCCAGACTTTACCAAAAAGCTATAATTTGATAATTACTCGTGTCGAAAAGTCTTGGTCCGAAGGCACCGGTTTAGATATGGAAGGCTACACCGATATTGGTCAATCTAATTGGATAAGATCTGATAGCAGCACCAATTGGACCAATGAGGGTGGAGACTACACACACGGTTCCGCATTCTCTTTTTCTGCATCTTTTGATGTCGGTGATGAAGATCTAGAGGTTAATATTTCACCCTTAGTGGAGCGGTGGGCAAACGATACTGGGCACGCATACGGCTCAGTACCAAATTATGGAGTCGGGATCTTTCTCACCCCCTCGATTGAGGCAACAGATAGTTCGTATTATACAAAAAAGTTCTTCGCCAGAGGCACAGAATTCTTTTTTAAGAAGCCTTGTATCGAGGCACGTTGGAATTCATCTAAGAAAGATGATAGGGCAAACTTTTATTATAGTAGCTCTTTGGCGCCAGGGGACGATAACGTCAACACACTTTATTTATATAATTACGTCAGAGGTAGGCTAAGAAATATCCCGGGACTTGAAAAAACAGGTGGGAAAATATATGTAAGTCTTTTTTCTGGGTCTTCAAATAATATGTCGGCGTCAGCATATCATCCAATTCATCTTGCAAAAGGTGGTGGAGTTGCCGCGGCATTGGACTTTAATGCGACAGGAGGCATAATTTCTACGGGGATATACACGGCGTCACTTTGCGCAACGGCTGCTTCTACACCATTAACGAAATTGTTTGACGTATGGCACGATGCTAGTTCAGAAGATATCAATCACAATGGTGGCGCCCCTTACGGCAGGGGGGCCACACAGTACAAGTCTGGATCAATCGAACCCAAAAGTGTATACACTTATAATATAAATCCGTCTAATCAGTATGCATCAAGTATTACAAATCTTAGATCTTCTTACTCAAGGGATGAAACAGCTAGATTTAGAGTTTTCATTAGAGAAAAAGGCTGGAGCCCGACTATCTACTCTAAAGCAACACAGGAAATACAACCCTCAATATTAGAAAGTGCATCATATAGTGTACATCGTATAGTTGATGATTTTATTGCTTTCCCCCACGGAACAGCTTCTACTGGTGATCCGTCCAGAGGAGGGGTAAAGACTTTGCATACGATGATGTCGTATGATATATCAGGAAATTATTTTGATTTTGATATGGGTATGCTAGAGGATGGATATTCCTATGGTATTTCTTTGGCTTATTATAATGATGCGGTAGGATCTTGGGTTGAGCAACCCGAAACGTTCAAATTTAGGATTGAATCGAGGCAGAAAGGCTAATGGGAATCAAAGATCTTTTTGAAAATCCACAAGGAAATAAGATTCTATCCTCTGAGGATTTCGACAGAGAAGTCCAAAAAGTTGAATCACTGGAAAATATGCAGGCTAAATTCTACGAGAAACGTAGATATATGCCCAATGTTGATTTTAGTAAGCCCAAAAACTTTGCTCGCTACGGATTAGCAAAAGATTATTATGTTGATGCAGTCGATCGAATAGTCCGCGAATATCCTTATGATGGATCGTTAAAAGAGAGGACTATCTTTTTAAATAGCTCTTCTTATCTTGATCATTATGTTTTTGAGAGTAGATACCCCCGCACCACGGGGTATATTAAGTTGTCTGCTGGTGGTTGGGGTTCTTTGGACGGCTCTATTGTAGGCGAATATGGTAAATCCGAGGACGTAGAATATATTAAGATATTTGGTGGCCCACATACGGCATCTGGTGGTATGCCCACCGGCTCTTTATATCGGACATTTACCGGTTCCAACATCTATGATACCAGTATCTATGACACCGATGGGGTGTTGGCTAATACTCGACTAGGTTCAAGGGGTTCGAATTTAGAGTTCAACCCAACAAATGGCTGCACGATTGAATTCTGGATGCGTAAGTTTGATTATGCAGGCGCCGCCCTAACTAAAAAAGAAGTCATTTTTGACCTGTGGAATCAGAATAATACTGGCTCTTCGACACTCCCTTCTTATCTTACTGATGACAAATACGGCAGATTAACTCTAGAATTATCTGCTTCGACTCACCGCGAAGAACTTGATAATGCACACGATGGAGCCACATTTTATCTAACACTTCAATCTGGTTCTTCTGTCTATGGCTTCTCTAGCCAATCAATTGCAGCGAGCACTGTTACAACTGCCTCTGTTATGGATAAGAAATGGCATCATTACGCCGTTTCTATGACAACCGCTTCCGCTGCCGACAATCATGGAACGGAAGTCAAATTTTATGTTGATGGCAAATTAAATAATTTTGGTATCTATGGGAATATGGGTGTAGGCAATATCACCGGATCTCTGATCGCACATATTGGCTCTTTGGTGAGTTCCCCGTCTGGTTCAACATACAAGTCGCATGCTCCCGGCCAGTCAGCTCTTATGGCTGGTTATGGTAAATTATCTGCGTCTCTAGATGAATTTAGATACTGGAAAGTCGCCCGAACAGACGAACAAATACTTAATAACTATAAATATCAAGTTGGCGGTGGAACCAACACTGATATTTCTAATGCAGAATTGGGTGTATATTACAAGTTCAACGAGGGCATAGCACAGTCATCTTCCATTGATTCGGTTGTGCTAGATTATTCTGGAAGGATTTCAAACGGAGCGTGGACAGGATATATAGCCGGCTCGTCCAGAGACACGGGCTCCGCGATGGTTTCGGCTTCTGTAGCAAACAAAGAATATCACGACCCCATTATATATTCTACTCACCCGGATGTGATTCAGCTTCGTAGCGATCTCGAAGCGACAGGTTCTCTATATGATCATCAGAATAATTCAAGCTTGTATCACAGTTTGCCTGGCTGGGTTACTGACGACGACCAAGTAGAAGGAACAGAACAGCTCAAGAAGCTATCTCAAATTCTTGCAAGTCATTTTGATACTCTGCATCTGCAAATTGAATCACTTTCTCACCTCAAGGACACAACATATCTTAGTTCAAGCTTCAAGTCAGCTAAACCCGCTCCTTTCGCCAATCGCTTGTTAACCTCAAAGGGCTTTGTAGCACCAGAAATATTTGCTGATGCTGACTTGGTGGCTCAAATTCTAGCCAGAGATGAGGAGAGAGAATTTGAATTAGACTTAAGTGATATTAAAAACTTCATTTATAAGAATATATACAATAATTTAACAGGGATCTATAAGTCAAAAGGCACAGAGAAGGCCTTTAGAAATCTTATTCGTTGTTATGGTATTGGTGATGAAGTTATAAAACTAAAAGCATATGCTAATAACGCCTCATATACCCTAGAGGATACACACTATATAACGGCCGTTCCGAAGAAGACTATTAACTTTAACGATCCAAGCCACTTTAGTGCCACGGTATTCCAGAATTCCGGGACCACCGATGAACAAAGGGCTGTAGTTGTATCCAGCTCAGTCGCCTATACAACAGGATATCCCCAGAGAGTCGATGTTCCATTTACAATGGAATGTGAAGCAATCTTTCCCAAAAAACTATCCACAACGGATGAACAATATTTTACAACTGATTTTGTTTCTTCTTCAATTTGTGGTTGGCACCGCCCGCTTGAATCTGCTGTTTTAACAGAGACCTTTAATACTTTCCACGGAACAGATTATAATCTTCAAGTTTACGCAGTGAGGCCTGAACAAAATTCCAATGATGCATATTTTGTATTAACGGGCGCCCACGGGGAGCTTGGTATATCAATTGAAACAGAAACATACAAAGACGTTTATAATAATGAAAAATGGAACTTTGCCGTAAGAGGACACCGCGAGAAGAGAATAACTGCCGGCCGTGTTACTGGTTCAGTAGCTGGTTCGATTGATGATAATCTGAAAAATACCGTTGTAGAATTCCTTGGTTTCAACTATGCTGGCGATATTTTACAAGAAAGTTTTCATCTGTCTGGCAATACTAATATCACCGGTGCGGTTCTTAGTAGTGTAAACAAGAGGTTTTACGTCGGCGCCGATAGGACTGGCTTCTCGGGTTCGGTAATAACCAAGTCCGACGCAAAAATATCTCAGTTAAGATACTGGCAAAGTTTCGTTTCCAATCAGGCTCTAGATATGCATGCTAGGGATATACACAATTACGGTGTTTTGAATCCCTATAGAAATGCATTCTTGAATGAATTGTTTGCGGAAGGAAATGAAATTCCACAAATTGAAACTTTGGCGTTACATTGGGATTTCTCAAATGTAACCGGCTCAGACTCCAATGGTAGGTTCTTGGTCAGTGATGCATCATCTGGCTCTGTGGATTTAGCTAATAGATACTCGAACTTGGCCAAAGCCACCAGGACGCAGCATATGGGCCTTGGATATGGTTTTAAGGTTAGTAGTACGGCTAGTGTTTCGGTGGAGTATCTTAATACGGCGAAACAACAACTTCCAGAGACAATCAACAGTTCAGACGCTGTAAACATTTTGTTATCCGACGATGATGAATTTACTAAGTCTAGTGCTGTGACACAGTTCTTCTACACTTTTGAGAAGAATATGTATGATACCATCTCTCAAGAAATGGTGAATATGTTCGGAACCATTGCAGAGTTTAATAATCTCATAGGTGAACCAGTTTATCGCTATAGACACGAATATAAAGCAATGAACAAGCTGCGTTCTCTCTTTTACGAACGCATAGGTAATACCCCAAATCTAGACAAATATATAGATTATTATAAGTGGGTTGATGATTCTTTGAGCATCATGTTGCGTAAACTTGCACCAATATCTGCTGATGTTGCTCCTAAAGTCCGGACCATAGTTGAGAGCCATATTCTTGAAAGAAACAAATATCAAAGCAAATATCCTATAATTGATACGAGAGGCAACAGAAGGTTTGGTATTGATGAGATAGAAGGCACTGCTCGGGGCATTAATGAGCTTGGCTATAAGTGGAAGTTTGGCCATGCTCCCGTTAGTACACTTGAAAGAGAAAATGCCATATGGTGGAAAGAGAGAGTCGAAAGAGATACCACATTCGGAAATCTGAAGACAAGCGATACTAATGTAAACAGAGAAAAAGAAAAGTTTCGCAAGCTAATTTCGCGATATGATTTCCGCAGTGGCTACAAAGCAACACAAAAGGATATTAGCGATAAGGCGTTGGGTTATACTGGCTCAACATATGCGGTTAACCGATTTGCAAGACCATATAAACTAAGTGCAGATCTTAGAAGCTCACCGTTAAGAGATATAAAAGGTGGATATAATTTTAATCGGACAAAGAATTTTGATTTTGTGAGAGATTCTTTACGAGGGAAATATGGCGAATCAACGACACCATCATATTATGTCCAAACTCTGGAGCAACCGGTCGACTCTGATTTTGATGATGTGTCAAGCCCGGATTTACTTGATTTTAACGGGCGTGCATTTAAGAAAAAGAAGGCTTCTTACTCTATAACATATGGTTCTACTCCGTCGACCACTGGGGACACTACTGCAACTAAATTATATGCACGACTTGCGGCGCCGTTTGTTTTACTTAGCAGTTCAATCACAACTGGTTATCAAAAGAGCATATCTCATTTGGGCTTCGATCTGGGGGGCCTGCACGTTGACGGTGTTGTCGACGGAGCAATACAAGGTCCATTTACTGAACAGCATGTCGGCGGCCTCCAATATCGCCACGCAGATCTAAATATATCCGGATCTGGTAAGCTAGCTCTTCTCTCAGGCCTAGATAGTCCAGAGAACCGCGCCGAACCATACTGGTTGTTGCCGTCCTCGACGGGAATACAGGTTAGAACAGTACCCTCTAATCGTGCCCGCGGCACCCTCTATCGATATCCAGTCGCCAAGCGTCCTTTGAACATCGCAAATATTCGTCAGACCACAGACCAAATAACATCGAATGGTTCATCAATGATAATTTCTGGCACCCTTAATGCTAGAATGGGGAACTTTAGTAAGAGATACGAAGTAGTCCAAACCTCTGACCGTCTTATGAACAACAGCGAATTCGTGAAGCGTGAGGGCTTCTCGACGGCATCAACTACTGTAGCCACGATGGGCATCGTCCAGGGCCTTGTAGGCTATGCTAAGCCCGCTAGAGACCGTCGTGAACATGTTATTGTCGAGCGCTTCTCGGCCCCCGGTGGTCCAGAGACCGCCGGCGACACTATAGGCGGCCCGGGCCTGGATTATGAATCGGGGCAATATTCTCCGTATAACAACATCAACTACAGGAATTTGACCGTTCGACTGCCGCTTCGAACTATGCTTTCGGGTGTAACAGCACAATTTGGTCTCAGGAGCGGAATTGGAAACCAGACCAGTACTAGTCATTATTCTGGGAGCGCCGAAGATGGCGTTGGGTGGGTAGGAGGTCTTGCCAATTTCCATCAAGTTCATCGGAACACAAGGAAGAGACTTGAATATACAAATGAATTTTCAAGTGGTCCTTGGGCATCGGCCGGGGGCACGGGAACAGTAGCAACAAAATCTGTAAGCGATAATTTCTTTGTAAGTCATATGATTCCCCCAAGTGACCTGGCGTACTCTTGGATTACGAGTTCATATATCAGCTCAAACGAGTTCGGATATATGCCGGCAGATGGTTTATCAAGAGCGGGCGTAACTCACACGGGCCAACAAAAATATGATACATCAATTATTTTTGTTTCTCAGAGTGCCACACGTTCTCAGCCGCTCACTTCAACTCGTGTGTGGTCGACCACGGCGCCCGATGATGAGGATAACACGCCAACTCTTCTTAACGGCATGATCACAAATATTGTTGAACCAGTTAACACTGCATCGGCAACGATAGGTAATTCTACTGGATTAGATGAATCTTCTTACATAAACATAGGAGATCTGGGCGCGGTGTATGCTCCACTCACAGCCACCCCCGGCGCCTATGTTTCGAATTTTTACAATAATGCTTATCCAAAAGTATTAAATTCTTTACTTCTATATCGGAACGGCGCCTCTGGGTTCCCAACTTGGAAGCAAATAAGGGTTGGGCAAAATCCATTAACTAGGCTGATGCGAAGAAATAATAAGATTTCTGTTATGATTCCGGCCGAAGAAATGATAAGCGACACTACAACAGTAGGCGAAGATCATATTACAGCTATGGCACAAGTTCGCGCCAAGAGGGGAACAACAAGGAATTTTGTAGAGCCGGCCGTAGTCATGAGACATTCTCCATTGGAATACAAGTTTGTTTACGAGACCAAAAACAATAGAGGCAAGCGAATTGACAGGAAGGTTGTTATTAAATGCACATTCGGGAATGCTAAGAGCAAATTTACCCATAATAGACTAAACAATCTTGTCGATTTTCATTCCGACAGAAGAAGAACCACAGGATACGATGACATTAAGGAATTTTATTTGGACGGCGCCCTGGAAGATCCTGATAGTCCCATAAAGAAGCTTGTGAGTCTAAAGTATAAAGAAAAGATTTACCCCGCAGAAAGAAATCTAGGTAGTCGACGCGTCCGCAAGAGAAATAAGTATCAAAATAGTTTCTGGAGAACCGACAGAACCGATCGTGTTATAGGAGGTGCTAGAAATACAAACGCATTCTCTGAAGAATATACTTATTACCATAGTAAGTGGCCCCTCGACGCTGGCCGCCAGTTCCAGATATCTGGCACGGCAAACAGCCCACTTGATTCAAACGAGATTTTCGCCCAGCCAGGAATATTACAAGCTGGTTGGATGTCGCAATGTTATGAATTTGGGTACCAAGGCAACCAAGCAATGGGCCGGATGCAGTCCGGACCACTATATTCGCGCTTCCACTTGCTGTCCTCTACGGCTTCTGTGGTTTCGCCAACAGGAATGATTATCCCCGAGACAGGAAGTGAGCTAGGAAATGTGTGGGATGGCAGTGCTTATTTGGGGACCGACGGCGGCGACACACCTCAGTATCAGTTTTCTGGGGGATTTTTCAACGATGATGCTCTTAGTCAAGGCCCTTATGGGTTCCCCGGCCACGGCGGCGGATTAGATAGTTCAACTCATCTCGGATCCGCTTTCTGGCAGGCCGGCAAGATGGCTGGCAGAACAACAACTGCTGATGGTATCACTAAATTCTCATATGAACCGACCGAACCCTTCTATGATTCTTACGATGGCTACCTAGAAGATCTTCGACCACTCAACAAAGGCATGAGTATAATCCCAGAGTTCAGAATAAGCGAACATATGGATTATTATGTAAAGCAAATGTCAGAAGACTTCTTGGCCGACAATCCGCAGTTTTTATCAATACCCGGCTCCAAGAGTGATCACCTCGTGTCTTCCGATAGCAGCGGTTCTAATTTTTATAAGATATTTTCGTTTTCTGACTTTATGAAACATTTTAGAATAATTCAAAAAGATCACGAAGAAATTGCAGATCCAACTGATATAACTCTAGAGTGTAAGGCGCTAAAGAAGTTTTTACCATATGATGGATTTTATCCTGTTGACAGGACAATTCAAATAGCCAGTCAATGGAGTTCATCATATGGGGAATATATATCTCCTGTTGGCTCTCATTGGCCAACTCTGAGAGACGGCCCTCGTACCGGGGGGCCCCCAACAGGAAAGCGACCACTAATGCAGGCTTTCTTTTCTCCTGGTATTTTGTATAACTCAATCAAGGCTGGTATTGCATGCGATTGGCCTTGTTACACCGGCTCTGTTGATGTCCCTTCTCCCGTAGGCATGCACTCTCCCGGGAACCGCGCCGGCGTCCGAACTGCCCTCCGACGCGCCCATGGAACATCGTCCCGCGGCGCCGACGGCTGGGACTATCGAGTTCCTTTCGAGGCCCTCCTCGAACCAGAAAAATACATCTCTAATGTGCTCATTTCTGATATGGAGATTCAAGATCAGTTGTCGAGGGTACAGTTGTCGGCTTCTTGGAGTGGGCAGGGCGATAATTTGTATAAGATGATGATGAATAACTTTTTGGCAGAGACTACAAAATTCTTCCTAAAAGGCAAAAAGATGACCTCTATTACTTCCAAAGACGAATCAAGGTTTGAATCAGCCACTTCTGGAACAGCATACACCGCACGCCTTAAGATATATAGGAGCATGAACCAATCACGGCCCGCATCTTCTTCTTGGGGTGACTATCCAATACCACAGGATCCTACTCATGAATTGATTACGGGTGTTGGAAATGGAAGTGCAAAAATTGATGGACGTAGACTCGGGGCTCATCTTGGTTTAAGAGAAACCTTTACAATGTATAGTCGGCCATCTGCTTTTGGTCCACCCGTTGCGGGATTTGATGGCCGCAATGGAAATCAAACAGATCCCCAAGTATTTGATAGTCAAAATGGCTATAATCCTTCATTTACACCACCATATTACAACGGAGAGGCTTGGGCCGACATTCTGTGGACAGCTGAGATGGATGGTAAGCCGACGCTAGATGAAATATTTTCAACCGCGAAGGTTTATAATTTAAGGATCGATGGAAAAGCTTTCTGGAGCCCCGGGGCCACCGGTTCGTTCGCTAGCGAGAATGGTTGGTATGAGGGCTATGAATTCCCGATGGCATCTGGTGCAGCAAATGCTTATTCTATGCAATTTGTGCATTCTTTTAACATATTTGGCAAAGGGAAAAAACCATCAGCGAAGAGACAGGGACGCCAGAGACAGGGCAACTCTGATGAGTCTGAAGATTTGGATGTGTGGGTCATCGAACCTAAATGGGAAACCCCAATGTACAACTTCAACACTTCTGGTATTGCCGGTGAGCGAATGCTTTCGGGTTCAGATCCGAAATACAACTTGATGATTCCCTCGGCTTCTTCTGGTCGGGGCACGGTTCCAAGAGGGATGTGGCATCAGTTTGGGGTGATTCCTACTTCTTCTGAGGTTGGAATATTTATGCAGATCGAAGATATTCCCGATAACTGGGTTCAAAATTCACAGAAAGTATATGGTATTATTGAGAGGGATGGCCAGACAGTATTGTCAGCTTCTTCCGCAACTGCCGGCGTCCCGGGATTGATGCCACGAAACCAGGAATATAACGGTGCGAAATCTCTGGTAGATTTGTGTGGCTTCAGAACTACTGCTAAACGCCTTGGCCAGACGGCAAAGCGAAAGAAGATTTCTGAAGCAATTGTTGCCATTCCCTTCTTCGTGGAGGGGGGAGAAATTAAATATTTTGAAATCGACAATATAGATATTGCTCTCGTTACATCTACCGATCCGCTCGACCGCGCGCGGGCGGGCGTGCCGGCACATCGTCTTCATGATGGACCCGATCCAACATTAGTAGACATGATGTCTAAAATGGAGAAGTTTATTTTACCACCAAAATTTGATTTTATCAAAAATTCCGAAGTGACTCCAATATCTATGTATATTTTTGAGTTCTCACATATGCTAGACCAAAATGATCTCTCACATATTTGGCAGAATTTGCCACCAAAGATTGGTAAAAAGACCATGAAAGCTCGTTCAACCATCAGGCATGGGCTGTTATCGAGCGCTCTTATGGGCTCTTCGATTTTGGAAGATGGTGTGAAAATGAAGAATAAAGTACAATGGATGGTCTTCAAAGTCAAGCAACGAGCCGAAACGGATTATTTTAAGGTTACTTCCAATACCACCCCGCAAATTTTCTTTGCAGATCTCGGCGATACCGGCCCAGCAGCCGAAACAAAATTCGAACATGAACAAAATCCCGCCATACCAGCGTATTCTTATAATTGGCCTTATGATTTCTTCTCGTTAATTGAGTTTGCTAGCCTAGACGCCGAGGTTACTTTTGGGCCGCTTACCGCAGAGGAGCAAGCCGTTGTCGGCATGGAGAAGGGGCTCGCCGCGGGGCTCGCCGCCATCGCTGCGGTGGATGAAGCCATCGACGCCGCCACAGAATCGGAGGACTAATAAATGCAATTTTTTAATTCAAAAGAAGATGTAATTGATTTAAAATTAACAATGTATGGCCGCCATCTCCTGTCGGAGGGGGTGTTCAAGCCAGTATATTATTCTTTTCACGATGATAATATTTTATATGATGCTGCTAGGATCTCTGGTTCCTCGGCCAGCCCGAATGAGGGAATAGTTGGGGGTTTTGAAATACAAAATAATATTCAGAAGAGAATTCGAGAAGAAACGCCGTACTTAAAAACACAACACAACTTCTCCAGCAGAGAAGTTAGGAACGAAGATCCCAGACAGTCTACCGAAAGAGAAAAGAATTATATTCTAGAAGCGCCACTTGGAACAGTTGATATAACTTCTTTCAAATCTCCTGCGTGGGAAATATCATTTTTACACAATTCTTCATCTGCTTACACAACAGCTTTCGAAAATTCAAGTAAGCACCAAATTGTTCAAATTCCGCAAGTAGAAGCAGAGATTATATATAAAACGGCCGTGGGTTTTGATTCCCCGCTGGCACGACGCAAACGACTGCCCCGCGGATTCGAAGAAGATCCAGAGCTTAATTCGAGTGTTTTTGAAGATGGAACATATATGGCTATCGACCCAGATTATATTTTACTCAATGTTGAGGAAAAGAATTCTGTTTTTATGAGTAAAAATTATGATATAGAAATATATGAAAGTGGCTCAAATGGTTGGAATAAACTAGATTTCAAGAAAAGAGCCGATAAAATTGTTGACAATATTCTTGTAGATAATCCGCCACAGTCCAACATAACTCTGGATCCTAGCTATGTTGAATACTTTTTTGATGTTCTGGTGGATGAAGAGATACCAGAGAATTTGATTTGCAGAGGAATTCAGCGTCTTAAGTCCAAGGACATAATGATTGACACGGAAATAGAATGTCCGGATCTTGAGGGCACGTTTGATGTTAATCCGTATATCTCTGATTCGCCCGAGGTTGATTGTCCGTAATATCGTGTGACCAACTATTTATATAAAGAGAAACACAATGCCAGAAAACATTTCCCTACAATCTATAATAGGCAAAAAAGGCATACCTACCCCATATATTAAAAAGATTACTTTGACGCCTTCCGCTCGTCCGACAGGGATGGATATGGATTTCGGCGAGGCAAAGTCTCCAATGGGGTTGTTAGCTAGGGTTGAGCTATGTTTAACGGACTTGAGAAAAAGAAAAAGATTTCAATGGGTAGGCGACGAAAGACTACAAAAATACTTACGGATCAGAATAATTGAAAGCAGAGACCCGAAACTAACTGAAATGCTAGCAGATGGAGGCTTTACCTCAGCTAAACTAAAGCGAGCAAAAAGAAAGTATAATTTTAGAGAAAAGTTCCTAAGCCTGAGAAATGATAGAGACATTGAGAGCGTAGAGAGGTACAGACAAGGGAAGGGCGTTACTGTATATATGATCCCTTACGAAGCCGAATTCTTTATACCCAGCCAGAGACCTCCTCATTTGGCTTATTTTTGTTCTTGTTATATGGACACCCGTGAATTAACTAGGGACTTTGGCGCTAAGTTTAAAAATAGAAGATTTAGAGAAGTGCAAGGATATGTTGCTGGAGATATAGTCATTTCTAACGGGCGCCCAATCACCGGTGCCTCAGTATATCATTTATCAAATGGGGATATACACCCAGGTGCTGTGCATTTTCAAAAAACGCCAAAGGGCGGCAAGTATATGGCCGGCCCCCGACATACCCAACAGCCCCACCCTGTTTTAAAAAGAGTACAAATACCTAATTTTAAAGTTCAAGATCAGAGAGCGCTCAAGATGCTAGAAAATCTTGAATTCAACCTCCGAACCGACGACGAGGTTTTTGATAAAGTAAGAAAGAACTTCCCAAAGAGAATGGCAGCCCCTCCTCGACACAGCAAAAAACCTAACTTTATATCTAATGCTTTTGTTTCCAGAGACTCAGACGGGAAACCAAATTTAGTATTTTCTGTTGACACCCGCAGGATCTTAATGGAGAAGGGCCAGTTTGGAAAGATATTGAGCACAGAAAACACAGAAGTGTTTAAAAAGATTGCGGATACTTCTAAGATCTTGTCATTTAATTTGTTCCGCAGAAGAGTAAGAAAAAACAGGCTAGGCAGCAATCCCAGATCTGGTTATAAGCGTTACGACGAAAATACCAAAAGAGAATTAATAGTGAGGAACTCAGAGAGAATTGCTGGCCAATTTAGAAGAAAAGTATACAAAAGAGATAGAATCGGGGACGGAGAGAGTAAGACTCGTATAGGGTTTGTAAAAGAGTTTGATCTCCAGAACACAAGCAGATTAAGAACATTTTCTTGTACAGACTTTAGCATGGCCAAAGTCACAGATGGGGTTTATCAATATATAGTAGAGATAGAAATGGAAGATGGAACTCTGGAGTTCGTGCTCGATGTTTTGAGAAAACTCAAAAGAAACAAAAGAAGACTTCTAAGATATTATAACAATTCACAGCTCCCGGGAAATTACAATTTTAATTCAAACAAGTTTACAAAAAAATTCATAGACCAACAGAGTGAGCGCTATCCGCAACTTTCCGACGATATGATTAATAATACACCAAACTTGGAAAGACAAAAAGAAAACCCAAGAAATTCTTCGGAGGCTCCTTGGAACAGGGCCATTGTTGTGATGCTAGAGTCCATTAGCGCTTTGACCAATATTTCAAGTGATAATATAGGATTTATAGCTTCTAATCTACATTCTATGATTAATCCCAAGACAGGAACACCTGAAGGTCTGGCTAATTTTGTTGATGCTTACGAAAAAATAGAACAAAAGATTAGGAGACTGCTAGGCCACCGCGGCACAGGCGAAACAGAGTTCGATGTTAGTGTTAAGTCATCTATTCACAAGGAAAGATTTAAAAAATCAACAATTAAGGTTCGGAAAAGATTTAAACAAGTTTTCAATAGTGATGTGGCAAAGGGTATTGAATACGATTTTCTTGGTGGTCGCAAAACCAACCGGGGCGGGATGAGAGAAATAACTATTGATTTTTATCAAAATCGTTTAGACGATGAAAATTCTAAGTATTTTTCTGGGCCCCGCCGGCGCTCAGATGATCCGCTATCGGATCTTCGAACCGCTGAATATGCATATTTAACCCCTGCAAGGGTTAAGTATGGTATAAAAACATTGAAGATATTAAATTCTGGTAAAGCTTTGTGGAACAGGAAGCGCTACAACGAGGCGACAAGAGTTATAGCGTCGATGCGTATGGATCCAACCAGAGAAGAACTTTCGGCTCCTGTGGGCACGGCCAAAAATTTTGCTGGTGCCCGTGGTCTAAAGGAAACATTATCTAGGAACATTTTACGTGCTCATGGAATTTCAATTGAGCCTCCTCGTCCCCGCCCGCCACGCAATGTTGTTGAAAAGGAAGAAGTTGGTGTAATTGAGACAGAAGAGATAATTGGAAAAGAAACATTGTCGCAATTGACTGAGCAAGCGCTCATTTTAGTTGAGGAAGATTTTGAAGAAGAGGCAGAAATATTGGAAGAGGAGAATACTCGCACTCGCCGTAAATTTGAGCCACTAAACGCACTTTTTGTAGAAAGGCTGATTAATAGAGATTCCTCCGATATCTTTCGCGTGGCAGAACGAAAGGGTGTCGCTCCTGGTCTTGCCGGCTTTAATTTACAGAAAAGCGATAATATTTATGAAAAACTATTCCGCGACAAGCCTGGAATGGAAAACAAAATAAGGACTTTACCAAATCAAATTAAGTCGCTGTTTTTGTCGAACAGACCGCTGACAATTAACAAGTGGAATAGCACAGAAACGGATTTCCTGCTCAACTCAGAAACCTTCGAAATGTTTAGATATAATTATTTTATGTTGCAAAGAGTAGAATATCTTGCCGGCTTTGAAACTTCTGACATCGATGGTCGACAAGTAACAAAACCAATATTTAATTTGATGACCCCAGCAGCACTTAACTCTAATTCTGAAAAAAGTTTGTTATGTAGAATGTCCTCTTATAAGAACACTTCTGTATATGCAGATATACCAAAGCAGCTTCGTCTTCCAATTAGAGATAGGTATTTCTTGATTAAGTTTGGTGATCCATCTGCTGAGGCCCTAGAAGATGAAGTCACCGAGGCAGAGGAGCCACTAGACCGCGCTGCTCGCCGTCTGGCTAGAACAACCTCTTTGGATCGAACAGCCCACCGCATAATGCAGATTCTCTTAGAGAAAGAAGGAAGAGCAGAGAGCTATTATCAGTATGCCACCACGATATTTATTAAACAACCCAGAGATTTAATTCAGGAAGGTGCCGAGATCAAATCACGGCTAGCTCAATCTCCTCCGTCACCCACTACCCGTACCAGGCGCGCCACACAAACAATGGAGGCCTCCCCCTCTGCTCAATCCGCACAGGGAACTAGAGGCTCCACCGGGGGTGAGTATTAAAAATGCCTAACAAAACTAGTAAATATGTAAGTGATTTAATTGTAAATTCTGATACCGTTCCGATACGAGATCCGTTTCGGGCCGCCCTGGGAAGTTACTGGAAAGAAGACCGCTCCCGTCGCACTGGGCGACAGGAACTGGTATTTAAGGATTATCTGAATAACGAAGATAGAAAAGTTGATGTCTCTTTCGCAACAGAGCAGGATTATAGAGACGAAGACGAAACACAAACTTTACCTGCCCGGAAAATTACGTTAGTTATTGATCCCCATGATGTTGATTTCCTCCAAGAAGGCGTCGGAGAACATGATGTCGCAGGTATGCAAGCGGACTTTAAGGAATATCTTATAGGCGCAATTGATTCGGGGCATGAATTCTTTGAAGATCATCACTTCAAAATTAATAAACCTTTAACATCTGCCGAAAAAGTAATCGTTGCAGACGCTGATGCCTCTTTGTCTTCAGATGTAAACATAGAGTTTAAATATAATTTTTATAATGAATTCTATGAGGAAGCAATTCAGGATCCCATACGACCCGAAATACAGATTGAAAACGTTTATAATTATATTTTTGAACCGCTCACACCCCGTGCCGGCCGCGGCCCGATGGGTAGAGCGGCCGGTATAAAAAAAGTTACTTTATTACTAAAAGGGGTGGATGTGTTTGATGATTTGTCAGACATTACAATTCCTTCGAACGAGGCCATAGGATATAAAAATGTGTATATTCCATATGAACACACAAGGGAATTAAATGAGCATTCAAACTTGAGCAAAGTTTGGCCTATGAGCGTTAATATTAGAATGAAGTTCGATACGAATTCTATGTTGCCAGGAGTTCTAAATGAACATTTTTTGGCTGAGCATTTAATTCGTCATGCATCTGAGGATCCGATTTATCCGGTGCCTTATAAAATTGATGAACAATCATATGATGAAACGGGTAGAATATATTCTACTCTATTATCAGATAGAATAAAAGAAGTTAATGTATTGAGATGGTTTGAAGATAGGCTCTCCGAACTCGGCCGGGCCTCCTCTGAGCTTCCGAGTAACTATACATTTTTAGGAGACACCACCGAAGGCACTCTTGTATCTATCGGGATTAGATCTGATTATCTTCTTCTTACCAGCTTCATAGAGAGCTTAGCTAACTTATCTGAATCTAGGCGCAGATCCTTTGAGGACATACTAAATGGTGTTGAGGCTCCGTCTGAAATCGTAGCTTATAAAATATCAAAAATAGATGCGGCCCGTCCTGATGGTGACCCAATACAAGATTTTTGGATTTTTAACACAAACGACGAAGTAGATATAATGGACTTTATTGATACACAGGTTAAATACTCTAAAAAGTATCGATATGTGGTGTCTGCTTTGTATGCTGTTTATGGAACGGCTTATAGTTACGGTGAGCCATGGTTTTCCTCGACCGGCGCCGAAACCTACACTGGCCTCCGAGGCCGCGTTGATGTTGTAACGCGCCCCACACTCCGTATGTATGAGATTCCAATTTACGAAAATATAGGACAGATTATAGAGAATCCTCCGGTCCCTCCCTCAATTGATATAATTCCTTACCGCGGCGTCGGGGATAAAATGAGATTTCACATGAATGGGGGCACCGGACTTTATTTGTCCGACCCGATTATACTGAGGGACAGGGACGAAGCTTTCTATGCAGATTATCGACAAACTTATGAATTAGAAACAGATGCTCCCATTACGTTTAAGAACGATGATGCCGTGTCTGCCTTTGAAATATTTAGAATAGACAAGCATCCGACTACTTATGATGACTTTAGAAATAAATTACGAAGAAGAGTGTCAACCGATGTAAACCCTCGTTCTCCCCTTAAGGCTTCGTCAGCCACTTATATTGAACCAATCATTCCTAATAAGAAATTTTACTATATTTTTAGAGCGCTCGATGTTCATGGCCAGCCATCTTTGCCATCGATTGTTTACAGGATAGAAATGATTGACGACGGCGCAACAATTTTTCCTATTATAGAAGCTGTTGACTTTTTGTCAGAGTACGAAATAGAAAAACGAAACAAAATGCCAGTTAGATCTTTTAGAAAATTGTTCTATATAGCCCCAAAGTTTTCACACTCTTATTTCAATAGAGCTAATTCTGATATGGTCGGCGCACCAACGGCCAAATTGCATGGCCCGGATGTATATTTAGGCGGAGAAGATGAAGCTATATGGAAAAAGAAATATAGAGTAAGGCTTATATCAAAATCGACTGGCAAGAAAATTGATTTTAACTTCGAAGTTAACCACAAACATATTGAAACCGAAAAGGAAAGAAACTAATGTTTGATACTATTTATAAACATAGAGTTGCACAAAAGGAAGGTAATAGATGGGATTTTTAGATAACTCTGGTGACATCATATTAGATGCCGTCCTCACTGATACGGGTAGGATGCGATTAGCCAGGGGAGACGGAAGTTTTAAGATTGTAAAGTTTGCCCTTGGTGATGATGAAATTAATTATGAGCGGTATAATAAGAACCACGCTAGCGGCTCTGCATATTATGATTTGGAAATTCTGCAAACACCGGTTCTTGAGGCCTTCACCGACAATGCAGCTTCCATGAAGTCAAAACTCATATCAATCCCCAGAACTAATTTACTTTATTTGCCCATACTTAAGCTTAATGATGTATTTAACGGCTCTGTCCAAAGACACGCCGGAACAAAGAAGTATATGATTGCTGCTGATGATGACACAGAAGATGAATTTTCGGTTGATACTAGCACCGATCCAATTGCCGGTGTTTTATACGGTGAGCGTCCTCAGCAGGGCGATAACCATATTCGTGTTGATCAGGGCCTAGACTCTAATTATGAATTATCTCCAAGCAGAAATCTCGACGCGGATCTCGTAGAAACCCAGTATATGGTTGAGATCGATAATCGATTAGGTTCGATAGTATCAGTAGACGGTGATACCGCAACGCCGTCTTTTATCGACGACGATCAGATAGCTACATATTATTTCTCTTTGGGAACTGACGGGCAGTTTGTTTCAGAAATAACCAGCAAGAGCACGAACACGGGTGAACAGGTGATTGCCGGCCCCCGCGGAACCAAAGTGAAGTTTAAGGTTCTGGCATCGCTTGAGCTAAATACTAGTAACTATCTGTTTGATAAGTTGGGCTCCGCGGCGACACTCCATGGTCAAACAAGCACCACGACATCTATCAAGCAAATAAACGCAACGATTAGAATCACTGGGGCGACAACTGGTTACAGAATAGATGTTCCGATTAGATTTATCAAGAAACAATAACAGGATATAAAAATGGCAACCATATTTAAGAATTTTTCAAACACCGACATTGCCTCGACTAGAACCCTTTTACATGAGGCGATTCCAATTACAGGTTCGATCATCTCGGGTACCTATCAAAGAGGAGAGGGCGGTACCGAGGAAAATATTAAAAACTATTCCCATGGAATATTTCAGAGCGTATATGATTATCCTTATCTAAGTTCTTCAGCGAACCATATTTTTGATATTACTGTAGGATACTCAAACACCATATCGAGTTCGGCCTATACTCAGAATACTAAAAAAGTAAATATTTATTACCAAATGTCTCAACTGCTGAATGGTTATGATCATACCGGGTCGATTAAGAAGTTTCAGACATCTGGTGGCACCGATCAGGATGCAATGGTATTCTTTAATTTTGCCAGATTGTTGACTAAAGACGAAGTTAAAAAAGAATCATATATTATGACCCTCGCCTCCGGCGGCACTTGGGAAGACAGTCTTAAGTTTACTGACTTAGTTACTATTAAAGATTTGAGTGGCAGTTCTCAATATCGTGTTGATTCACCGGCCGGTGAATATGGATATTTGATGTCGCAGTCCGCCGGAGAAAATTCTAATAACTTTGCGTCTGGAGACAATCATACTGAAATCGGTAAAATTTACTACCAGGCCGGTATTGTGGCCTTGACAGCATCTATGGGATTGGCAACGATCGCTCATGGCGGCACAGGCTCCGTTTATGATAATTTTAGCGTCAATCCAAAAGAAACAATTAGTGCGGCAGTGACTGGCGCGACCATCCAGACCTTTGCCAGCGCTGTAAGAAACAAGATTAATAAAATTTCTTTCAACAATACTACGGAATTAAACTCAACAATTTACTTCTGCCGGGTGCATCATAATGATTTCAACTATAGTTCAAATCCAACATACCTAACAGCCAGTAAGCTCCGAGTAAAAACGAATGCAACTGATCAGCCAGTGTCTTATATAACATCGGTTGGTCTATATAGCGCTGACAACGAGCTATTAGCGGTAGCTAAGCTTTCTGAACCTCTCAAGAAAGATCCGACGAATGAATTGACTCTGAGAGTTAGGCTAGATTACTAGGGGGATTATTATGCCTCTGTATAAATTCGGGCCAAATGATGTTTATCACAACACGATAAAGGCACATCCAAGCTGTTCCTTTTTCATATATGATGAGCAGGTCTTCTACAATAACAAGACTGCTATATCTGGTGCTTTCGTTGATGGTCATTCTGGGATAGGTAAGACCGGATATATAAATCTGTATGAACTAAACATAGATCGCAAAAAAGATACGAATACTGGCATTTACATTGGTGACACCGGAGAAGCGTACAAAGTAGAGGATAAAGGAGTAATTTATCCTTATACGATTAAGCAGGGAGATCAAAGTGAGGCGTTTAAAACCATAAGTGCCGTTCAGTTCACCAACATTTATGGAATCGGTGACGTAATGTCGGGCTCCTATAGTCTGTCGGCATCAATAGCAAGAGAATTCTACCCCGCCAATCACTCAGACACTTTTTCTAATTTTCATGCAAAAGGAGGCAATAACACCCTCGGCTGTATATACACGTCCGACGCGTTACCAATAGAGGAACACGTTAGAATCTTAAAGACTTTTGCGTCTGGTTCGCATATTGATGCTCTTCGAACAAGGTTAGATTATAATTCTATTTTAAGCGATCATTATCACTATACGGCTTCCGGGGCAGACGCCGGCTCCCATTGGGACAAGAGCAAACAAGCTGTAAATTTAGTTTCCATCCCGAGCATTTTTTACGGCTCAGGTATTAAAAAAGGTTCTGTTAGCTTAAAATATTTCATTTCCGGAACGCTTGTTGGCGAACTCCGAGACTTGAATAACAATGGCGAGCTAATCCAAATTGAGCCTTCACAGGGCTCAATTTCACAGGGTTCGGGAAATGTCGCCGGCGTCGTCATGTATAACGAGGGTTTCATGGTCTTGACTGGTAGCTGGACATTGGGTCACTTAGGGGCCGGCGCACCAACTTTTAATGATAGAGATGTTTTTGGTGCCACCGTATCTAGTGTTGGTCCTTCATGGCTTAGGTTTGCTCACGGTGTGAATTCCGGGATTGGAAGTGTAGCCGAATCTCCTCTCGGAAAAGGAACCAATCCATCTTCCAGTTACCTAATGGAATTCTTGGGCACAAGCCATATTTCAACGATTTCTATGATGGCGCATGCGAAGAAGGGCGAATTGAATTGGTCGAATAACCCTTCTTTCATAAGCTCAAGTGCTAGTAGTTCCTACGTTTCGCCTCGTGCCGGCGGCTATCGTTATTATGAAAAAGAGCTAAAGATCAAAAACATTGTCAGCTCCTCTTATTCCCAGGTAACAGGAAGCTTTGAGAGGACAACATATATATCAAAAGTTGGCATATACGATAAAGACAAAAACCTGATAGCTATCGCCTCTGTTGCCAACCCAGTCAAAAAAACTGAAGATAGAGACTTGACATTCAAGTTAAAACTTGATATATAGTATATATGATTTTAGGATTAGACATATCCACAAGCATCACGGGCTATACTCTCATAGACGGAGACAAGATAATCCTCAATAGTGCTTGGGATACGAGAAAATATAAAG
>Ga0098061_1000045_pt1 | contig 43335 bp, 45 predicted proteins | sample 22_taG_FD_92579 | JGI IMG/M metagenome (GOLD analysis project Ga0098061, IMG submission 92579) | Marine viral communities from the Subarctic Pacific Ocean - 22_ETSP_OMZ_AT15343 metaG | ecosystem: Environmental > Aquatic > Marine > Oceanic | place: Subarctic Pacific Ocean | collected 2015-01-20
CCCAGCGGGCTAGATGAACTTAAGGCCCCCTGTGCTCCTCTTTCTGCCCTGTCCTTCCACCACAAACAACTTTCGTTTTGATTTCCTGCTGGTGTTTGATCGGGGTTAAGTGGCGCATGCCCAAACTGCCAGGGGTAAAGAAGCTCGTTAATACCAAACATTGCCGTCTCAGGGTCTCTAGGTTGCAAATCTATTGTTGGGTAAGGATAATTATACTTATTTCTCTCTAGGACATGTGATTCTATAACATCATGGCCATCAATGTGATCAGCCGAAAACGGCACTAGCTGGCTCAAAGCATAATTAACTGTCTCGTCTATCCATATATAATAATCCAAGAATTTCTCTACATCAGGAGTATTCTTCACATTCTGAAAGAACAGGCTTCTCACATACTCCAGAGACTTGTATTTATGCCTAAACTTATCAACATAGCGCCCATACAAATTGCCAAACTGTGACACACTGCCAAACACATTCAAAATCTCACGACTTATAATTTCATATGGGCTTTTTTCAATCGATAAAACAAAGCTAACAGGGTTATATTCCGTATTAAAGGCCCTATCGTCGTCAGACAGAATCTTAACGGCGTCCGCAGAAGAGATCGTCTCGACCGGATCTCTTCTAAAAGAAGGTAAGTGTTCAGTTACCACCGATCCCGAGTCTAGCGAGCTAAACCCATATCCAAGGCCGGGCAACTGCTGTCCAAGTCTATCTCCGAATGTCCCAGTAGGTGTTATAAATATATCCTTGGTGTTCGCCGATCCGGAGGAATAATCATAAACAACAAACTGGCCCACGTCATTAGAGCCCGTCAGACCCTCAAAGTCCCAATTCAAACACAAAGTTTTCATTTTGGGTATAAAATACGGCACTTGAGTATAGGCATCGGTGCCAGCCACCCTCGGCTGCTGGGTTTCAAACAGAAACGCAGATTGTTCCGGCGCGGTTACTCCGTAATTCCTTACGTCCCTTGCGGTTCTTTTTATATCGTCGCTAGTTCTATCGTCTAACCAAACCTTAGCAGATGATATCTTGCAGGCAGAGGCGCGGCGCATCGTGCCAGTAAAATTAGTTCGGTGGGCACCGACAAAAAGTTTTTGTGGACTATTATAAAAGGCTCTTGAGCCTGCGTAAGTCACGTCACTACCGGTGACCTCAAACTCGTTTACTATTTCATTATTCCGAGTCTGCACTCCATACAAACTAACCACATGGGCTGCTTCATACGTTCCCGAAATTATGCCTGCCTGCTCGTACTTAGGCTTAATTCGAACAGCAAAATTCCACACCGAATTATTAAAAACATCATCATAGTAACCAGACTCTATCTCAAGATCGGCGATAGTCGAGGTATTTCGAGACCCCGTCAACTTAAATTTAGCTCTCCGTGAATTATCACTTTCTCTTTGAACAACCACCAAGAAGTTACCAGTATCATTCCCCGCCACGTCCCAGGTTATAACTTCACCCCCCGCGTCACCGTCTGTTATGGCGTGCACTCCGTAAATGGATGAAATAGTGGCAACATTTGAGTCCTTAAGGTCCACGACTCCAAAACCATCCCCCGGTGCGTAAACTTTGGGGAATACTGCCTGTACCTCGTAAGAGAGTGAATATCCTCCCGCTGCCAGGCCGTTTCCACCAGAGGATGTCAAAAAGCCCTTGGCGTTGCTCCAATTCTCCGACCCCGATGCTACCGCCTGTACAACAACAGCCTCTTTGTTATTATAAAAATCAACAAAATTTTTCTTTTCGCTGATAAACTCCCCCGTATCCTTAAGGGCCAAGACGGCGTTTTGTCCATAAATATTAACATTCACCAAATTGCTATCAATACCGTAGCACCGCAAAAGATTTCTAAACGCTGTGCGGGTGCCTTTTGATTTAAGGACGCTCTCTAGATTGTTTTCAATATTTGCATATATCAGCTTCTTAATTTCATTGATATCTTTCTCAAACTTTATACCTTCTGTCTTATTCAAGACTTTATTTGCAATAGTTTCATCGATAAAGACCGAAGGGAGCAAAAGCCCCTTCGAGATAACACTATAATAGGGAAAATCCGATGGTTTTTGCGATCCGCTCGCGTATAAGGGACTCTTAAGGCCTGGCAACTCTTGAATCTGCAACTGTAGCGTATCAAGATAGCTTGCCATAATCTGGGTCAGATTCCTAAGCGTCCCATGCGCCTCTTCATCGCCTTCTCTTATCCAAGTAGGATATCTATTAAACAGCATCGAGCTGTTCTCTCTGTCGTGAATAGTGCCCGATAGCTCAAGATCATTCTTTAACGCTACCACATCCGGATTTTGTGAGCGAATAATTGGATCTTTAAACTCTCTAGGAGCCTTGCCTGATAAAACAATTGCTGACCCAGTGTCCCGGTTGGTCGAAGAATACGTGCCAGTCCAAGTGCCATTGCATATTCTGCCCGAATAATCTAAAATTACTTGGTCCAACGACGAAGTTGTCGTTACACCTTCATTAAATTTGTAATAAACACCTAAATCAACATTGAAGGTATCATAATTTCGATCTAATGCTTCATTATTAACACCACCAACTACCGGAACAAACCAATTGTTCTTAATTTCTTTTTCAGATCTTATACTTTTCCAGTATCTAAATTCATCTATAGAACCAGATAATTTCGCACATCCTTGTCCATTTGGACTTGAGATTGTTCCAGGATCTGCCGCATAGGCTGGCCATGCCACACCAGCACCAATTGTTGCATGAAGCCCCTTAGTTAATCCCTTTATCTCTCCAATGCCATGCGCGGAACGAGTGATTGACGAAATAAACCCACCATTCTTATACATTGAAGCCTTAATGTCACCGCCGCCCATGCCCCCGGCCGTCCCTGTGTTCTGTAGAGAGAACGCATAATGATGCCATCCCGAACCAGTCACCGAACCAGATGTGACAGATGGAAAAATAGCAGGATACATATTGGAGGGGGCCCCAATAGTGAACCCCTTCTTATCTGCTCCAGTTCCCGACTCACAAGTGATCATGAAAGCAGACCCACTCATTGAGCCCGTATCATAATTATTAAAGGTAACGGTAAGGCGGCCATAATCTTGTGCCGACGACGCCGCACCATTCCAGAGGTCAAAGATTATGCTTCCGGTGGAGGTGGTTCCAGGATCGGTAAAGGCATCCACCTTCAACCAAAATTCAACCGTTGACCCGGAGCTTTCAAGATCAAACTTGAGATTTGAAACCCTATTTGTATCAGCATCATATATATTAGCTTTGCTTTTTACGCTAGTAATCGCATGATCGTTGTCGGGATTTGGGCCACCCTTTACCAGAATATATTCCAGGGTGGATGGCAATCCAATCTTATACGTTGTGTCTGAGGTGGTGTCCTGGCTTCCCCAGCCGGAAGGGGAAAATAAAACAAACCCGTTAGTGCGAGGATACAAGTTGTCAAAAATATAAGTATCCAAAAATGTAGAATTATTCCCCCACTCTAGCGTCTCCTGTAGGGAGCCATCATAGGGATAATCATTATAAATTCTTTCTAGCGAGTACGTGTAGTAATCTTTAGCGGATCCATATCTGGCGAAATTACCCGGCACCGAATAATCAACCGGAGGAATATACCTTTGATTCTTCTTCTTTAATTCAGACGAAAGAAGTTTACGTCCACGCTTCTCACTAAAGTCTGTAAGGGACGTTAATTCAGAGGTGGAGTCGCTCTTCTTCTTATTGTCTGCAAATAGATCCTTTAAAGACATAATTTTTAATCTATTCCTCTACACGAAATTTGAATGCTTCACTGGCTTCCTTATAAATACCCGCTTGCTTATAAAGTAACTTAATTTCGTATAAGTATCCGGCTTCCAAGAGCGCCATATCTAAATCAAAATAACTGCCCTTTGAGTCGTAAGAAAGCTTTGTAAACTCAATCGAACCGGTTCCAAACGGCACAGCCTCAAGACCGTCCTTAACTCTATTAATCTTATAGTATAGATTTTCAATTATTTGGACTTCCGGATCATTATTTATGACAGTGTAAAAATTTATTTGTCTATTACGATCTTGCACAAAAATTCGTATATTGGCATCCTCAACTCTGCTATAGGATGATTTAAGATTAGTAGCGCTAAACCTATATGAAGGAATGTTGTAATGTGATAAATTCGTTCGGGTTTTCAGGTTAATCGCTGATCCCGTATATAACTCGGTATATGACGCCACACCTTTTGATCCCGTAACCCACACAGGCCAAAGTGTAGATGTTAAAGAAGACGTATAAGCAAATGAAGCTGAATATATGCCCGTATTCGCGGTAAGGCCTCCCGTAATATATAAATCGTTGTCGGCTACGACACCTCCTCCGACAGGGAGGCAAATGGGAGTGCTCCCGGTTGGACCCGTATTGTCAGCAGTTCCAGAATGGATCGTTAAAAAGATATGATTGTTATTAGCAGCCTTAATTGATGGTATGTTAGTAAGAGCACCATCCATAAAATTATACAAATATAGAGTCATCAAGTTATCAGCCGCCGACGCTAAAGAGCTACTCAGGTAGAACTTTCCTCTATCGTCAGTAATAGGATCAGCCCAGCGCGCCTCAAGAACTGGTCTCTTGAAAAAATACTGCGACCGTCTTGTAAACATCTTTTTAGTATAATACGTCCGACGATCAGTACCATCTTCATAGGCTCCAGAGAGTCTAAGAATAATTCCATAATTATTTTTAAACCCCATATCGAACTCGGTCTTAGCATTAGAAGAAGAACTCAACCACTGCTCAACAAGAGTTGTTATATCTACTTCAATGTCCTCTGTTCCCAATTCCAGAGAGAACGCAAATGAAGAAGAGCTATCAGACGTGGTCGCGTCTGGATCAACAAAATCTCCCCCCGCTGTCGACCAACTAACTTCCCCCGCAGACGAACTAGACGCCGCTACCCAATTACAATAGCCCGAATCCTTATATGTATCTAAATCTAAACCGCCGCCCTCTGTCCAGTCTGTCGTAATGGCGGATATTTCATACGACGCCGATCTCGGAGATGTGGATATATGCTTTGCATTAAAAAGCCTCAAATAAAAACTAACAGACCCCGACCCAGGGATCGTACTTGAGGAGCGGTCAGTCGCAATATCAGTGAGCATAGGAAATCTAAAAAGTGCCCTACTCTTTCCTACGGACGCGTCACCCGCCGATGAAGAAGGAACAGTGCCAAAAATTGAAAACACCTCCGCAACATCAGCGGCTCCCATATTAGACCCTGTGGCCCTGCTTATCGCACCCGGCTTATAAGCATTGACAATAGTTGTGTCCCTATCGGCTACATACCTCTTAATACTCATTATATAACAGCCCCTCTAATATCCTGCTCGGGGAACTTAAGTTCTAATATCGAGTTTTCCGGAACATTTAAATATCTGCCGTCCCTTGAAAGGTTGGCCTCAATATCAAAATAAGAGGAAGAGTAGAATCCGCCCACCTTATTTACGATCTCAATCTCGACCACATCCAATAAACCTTCCACCTTTATAACCAAATCCCTAAATATACTTCCAAGGAAAAGGCTCTGGCCAAAGTTGATGACAACGCCAAGTTTGTCTCCTAAGATCCTGTTAGCCTGGGCTACAACTTCATTTTTATCGTAATTATCATCAATGATAATCTTATAATCGACCCCATAATTTATTATCCTCCCGTCCAAGAGATCCACAGAGTCATTAATCGGCTTATATCCCAGCAGCCAATTTTGTAAATTAGTCTTCAAGGTTGTCGTAGGGGCTGCTAAATGCCCTCTAGAGTCAGTGGCAACAAGATAGATATTTATATTTCTTCTATCACTATCAAAGTCTCTAACCACATTGCACCTCTTGATCGAACCGAATCTAGGGTCCATCTTGTATACCGTAGCAATATAATCTTCCTTTGTTATGGCCCTGTTTTGGGAGGCGTAGTGAGCCATGACTCTGGTCTTTAGCTCGTCTTTATCTTCTCCAGTTGTGTCGCCCACAATACGATCTTCATTTGTCACCTCTATTGACTGTATGACCACATTCTGCGTCGTCTCATTGCTCGTCGTATCGTCAGGAAAGTCCATGGTAACCGTAGCAACTTGCGTAACCTGCCCTGCGGCGGCGTTTGTGGTGGTGGACGTATTAACCTTGTATCTAACATAGAGGGTGGTGTTTGCCGGTGAAATTCCAAACTTATCGGTATCTACCAACTTTGTTGGATCAAAAGTGGTGGACGAAATGTAGTCTCTTCCGTCCTGTTGGAGGAGTACGTTTCTAGGCTCGTTGACTACATCATCAGTTATCTTAACCCCAGAACCAGCCCCAAACCTCAAGAAGCACCTATTATTAGTATACTCGCTGACAAAGCGACGAGGAGCGGCAACTCTTTTCATCTTATAACTAACCCGACTCTTGTCGGTTCCGGTGTTTAACTCCTGCGCGTAGACCACGTTTTGCGTTAAATTCTCTACCTCATAATATATATGTCCGGCCTCATCAACAATCGAATCGATAGAAGATACTAAACTGCCCTCCGGAAGCTCTAACCTTAGAAACTTAACAGCGTCTCCAAGGATAAAAGACTTTCTTACCTTTATTCCCGAAACCACCTGTCCATACGCCTTCATAACAAAAAAAGTAGGAAGGCCAGTCGTTGAGTCCACTTTAGACACAAGGGCTGTCACATTATCCTTTCTAAAATCTATATCTTCGCTGAGGGTGAACTCTCCCGCTCTTCCTCCAACAAAAGTAGTCCCGCTCTTTACGATAGGGAGAAAGCTAGTGTCAATGCCCCCTGAGCTATCTGCCGGTACTTCTATAAAAACAGCGACCTGGCCAAAAGATACAGGCCTACCCTTAAGCGGATAAGACAAGTCCCTTGCGTGCTTTATTATGTTAGAAGCCTCAGAGGCCGTGGCTAAAAAGCTCTCGTTAGCCTGATAATCAAGATAAAAAGATAATATATCCCCCACATATGCAACTGTGTCTAGCATAAGAGAGTTAAACGACGGCTGACTGAAGTCGTTTATGGTGTCAGGATAATACCTCTTTGCAAAATCTACTAGCCCTTCTTTAATGCTAGTAAAGTCTCTTTGTGTATAAGGTATCGAACTTTTCTTTAATTTAACGTCCACTCTGTCTCTCCTATGTTATTGCTAAGTGTAGAAAGGATTTGGTTCCGGAACAAAATGACCATCCCCGCTTGTGTTGTTATGGGCATACTCCTTAATCTGCTCAAATATGTCCTTCTGGTCTTCGGTCATCGCAATCTCATCCGATTGGTATAGCGTTTCAATAAAGTACTTCAATTTAATACGTACCCGCTGTTCTTCGGCGTCTGGCTCTATTGTTAGATCCTTAATTTGAACAAACGGCATGAACAAAGCCACTTGTTGACGAATAGCCGACACGAGTGGTCCATAAGAATCGGGAAACTCAAAAAGATAATTTTTAAGCCCAACGCCAAAAAGAAGGTCCCCTATGTGTTCGTTGGGCCCCGTTAATATTAGATTCTTGAGGTTCTGTCTTATTTCCGTTTTCGGGTCTACAATTACCTCAATCACCTCCGGTAGAGGGAGTTGGGGGCCTAATGGTTGATCCGACCAATTATTTCCTCCTCCTGCTGCCATTTAGATTCCTCCTTCTTATAAATAGATTTACCTCCAGAATTCAACTTTTTATATTTATTCCTAATACGCAGAAGCATCGCCAGGCTCCGGAGTCCCAGAGGGCTCACTCTCGGCAGGCTCAGGACCCTCTAGCCCTGCCCCGCTAATGTCACTAGTGGTTTCCACCGGAGTAGCCTCTATTTCAGCAACCGTAGGAGTGTCGGGACAAGGCTCAGGCTCTTCTTCTTCCGGCATCGTCAATGCAGAATAAGCTACTCCCAATGGCGTTGTAAAGATCGCAACCCAAGGGAAGCCATCCTTTGGGTACGTGAGAACATTATCATCTTTTTCAGCCTCCCCCATCTTGGTCAACTGATTCAAAATCATAAATCCAGGGTCGTATTGATCCAGTATACCTCTTACCATCTTGGGAACTGTCTGAGAAGCTAGCTTTGCAATCGCTGCGTCCGTGTTCTGCAAGCCACTCTCCTGCACTTGGGTGGTAATTGTTGTTAGAGGTGTCCCATAGAGCATTGTCTGCATCTTCCTTGCAATATCTTTTTTAGTTTTTGCCAGAGGTGATCTTTTGTCCCCAAAGGTTCCAAAGCGTATATCATTATTATTAAACATAAAGAATAACCTATACGCTGTTATAAGCTCACTTCCGGAAAACATAAACCTCAATAAAGTGTTAAATCCGGCATTATCGGGAGCAAACATCTTCTCTCGTAATTTTTTCATCGCGCTCCTAAAAATACGGTCTACCATTGTCGCCCACTGACTATCACTATACTCCTCCACCGCCGTGTTCCACGCCGGGGACAACTCATCCCATGGCATATATTGAAAACTATTTCGACCCTGCCACTGTTCAGTGTCTCCCCACGCGGCAACGACCGCTTCCGGGTCTCGCGGGATTGCTCCATCAAGATAGAACAGGAATTGTGCCGGGGTGGGGTCAGGGTCAGGGCCATAATCCTCTGGGTCCGCATTATTAAACTTCTGCCACGCAAAAAGGTCTCGGATCTGATTCAAAACCTCCCTGCCAGAAACCGCAACCTCTTCTTTTAACAACGGAAAAGTAGTAAAAGTCTTTTCCTCCCACTTCGCTTCGGCAAGATCAACTATATTATCGAAAGGAGTGGCGTCCCACTCAAACGCGCTTTTCTGTGTTAAAAGTTTTTGATCGCTAAAAATACCCTTCATAATTTGAGGATAAGGCTGCTCGGCCTGCTCTGACTGAAAAGGCGCATACGGCGCATCCTGATCCTCTACAATTGACGCCACGTCCCTGTCCACCAAGGACAGCCTTAGTCCCAGTTTCCAACTCCTGACGATTGAGTCCATTTTTATATCATTAAAAATGTCGAACGCGGGCCACACTTCAGCATAGTCATCCGCTTTTCGTCTAACCTCTGTTCCCAGTTTTAGCTCTTTTCTGTTCTCAGACGAAGCCGTTATTATTTCAGATGGAAAAATAAACGCAAGATCCATTAGAGAAAAAGTGGTTCCGCCGCTTTCCCCAGTCGGGATTACAATGTAAGGCTCTAAGATAAACTGCGACCCATGCAAAAACATTTCACTAAGCATGACTCTATTAGAAGTGTATATAGGTCTATAGTTGAGGGTGTCAAGAGCATCGGACAAACGCCAGGCCAGCAATTGCCCCCAACTATCATTATTGACATTATTCTTGTGTTCCATAATATAATTATCAATAATTGTAGCCGAGTGGGTTTTCGTAAATTGAGGATCTCCGTACCAATACCAATCCTGCCTGCTGCTGGTAGCCTTCACCGCTGACGCGACGGCCCCTTGAAGATCATCTACTTCATCTACCTTCTGAAACTGACTCAAAGCATCTGCGGCTGCGCCAGGTACCGTAGAGAAAATACTCTTATATTGAGTAAGCACATTGCCGTCACTTATAGTCTTGGCTACAAGCTCTTTTAAGATCTTTTTAGCCTTGGGCTTTTTGGCGCCATCAATATCAGCGTCATACCTAAAATCGCTATCAAACCGATCTGCCTCGATGAATGGAATGTTTAATATAATATTATATAGATCGTCTCGTACTGGTCTTGGGTCTACGACACCCGTAAGAAACTGCGTCTCAAGATCCTCCAGCAGAAGATTAGATAAAGTCGATGTTGCTGCGTCCGAGGCATAAAAAGTGCTCTCTATTTGGCTGCCGAAGTAAACAAAAGATAACAAAAATTCATAAATATAAATCTGTACCAAGGCATACACAAGAGACGTAAGCATAACAGCGTTCACTATCTTAAAGTCGCCCAGATCTGCATCCAAAAGTGTCTGGTAGTCCTTCAAGATATCCTTCCTCGTATCCTCCATAGAGAGAAGCTTAACCTTTTCAAAAATAGGCAAACAAGGGTCGGTAAAAACAAATTGCAGATCTTTAAAATTCTTGACCTTAAAGAGTTTGGAGTCTGCCATCTTCATTCTAAAGAGATCGTTCATGACCTTACGCCCTTTCACACGGAGGACATCAGCCAAATGGTTCGTTATATCATCGGTAAGAGAGTACAACAGATCGGTTGTGTACGTGGGACTAGCAAGCGAGGATGCCCACTTGTCGGCACCTCGCTTGTAAATATTTTGAAAATTCGCTTTCACTATATTTCTAGCGACGACAACATGAGGAGCCCCATCGACATCAAGAGGCAAAGTTAAAGGTGTTTCAAAATTAGAATTCAGGAGCATCGTTGTTAAATTGAAAGTGTTGTCTACTCGCGTGCTAAAAATGGGTTGATTCTTGTTTTGTTCCGGATACACCACAAACAACGTCTCATCGGCGTAAGGAGAAACCTCTATATTAAATTGGCCGTTTGTTAGTCTAAAAGAGGACCCCTCTACCTCTAGTTCAAAACCTTCAGGAGAGTGCAGCATATCAGCAGTGACATCATCCTTGTAGTGGTCGCTTAATATGAGATCTAAAACGGCGGTATTAACAAGTTTATCCTCATCTGCTGCGCTCTCCCGGAGGCCTTTGAAGAAATCTCCCTCCGGGTCGGCAAACTGGTCGAATCCGGGGTCAGGGTCAGATGCCAGATCTTCTGCCGTTTCGGGCGGAATCGGAGGCGTTGCCCGTGGCATTAGATTAAGAGTCCTGAACGTCTCAAGCTCACCGGCCAAACTATCAAAAATACTCGCGTAAATGGTATTAACGTGCTGCTTTATAATGTCATTAAGATAAGGCTCGTCAACCGAAAGGGGAGGCGTATCTATGTCTTGAGGCAATAGCGTATCTTCCATCAATCCGCGTAAAAGATTTGTTAACTTCTCCATGCGCTTGGCTCTTCTTAAGTCCAACACCTCGGTGGCCGTGTCTGTGGGGATGCCATTTTCTTCCATCCACGCCTTCTCGGCCGCTTCGGCAGTGGGGTCTAAACAAAATCTTATTGACGCTGGAAGTTCCTCGTCAGCACAAACCAAGTCGGTGTCTATTTCCCCTCCGAGTGTCTTGAATATTGCTTCAATTCTTAATCTATTGAGACCCGCAAAATATAAAGCCGGTTTTTCCCTCTTAATTCTTGCTTCGAGCAAGCGCAGCAAAGTGATGGTGGCCGTTCCAGCAAAGAGGGAACATATCTCATCTTTGGTTAAACCATTTAATAGCATGTAAATAATTTCAAGAGTAACCAAATCACTTAAAGGAGAGCCTACGGCAGATGATAGGCCTGCCGCGATAGTGCCAGTAGGAACATCACCGAGGAGATTTTGTGCACTTTCTTGCGCCGCTATGTCGGCCGCCGCTGCCTGAAATTTGTCTTTTTTACAAGCTTCCAGCCAATCTTTCATTAGACCATCAGCTATCGCCTGAATGGCTGCAAGTGCAGTTTCTTCTAGCGCCGCCTGAATGTTCTGCCCAACGAAGGCCATAAGATCATTGAAATTAAATTCGCTGGAAAACCCAAGGGTGGGTGCTTTTTCCCAGAAGTAGAATTGATCCTTAAAGTCTTTATCAATGTTGGCAAACTGCTTCAGACTGCCTATATCGCCAGGTCGTCCGTCAACATCTGAAACAGACGCCACGCTCGCCAGTGAAGGGATCTGCTTTGTCATCTTGTCGCAGAATTTAGCAATATCAAGAGCCTTGTCTATCTCGCTCACAAAATCATCAATTTTCTTAATATTCTCACGTACTTCTTTTGCTTCCTTCTCGCCAGCTTTAGCGTTGCCCATGAGTGGTTGACCGTGTGCCCATTTAGCATTTGCCGCCTCTCCTGCCGCCGTGTCCACGGACACCGATAAATCCTCACCGGCTTGCAAAGGCTTTCCAACATATTCCTTTGCTACGAACCCACTAAGAACGGGCCCTTCCTCGGCCTTCTTCGGCCACGAGCCAGTTCCCCCCATAAAGCCCTGCACAAACTCAATAACATCCGCCGCTTCTTTTGACGTGTTTCTATACTTTCTCGTAAGCCTTTGCTTGTCTTCATCAGATAGGCTATCGTCGTTCTGTATTTCCTCGATGGCTATAATCCCCACGACCTCAGGCAACTTTTGCAAAGAAAGTTTTAAGTTTTCTTTGCACCACTCGTTAGCAAGCTTAGCCATGTTGAGCCCAGGCGTATCCTCAATATAACACTGCACCACCTCGGCCATCATCCCCTTGATATTCAGGAAGTTTAATAGCTGTCCATAATACTGCTGAATGGTCGAGACAGTATCTATAAAGTTCAACAGTCTCTTGCCGTGGTCAACGCCTTCTTCAGCTTCTTCCGCCTTTGCCTCGTGCCTCTTGGCTCGATCTTCCGCCTCATCTTCGGCAGTTGTCTCCCCAGGATCCTCCTCCGGTACTATTTCGCCATAATCACTTAAATCGACCTCAGGAAAGTCAATTATATACTTTGGCAAAATTTTTAAAAATACCTCACTCATTCGAGTCCTCCCCCTCATCAGGCGTAGGCGGTGGGCTTAACGCTCTCTTTGACTCAGATATAAACTCATCGGCCCTCAGCACAAGGCCAAGCCCTCTCTTGTATTGTTTCAGATCCTCAACACCCCTCATGAGATTAATTCTAAATTTTCCATCGGGCATTAAATTCCCCGACGCTAACAAATTGACGGTGGGGATTGTAAGATCCTGAAGGCCCAGCCCGGTGCCAGGCTTAGGGCCTTGAACCTCTAATACCGCAAAATAAGGTTCATAATCAAAATCAATACCAAAATAAAGTTTTGCTTTCTTGTTATAAAGATTTTTCAAGGAAAGGCCAGCAGTATCTGACACCAAATTGTACCCCTGTCCCGCCTTCATTAAAAATGTCTCAAGTGCAGTCATAAACATATTAACTTCATTCATTAACTCATCCATATTAATTGGAGGCTTAAGAACACCTCCTTTTTTATTGAACTGTTTTATTTGATCGCTAAAAGAGCTTAATAAGCCTTTAATTCGTGTTATCTGCGCCGGCTCGGTAGCATTACCAACCGTCCTAAATCTCTTAAAGTCAATACATCCAATCTCTCTTGAGCGCGGATCGGCAAAAAAATCATATCCTTTTAGTGGATCGTCCGACGCCCTTTTAAAAAAATCCCAGCCATGGTCCTTGTCGATAATGACCCTATAGAGAACCTTCACGGCCGCCGTAGGTTTATCGTTTAACTCCACGACGCCGCCATTCACCAACTCCATAAAATACTGTTCCATGACGCCGACACGGACATAAGGCTCCTCGGTTCCGAGGATCTTGTAGCCTGTCGCGTCTTCCTCCAGGCTCCCCATATCTTTGCCGTAATACTTAAAAATTGCATCCACACCCTGGCGGGTGACGACGGGCCAATCTTCTACAATTTTTGGGGAAACAGTACCTCCCTCCAAGTCCGTCGGGCGGTAAACTTTCGGCACTGTTATTGACACAGTCTCTTCTCCATCATTACGTATAGGATGTTGAGCCCACTCCGGGCCTGACTGGGGGGTTTCTTTCCACTTCTGAGTATTAAAATCTGCCATTGATGCTCCTCTTAGGTAGTTGAATTGAGCCTGCTGTTTATATAGCCATCGCCGCTAGGAGTGAGATAGTTCATCCTAAATTTAGGGAATTTTTGTTTAATGCCCGCTACCCTATTCAAAGTAAAATTCAAGGCTTCAGAGGACGCCTTGAACCCCACTCCATTGGTAGGAGGTCCCGTCGGAGCCCCAAAAAATGGAGAATTATGTGAATGAGACATCAGATCCTGGCCAAGATTCCTGACAATCTTGTTAACGTCCTCCATCATGCCCGTTAAATTCTCCAGATAACGGAGCATTTGCTCTAAAGCCAGTCTAAGATTCTCGCCTCTTACCAGAGGCTGCAAATCTTCTTCCCTCGCGGCTCCGATCAAAGCGATGCCGCCCAATATATTAATCTTTCTATCGTGGGAGTCAACCACATCCCCGCCTGTGACAAGCTTCATTTCTTTTCTTGCAATAATACGGATATGGTCCGCTTTAATGCCAATTCCAGATCCATTAATAGCAGGAATAGGAAGTAAATTGGTGCCCGCGTACCCTTTGGCTGCCGTGAAGCCCAGGTCAAAATCCTTATCCAAGTCCGTAGTTTGGGCGATATAGATACGTGCCGCGTCCTTCTTAAAGTTTGGCCCCACCTTCACGATCCTAGACTTCCCGCCATCGACATAATCCGGGTCAATTCCTCCGATGCCAGCGACCATATCGATCGAAGAACAATTTCTAAACCCATTGCCACCGTAGCCTGTCTTGCGAGCATATGGATCGTTTTGCTGTGCGTCCTGATTGAGCGCAAAGTTGCCTGGTCGATCCCGTCCAAGCACAATATGACAATTATATTTACCGCCTATAATCTTTTCAGTTGTTAGCTTTGAATACTTAATCCTAACTTCGGGTATATCATTCCCGTCGAAGCCATCGGATTGCAACTCAGAATCGAGAGAAATATTTTCTCTCGCATCAAGAACAAAGGGAGCCATCTTCTTTTCAGCGTTCGCTTTCGCGTTGTTCTTTTCTTCCTTGCCGTAAATGTTCTTTGCCATATATACCTTCCTTACAGGACCGAGGCGTCCCTATTAACCCACAATTGTATCATTTGATCTAAATTAACTATTTTGTCCATTGAAGTGATAGGAAAATAGCCAGCAGCCATTTTCTTTGCCTGTGGTCCTAGCACCTTCTGGCTCCCCCCATATGCACTATACCAAGTTGCAATCCAACCTAATTTATCCCCCCTCTCGTCTGATTGCGGCACATCGTATGGTTTGCTATCATTCATACGTATCCAATTAAGTTTTTTCTTGTTGTTGTCGGTAACAGAAACCTTATCTCCTTTAAGATACTTTAATGACTCTCTGGTCTTCGTTATTTCATCCTTACCATCGCTATCAAGGTCCAAGTGAAGCCATTTTGAGCCCGCGCCGCCTTTTGGTTGAAAAGCATAATGACGCAAATCGTAATGAATACCGCCGCTTCCCCCCGGTCCCGCCTTGGACACTGATGCAAAAGCCTGCTGGAGTGGCGCATGTCCAGTCCCAGGCCCCCAATACGGGCTATCTTTAGTCTTCTTCGCTATTTGCTCCATCCCTTCTGCGGGTTTCCCATCAAAAATAAAAGTCGGAATTTTAGTCGGGGTGCCCGGTACAGTTTTGTCAGTATCGGGGGGCGCCACATGTTCTATTGGAAAAAATCCCGCGAACACATTAAGATACATGCCAGATCCACCGTTAGGTAGTTTTCCATTATTTATCAGCAGCCTTTGGCCCACCCACTGGATAATGGCTGGCAATCTTTGCATATATGTGGGCAACGTTACGTCCTCACCCGCTTTATTCTTAACCTTTTCTAGTTTATCCACTAGTTGAATATGGTAATCCATTGCAGCATAGGACCTATGATTTGTTGAATCATCTCTACGGTGGCTCGTAACAAAGAGTTTTGCATCCTTGTGCCGAGCCGTCCAATAATTTTCTATAACCTCAGCCGCCGCCATCATTAAAATACACTTAGTCCAGGTGGCGTCTCCTTCCGACCCCGCCAATTTTATCCCGCGCTTTTTCCACTTATCGATGGGTGCGTTGGGTAATTTGTTTTTCAATTTCTTCCCAATCTCCAGCAAAACGTTATCATATTTACCAGGATTGCGCGGCAAAGTAAGCTCCCCACACTTTGAAAGAGAAGGTTCCATACCATCCCAAGTAACAACGCAACCCATCTCGGCAGGGATATCCACAGCCCTCCCCGGCACTGTGTCAACACATGGTGGATCATCACACCCTGGCACACTTGGCTTTCGTGGGGGTTGTCGTGCTTTGTTCTTTCTCGCGGCCTTTGCCTCGGGTTGGCTTTGCTCCTTCAGAGCATTCTCGCTCATCTCCTGCCTTGAGCGAGTGAGCAACAACACAGCCAACTTCTTTTCTTTCTGTTTTATGGAGGTGGCCTTATCTTGTAATTGTGAGCGTAGCTCTCCCGAACCGCTATAAAACTCTTCATCGACTTCTTGCGTCATGTCTGTCTTGAGATTGGTCAATTCAAGCTTTAAAATATCAATTTGTTCATCTATGGTGGGATTAGGATCAGCCACTTATCAAAAACCTCTATTCATTATATGGATCACTAGGAAAGATTTCTTTCCAATTCTTTACAATTTTGTCAATATACTCAAACGCTCCCCAATCTTTCATTATTGTACCGTTTTCCTCAACCCACTGGGCTAGTTGTGGGTCATCCGTAGGGAGCACAGAATATACAGGAAGATATTTCGCCCAGTCCTTCATGGGGTTTACATATGCAAAAGTACCCGGAAACTCTGATATCACATCTTGAAGGACAGCGCCTATTGCCACTCCTCTTTTGTATCTCTTAGTATTTGCTTGTGCCTTTCCTTTTACAACGGTAGAGCCAGATCCTTTGCCCGTTTTTGGAGGGGGCCCTAGCCACAAAACAGTTACCGCATACGTCGGGTGTAGTTCATCCTTCTCCATGATTTTTTGTGCTAACTCCTTTGCGTGATATGCTTTAGACGTTGGTGTGCTCCCTCCGAGACTTACAACAATTAATCTTGTATTGTCAGCAACATCTATTTTAGAAAACTCCGTGTCCGCAAGCCACGTTTGAGGAGTCGATCCATTTTTTCCTTCACGCGTTACCATCCAGCCATGAAGTTTTAAATACTCCTCCAGTTGCACGCCAAACGCTCCGTTGATGTGATCGTCTCCAAATATCATTGCATGTACGTCCATCGTTATTCCTCGTCCTTCGCTTTATCCCATCCAAAATTCCATGGCGACTTGCGGGGGTCTGGTGGGCTCGCCTCACTATATGGATTGGCTTCTTTTCCGACGCCGTTTTCTCGGGCCGCGTATCCTTCTTCCACAATAACCTGCCAGCCGTCCTCCGAATATCCTTGAAACCACGCATCATGCAACGGTGTGCCTCCCGTGTATGGGTTACTGTCAGTAGGCGAATGATTGCCATTAATAAACGCCTGTTTTCCTTCTTCTATCGCCTTGGCCACGGCGTCGTCCTCTGGCGCGGGGGCAGAAGCAGCTATTTCAGAAGATCTATCAGGCAGCGTAAGCACGCCAACCGGCTGGGCCACATCCTTAAGTGTCTTGGGCGTGGAGGGGGGAGAAGGCACATCAACCTTTTCTCTCTCAACACCGCAGACTGCTGTTATAGGCGTCCCCAAGACAGGCGACAACACCGCAGAAACCTCAAGTTCGCCCTCACACGGCTTAAATAAATCTTCTAGGTCTTCAATGCCGAGATCTTGAGATGTTGGTGACCCTGGTGCTACTACGCTCAAGACCGCAAAAGAAGTCCAGTCGTCCGGGTCTATGAGAGAGACATAAACCATCGCTCCTACGGTAGGTACATCTTGGGACTCATCCACCATCCACGCAAGTGGCAACTTCCCCAAAGCATGTCTTCTTTCTCTCGGCGTCATACTGCGCCGAATAACCTGCCAGCTACTGAAAGCTTGAACGTGCACCCTCAGTGCAGTCTGGCTTGGCGCCTCAAGATTCAACTTCCTAAACCGTTCTGTAACGGCAGACGGGGCGCCGGCATCTATTTCAACCGCCATCACCTCAGCAAGGAGCATCGATCCGCCCGCCCCCACAACTCCCAGCGTTTTAAATGCATCCGTCCCAAACCTACTTTCAAACTCACGCCTATCCGCTCTGTGGTCACCGGTGATTGGCGTCGTTTCCGCCGAATCAGGCGATACTGTTTGAAGGCCGAACGGAATAATAGATGATTGAATTACCCTGGCTTCTTTGGAGAGTTTTTTGACTGTAGTCAATCTTCATACCTCGTCATTTATTAGATCATAGAGTTGCTTCTTGTCCACATCAGATAGCCCGTCCGACGACGCTCTTTTCTGCTTTAGAGCCGCAATTTTAACGAGTTGTTCATTTGAACGTTGAAGTGTTTCAAGGTATTTTGCCGCCACCGGTCCCGCATGTTGATGATTAGCAGTATCCTTGGCTAGGTGCTTCATAACTTCAGACAAAAGTTTAGTGGCCAGGGCCCTATCGTTTTTTATATTGTCCTGTGCGTCTTGAAGTATTTCGTCTACTTTTGCACTTGCCACTACAAATCGCCTCCATCCCAGTCGGATTTAAATTTCCTATACTTTACTTTTACCTTGGATAGAACACTTACAATCTGTTTAGTATTCAACCCAGTGATCTCTCTCATGTACAGGTAAATAGCTTTTTTATTGAAAATTTCAATATCATCGACGCTTTCAAACAAAATATTTATCGCCTGGACGACGCGCTTTTCTTTGTCCTTTAAGGCCTCCGCTTCCCATGTTTTTATCCTATCGCCAAGAAGTAGCATGAATTCGTACTCCTCTCTTGCCTTTTCATATACATTTTCTTGTACCTGCTCAACGGCCTGCAAGGCCCCCTCATTAGCTAAATGCTCATAGGAGACCTCTCGTGCTAATGCCTTATTATTTTTCTTAATTCGAGCTATAAACCAATTCTTTGTTATAACTGAAAAATAGGAAAACGCCTTAGAGTTTCTTGTAACATCATATTTATCTAAAATCGTTGTCAGCCAGATTTTGCACTCATCTTTTAAAATATCTACATTTGGTAGGTTGGTAAATTTATACGTATAAACAATCTTTTCCACCATCTCGTCAAAAGCCGGTTGAATAAAGTCTATATACAGTCGCGTTTTTTCTACCTTACAGTCCGATTTAGCATATTGAATTATTGCGCCTTCATGAACCTTAGTAAAATACTCGTTCTTACGCCTCTTCGTCATCTAGAAGCTCCTCATACGGAGAGTATTTACCTACAAAAGAATCCAATTCTTGTACGCAATTTCTTGAGTGCGTTATCAAGGCCCCCAATGTTTCATCACCGTAATACATCTCAAGCTCATGGACTGCCTCTACATGATGGCCAAACCCCATAATAGTATTTCGTGCCGTGGCCAGATCCTCGACGCATTCACGCAGTTGACTTAAAAGACGACCAATGTACCAAACAAGACCAACACAAAAGAGTGCCGCTAAAAATAGCAAAAATGGGAACACCCCTACCACCATCATTATCAAAATCCCATTTACAAGAACCGACAATGAAATAATATACTTATTCATATACCTCCTCTTTGGCAGACTTCTTTTGCCTATCAAGATCTTCCTTGAACTCCTCTATCTTCTCTCTAACAAGCGCTCCAGTGCGACCCCCTCGCGCCCCTTCTAGATTAGACACAAATTCGCCAGGTACCCTAATTAGAGAATCAGTTACCCCACAAACAGGACACTCACGAAATTTATCTTTAATAGAGTGAAAAACAACTAATTCTTGATCGCAGTCATCACACTTATATTTATACTTGGGCACTAATCGCTTCCTATTGCTTCTAGGCCCTCTTCTTCCGCCTCCTCTAATCCAAACTTAACAATAGGCGGATTCATTACAAAAAGTTTGCCCTCGTCGCTAACTTTGAAGTCAAAGCCCTTAAGGACAGGAACTATGTCGCTCTGCTCTAATAGGGATTTTTGTAATGCCATCATAACTGCCCCCAACGCCTCATCTGATAATTTTAACATCTTTTAGCCTCCTTAACCTTCATGTTATACCCTTTTATTAACTATATTTGTTGTAGAATAATCAGAAAGTCGCTCAAAGAACAACAACTTACCCGCATATTCTTGCCCTACAACAGATTTATCTCTCCAATCAGACCCTATAACCATTATATCCGGTTTTAGTTCTTTAATTAAATCTTCCAATCCTTTTTTTGAGTCAAACACCACAACTTCATTAATACAACTAATCGCCTCTAAAAGGATTCTCCTGTCTTCAGCGCAATTTATAGGACGACCGGCACCCTTATCCTTTTCAACCTTCCTATCAGAGTCTATCCCCACGATAAGTTTATCCCCCAGCGATCTTGCATATTTGAAAAGCTCTATATGCCCCCTATGCAGAACGTCAAAGCAGCCATTTGTCCACACTGTTGTCATGGGGTACTTACTCCTCTTTTTTGCACGGCCTCGGTCGCGCATTTGTTTGCAAAAACAATAGCACTCTCTATATCTCTTGTTTCAACGTAATTTACAATTAAACCAGCAATAAATGAATCTCCAGCCCCAGCGACATCTCTTATTTCAACCTCAGGCACCGGATATTCCACACTTGCGTAAGTCGCTCCTCGTCGTCCGAGCGTTGTTATAATTTTGTTATCAATGTTGCCAACAATATATTCCCTGTTCCTTTGAAACTCGTGTTCATTTATTTTGATGAATGTTACGCCTTCGCACCAATCCCCCAGCCGCTTTTTTGTATCCAAGAACACACAATCATGATTTAAACTTATAGCTCTAATGTCCTGTTCGGAAAGAAAGCCTTTATTATAATCCGATACGACAATCGCATCGTACTCTTCGTATTTTATATCTTTTATGTTGCACTTTTCATACTTGTCATCGTTACAATCTAGCCTCATAAACATATGATTCGTTCGGTGATCTATAAACCTTGTCTTGGTGATTTGCTCCCAGTTGGTGTTGGTATGAAGAACGGTTTCAATATTCATTGACGATATATTATTGTAGACATTCCGCGCCATACCACCACCCGTAAGTCTCTCAATTGAGTTAAAAATAGGAACCGGGGCTTCAGGACAAAGCCTATTGCACTCGCCGTAATCAAAAATATCAAGGCAGCTCTCACCGACCACTAAAATCTTCATCTCACCCTCTAACTACTTGACAAATAAAATCAATCTCACCCTCTGTAAGTTCGGGGTAATTAGGAATAAAAAATCCCCTGGCGTGTATCCTGTTGCTGACCACGTCGTTAAACCTGCCGTATCTCTCATACCAAAATGGGTGAAGGCCCAAGTTACCAGCACTAAATATTCTAGTTTCTATGCCATTTTCCACGAGCCGTGTAACAATCTCCTTGCGATGGCTCGTATCAGCAGCAAGGGCGCCAAAAGAAATAGATACAGGCTTATCGTCGCCCCATTCTTGAAACTCTACAAAACCATCTAGCTTTTCACCGTATAATAAATGATTCTTGTTTCTACCATTTGCCGCCCACTCCGCTTTTTTAACTTGTCTTATTCCAAGAAACGCCTGTAAATCGGTCGATCTCAAGTTATACCCAGGTATAAAAAACGTAAAAGGAGTATGAAAATCATCGATATTATGTTGTTTCATCATCTTGTCATAGGTCTCTTTGGATAAGTCCTTAGCCCATCCATGAGATCGCATCATTAAAAGCATCTCGTACAACTCCTTATCGCTTGTGTTGACCATACCGCCCTCAATTGTTGAAAGTTGGTGTCCAAAATAAAACGAAAAAGAGGACATGTCGCCAATTGTGCCCACCATAGCGCCATCTGCATACGAAGCGCCGAGAGCAGCACAGGCATCTTCAAGAAGAATAAACCCATACTTCTCCTTAAGTGCCAACAAGCGCTCTTTATAATGAGGAACCCCGAGCACTTGAACAAATATAACAGCGTCAGGGCGTTCTTTTTCACAGACCCGCTCTAACTGGTCCAAATCAATACCAAATGTATCCTTATCCGCCCCCACCATAATTGGCTGTAACCCCAGCTGTATGGCCGGGGAAATCGTCGTAACCCATCCCACGGACGGAACTACAATCTTTTTATTGGGTATTCGTCCAGCTTCAATCGCCGTTGCTATCATCAACAAATTTGCTGACGATCCCGAGTTGTTAAAAACGGCGTATTTAGTCCCTATGTATGCCGCCCAATCTTCCTCTACTTGCCAGGTTAATTGACCTTTTGTTAGGCGAGGATAGCTCTTCAGCCACTCACACAGCGCATCAATATCTTCATCATTAATCGTTTCTTTGGCTAGTGGATATTTTATGTTCATAACTTAATACCTCCGTAATACTGGCTGCTTCCATTCTTGTCCCTCTCTGATAAAATCGGGCTCTTAATAACCCAGTCAATATCTAATGCCGAGTCGTCCCACGCCACGGTCACCTGCTCGTCTGGTCCCTTGTAGTGTTCAGACCATTTGTAATAAAATACGCACTTATCGGACAAACATAAGTGACCATTGACACACCCGGCTGGCACTATGACAATCGTAGGCTCGCAGTCGTTAAGCAGGAAAGTCTGTACGTTGCCATACGTTTTAGAGCCGTCCCTAAGGTCCGCAACAGCTAGTTGCAATTGTCCGCTTAGACAAGTTATCAACTTCGCTGTGTGGGGGTCTCCATGCATGCCTCGCAAAACTCCGAACCGAGATATGGTAATCTTATCCGCAACAAACTTAAGGTCTGTGTATTCGTCGGAGTATACAGTCCAAATCTCTCCTCTAAAATCTTGAAACGTGTCTAATTTTATAACTGACAGGCCTTCAATCAAATCGGACTCTACCTTTTCTTTTATAATTTTCATGCGTGGCCCTCGCAAAAATCAATAATCTTTTTTCTTATCTCTTCGGCGGATAAGCCGTTTGTATCTAAGAGGTGCTCTCTATTCCCATTTTCAAAGATATACCCTTCAGGAAGTCCAATCCTCAAAACGTCTTTTTTCAATCGACAGTCAGAAACCAACTCGCACACCTTAGAGCCAAAACCTCCTGATAGGGTCTGCTCTTCCAGTGTAACTAAGGTATCATGCTTCGCTACAGTTTTTGAAAACAGGTCTAGATCCACAGGTTTTATTTTCCACATATCCAAAACGGACACAGAATAACCAACGCTTATTAATTCTTTAGAGACCTCAAGCGCTCTGCCTAACATATACCCACTGGATGCAATGCATATACTACTTTTATGTCCTTCCGCGTCTCCTGAGGAGACTACTTTCATCCCGGACTTAATGTTTTCCTTGGTTAGTTCATTTTCACTATACAGGCCGTCGAGCGTGTCAGGGTACGATCTTTCAAGTCTAATATATCTCAGTTTTGGCTCATCGCATGTTAAGTCAACAAGCCTTCTAGCAAATTCAGCGTTAGCGGGCGAATATATCTCAATACCACACAAAGACCGCATATAGGCTATATCTTCATTTGGTTCATGTGCGGGGCCTGCTGGCGCATATCCTAGCGCAACCCCGTTGCCCAAGATTGTTATAGGGTTTCCCGCCATGGCACAGGAATAACGCACTTGCTCAAAACACCGAGCAACCCATGAAGCCATAAAATATACATACACCTTCTTGCCTCGGGCCGCTAACCCTGCCGCAAAATTTATAGCATGTTGCTCAGAAATTCCAGCCGCAAAGAATTGCTCAGGCAGTTTCTTTCTCCACCTGTCAAGAGATGGAGCGCCCATGTCAACAGAAATAAGATAAATGTCCTTGTCCTCAACTGCTCTCTCGAACAGACGAGAAATGAAAGAGTCCCTTTGTGTGCTCATGTTAACTCCTCCAGTCCTGTACTAATATCCTCTTCACTTTTTGGTATAATAGTGTGATATTGCCAAATATCTTCCATGTAGCTAACACCCTTACCTTTTATTGTATCAGCAATAATCACCTTTGGAGAGTCACCCACAATCAAGAAAGCCTCTCTAAGCTCGTCAAAGTTGTGTCCATCTACTGTGAGTGTTTTAAAGCCAAAACTTTCAAATTTCTGTCTCAGCGGCTCAAGCCTAAGCAAGTCTTCTGTCTTTCCAAGAATACCCATCTGATTCCTGTCAACAATTAAGTGCATATTTTTAAGGTTGTGATGCGCTATGAATATCAAACTTTCCCATATACACCCTTCATACAGTTCAGCGTCTCCAAGTATCACGTAAACGTCTTTATCATTATCATACGCCAGCCCTGCTGCATACCCTAATCCGTTTCCTAGCGACCCCCCAACATGGTAGCACCCTGGGATGGAGGCGTCTGAGTGTAACCTAAGGGCGCCCTCCGGAGTGCAATATTTATCTAGCTCCTCCTTTTCAAAATAGCCAAGGTCGGCCAAAATAGGATAAACAGATGGTGATCCATGTGCCTTGCTAAATAATACTATATCCTTTTCATGATTAAATGGTGTTTTTTTATCGTAATACAAAGAAATCAAAATATCCACACACGACAGACAACTAGCCAAGTGTCCGATACCTGTCTTTGTTTTAAATTTAAAAATTTCTCTTCTAACCTGCTTTGCTAATGTTTCTAGTTTCAAATCAATCTCCCAATATTCTTCTTTTGAGGGTGACTTTAGTCATTTTCTCAATATTTTCTCTTGGTGTTTTTCCAAATTTATTCTCGACCTTATCTAAAAATGGTTCATAGGTGTGATATTTCAACCACGCTTCATCTCTAAACTTTAAAACCTCTTCCGGTGTTAAGTGTTCTGTTGGCAGCGGTTGTGTATTATACGCGTGGAAGGAATACCCTGCGTAATCTTCAGGGAGTTTGTGGCCAGCGTCAAGCGCATCTTTGTATAACTGACTACCGGGCAATGGCATCGCTGCATACGCATTCCACCCAACTGTGCACAACTCCATACTTAAATCTAAGGTCTTCTGCATTGATTCAAAATTGTCACCGGGCAACCCGAACATGTAATTACCCATAATTTCTATATCCGCACCGTGCACCTTTTGCACAACGTCCCTAATATCCACATCTTCAAATTTGCCCTTGGATATCTCCAGCCGGATCTTCTTATCGCTGCTCTCTATGCCCAAACAAAGCCATTTAATTCCAGCCTTTCGAACTAGTTCTAATATGCCGGGTTTCTTGATAGTGTCAACACGAGAATATGCCCACATCCGAAGCTTATCCCCATATCCCCTTTCGATTATTTTTTCACACAATGGCACATAATATTTTGGATTTAACAAGAACATCTCATCAACAATTCTAATTGTATGGACCCCCATCGCAACTAGTTTATCAAACTCTTTAATAATAAATTCAGGCGACCAATATCTCATCCCGCTGTAATTTCCTGCTACACCAATTGGGTCATTATCGTTTCTATTGATTATATTAATCATACAGAATTCACACGCAAAACGACACCCCAGTGATGTTTGCAACGCAGCGTATGGAGTTCTCTTGTCTTCATCGTACTCTGCGTGCCACATTGGTGCTCTATAAAGATCAAACGGTCTCTCTTTATAAGGTAAAAGATCCCAAGCATACCCAGGCAGGTCTACGTCCATTCTGCTCTGCGGCACAACACTTTCGGGCGGTGTGAGGAATGGCTTGCCATCTTTCCTGAAGGCTATGCCCCTAATATGATCTAGCCTGTCTATATCTATTCTTTCCTCTTTCAACAAATTTCTTAACGCATATACACCCTCATTCGTGAAGATAATGTCTATGCTGTCTTCTTTCTCTAAGCTTTCGTAGGGTAGCGCTTGTACGTGAGAGCCGACATATGCAATCGGTGTCTGTATGCCAGCCTCCTTAATATAGTTAGAAAGCTCTGTTGCGCCGCTCATGTTGGTCGTGCCGGCGTTAACATTTGTTCCATAAACTACAAAACACAACAACCTTGGGTTGAGATCATTAACCTTTTCCAATATCTGTTCATAACTTAATCCCTCCGCACAAGCATCAAGTAATCCAACTTTGTGTCCAACCGACCGACACGACTCGGCCAACAAAAGACCCCATGTGGGGGGTTCCACTGCTGTGTACTTTTTAGCCAAATCTTGATATATCTGTTTTTGGCTTGCGGGATTTATAAATAATACATCCATACTCTTATCCTCAATAGTTCGCGTACCACGGTGATTCAATTATATTGTATGCCTTGACCAGCTGTTGTATGCCGATGTCTAGGTCATATTTACATTCAAAACCCTTATCATAAAACTTTTGACTACTGACAATATAATCTCTCTTATCTAAATCCTGCGTAAATTCTGCTTGTATAATTTCTAATGGCAGGTGTTCCTTTATCTTCTTGGCAAGATCGAGCTTATTCATATTCAATGAATCATTGCCGACATTATAGGTCTCATTCTTGCAAGAATCCCAATTGTCTATCACAAATTTAAAAGACTCACAAATATCATGCAAGTGAACGTAGTTCCTCATAAACTCACACTCATATAAAACAAGAACCTTTTCCCTCATGGTCTTTAGGACAAAGTTATTAACCAACAGATCAGTACGCATGCGAGATGATGGGCCAAATACCGTGGCTAACCTGAACGTTACGTGATTCTCAACATTTCTATACTCTTTCTCTGCCGCTACCTTTGTCTTGCCATATAGCGATATTGGATTTAATGGAGATTCTTCTGTGCAGATCTTTCCGTCGTTGCTTACTCCATACCCAGAATTTGTACATGGATAAATAGCCATCTGGCTCTCTGCCTTGTTCTTAGCAATCCAGGCGTTTACATCATGATTTATCTCTTGTGCTGCCCTCGGGTCATCTCTACATAACGGAAATCCAACTAGCGCAGCCAAAGGTATGATACAGTCTGCCCTCTTTACGTGCTCGCCTAGTTTATTTATATCCCTCACATCGCCCTTCACAAAAGTAAAGTTGGGGTGATGCGTATAGCGTAATAAAGATGTCGCATCATACATTAAACTGTCGTACACCGTGACCTTATGTTCATCCAATAAGAAAGATAGCAACTCGCCACCTATATAACCAGCTCCCCCCGTGATCAATATGTTCATTATCTTTCGATCCTCCCAAGAATCCAATCTTTTAGCATGATCCAATCACATGCTTTGGCCCAGAGTGGCCTAGAGAATGCGGCTGGCTTGTTTTTTTCAAAGAAAAAATGTCCAGACCATGCAAATGGGTATACGACGAACGGCACCACAAAAAGTAACAACCACGTCTCACTAGCAACCGCGTAGAACAACGTAGTCAGTGTCGCTATTTGTCCTAAAACATGCAACCTTCTACATGTTCTATTATTGTGAAGCGCTAAATAGTAGCGATAGTATTCTCTAAAAGTCATTTCCAACTAATCTCCCAATCTTTAAACTCAGCCGCCAAACAATCAATCTTGTAATCTTTTCGACCGCCCACAACCTCTTGAACCTTATTTTTTGCAGTGTTTCTTATACCGTTTAAACCATGCGTAAGTTCAAGATTATTTCCATCCTTTATCCCCTTTCTATAGTTTGACTCATTATGCCAAATATGTAAGTTCATTTGTGAGAGCACCACAATGGCCCGCACCACGTCTGCGTCAATTTTCTCACTCTCATCCAAAATAGCCTGGACGTCGTGGCAGATATCTGCTATTTCTTGGGCATACTCAGCTTTATGTTCAGGTATAAAAACCTCTTTTAATTGTGCTATCGATAAACGATCAATCAACTCAGCCAATGTCGGCAAGTACTTTCTATTCATATCCATCCAACCCCAGTGTCGTTATAATATTTTCTGCTATTATATCATCAACACATACATATTTCTTCGCAATCTCAAAGTTCTCTTGAGTATAAGGAAGCAGTTCAAGATATTTCCCCTCAGACAAACCATCGAGAATCTCAAACAATTGCTCTCCAGTGTTAAATCTTAGTATGCCTTTCTCGTTAAAATATTCTCCAATATTTTCACACCCCCAAAAAATAGGAATCGTTCCGCAACGAAAAGTATCAACCAGAGTCTCAGTGAAATAATGATCATGTTTAGCATTCATAACAGTTATACTAAACATGTAATCTTTTAATGGCTCAGTTTTTGAAACAAATGGCTTTACCGCTGACCCCCATAAATCAACATCATGCCTACCTTTAACTGCTTTAGCGATGACGTGTCGAAGATTATGCCCGCGTGCCCACTTGTTTTTTGACACAATGTGCGAAACTAATTTTGTTTTTTTATACATTTTTGCCTCTGAGTCGTCCACCCAGCTTGTTCCTAAAACATTTTTTACATACTTTGGGCCTCTTTTTAATAAATCAGCGTCATGCGTAAGAATTAAATCAAACTTGTCTTCTACTTGAATAATCCATTCGTAAGCAAAAGGGTGAATTGAGCGACATTCTGATAAATAAACAACTTTATATTTTGTTTGTGCCATGTCCACCATTGGCGAAAGGACGTCTTTGTCAGTAAATAAAGTTATATCAATTCCCTCTTCTGGTAATTTCTTCATGGGCTTTGCGGCTTCGGGCATGCAGCCACCGCCGTAAATCCATTCGATCTTTTTTGGCTTCCAAGCGCGACTCATTGTCCAAGTTTGATATTTATCAAAGCTTTGTGGTCTCGCCATCAAACTATCATATTTATTAACTCTTAATCTCTTCATCAGTCTCCCTTGAGAATCCTGTAGCTATCGGAATCAAAATGCTCCGTAGAAAACTCAAACAACTCTGAGTTTTCTAGCGCTTCCATTTGATGGCGCAGGCCCGGATAAATATAAAAATTCATGCCCGCCTCAAGCATTAGTTCTTCTGATTTTTCAATGTCGTCATCTTCGCCGTATCTAACAATCATTCTACCAGATTGTAAATAAAAGACTTCATCTTTAAGCACATGTTTATGCCATGAACACTTCTTCCCCTTTTCAAAGAAAAGTAGCTTCCCACAATATTCTGACTTGTTCACAATCCACTTTTCATATCCCCACCCTTTTTTGACAAATTTAATTGGGCTTTGAAGTTCTTTTACCAAACCGTTTTGCCTCCGTCAATAACCATGTTCTCACCAGTCATGTATGAACTAGCTTCAGAACATAAGAAAACAATTGCTCCTTTATACTCATCAATATGGGCCATGCGTCCCATCGGGATGATGTTAGAAAGCTTCTCAACAAAACTCTCCGGGTGATTATTGAATACCCCTGTGGGGCTTAAGCAATTAACACGAATGTTCTTCTTAGCAAAATAAACTGCGAGATACTTCGTCATGCCTATAATTCCCCATTTTGCCGCAGAATAGGTAATGGGTTTCACATTTTGCTCACTTTCTTCTACACCCTCTTTTCTATAGATTCTTTGGTCAGGTGCAATAACCCCCAGGTCAGAAGATATGTTCAGTATTGTTCCGCCGCCAGTCTTAAGCATTTTATTTGCGACGACTTGAGAGCAGAAAAAGGTACCGTTAAGGGCGGCATTAATACCCTCAAACCAGTATTCAGAAGTCATTGTCTCAAAACGACTGGAAGGCGTTAGGCCTGATTCTTTCTTCACTTTGGGGTCCTTTGCCGCGTTGTTGATGAGAATGTCAATCTTATCAAACTTGTCTACGACAGCTTGAATTGATTCTTTACTTGTCACATCCATATAAAATGGAATTGCACACTCTTTTCCGTACTTTTCATTCAAGGCGGCGGCTTTTTCCTCTGCCCGTTCTTTGTGGTGATCTGTTATGATTGTTAGCGCACCAAATTCAATCAGTGCTTCCGCGTGTTTTGGGCCAAGAAGGCCCCCAGCGCCTGTTATAAGCGCTGTTTTCCCGGTTAAGTCAAATACGTTTTTCATTATATATTCCTTCTAGTGTTTGTTTGTGTGTTTTAATTGTCTCTACTTCATTACCATAGATCTCTCTGGCGGTCTGTAGCGTATACAGGCCATTATAGTTGTTTTTTCTTAAAATATTAAATATTTGCTTAAAACTAGTGTCTCCATTTGAAGGAGGCACAGTAACAGCATTGTAGGTTCTATCCTTCAAGTGTACATTCTTTATCCTGTTGAACACTGCTGAAATGTATTCATCGTGGTCAAATCCACAAGATGTCATATTGCCCGTATCATAGGTAACAAAGAAACTATCCGAAACGGACAGAATATCTTTTAATTTAGAATGCTCTAACTCAGCCTCAAAAAGAAAACTCAGCCCTTCATACTCTCTTGCATATAAATCTATAGCGGCACAAAACTTTTCGCGAACGTTTTCATCCACCACGCTGCTGTCTTCCAATAACGGAATAGAAACAGACTTTATATCATTCTTGAGAGCAGCCTCGCAAATAGGCCGCAAATTATAGGATAGGTACTCTTTGTCATACACTCTAGAATCAACCAAGTTGTCCGCGCAAATAGAACTTATCGGGTACGATGAAACATCTTCGTAGAATATAGGATTAGTCTTTAAAGAGCTTTTCGTCACAATCCACTCAATGTGCGTCAAGCCCACCTTTTGTAGCAAGTTAAACTCTCTTCGCCAATCGGTCGGACACTCCTGAAACCCTTCAAGAGGGGGAGACAGCCTGCCCTGAATAATGCCTAACTTCATTTGTCATACTTCAGCTGGTAGGCAGAATGAACTTCATCTTGATCAACCAAACTAGAATAATATCTAATCTGTTGTTCTATGTCGACCCCGACGTTCTCGCTCCATTTGTTTAGGAGTAATTTTGTAATTTCACCATAACCACCGTGGCCAATATCTTGGCCATTAAGCCGCATAACTGGGAGTACACAGAAGGGCGTGGCAGTAACAAACGCCTCATCAGCCATCAAAACATCATAAGGCTCTATATTTTTTTCTTCCCACTTAATGCCTAGCTGATCACACAATTCAAAAATATATGACCTACTTATGCCCCTAAGAATGTTTCTCCCCTCTGGGCTTATAACAACACCGTCTTTTACAATAAAAAAGTTATCTCCGGGCCCCTCTGCTACAAACCCATCAGGATCCAACAAAAGTGCCCAATTGTCTTCCCCTGCAACCTGGCTGGCTTCAATATTGGCCATCTGGTAGTGTATCCTGCTTCTATTTTTTATTTTCGGCTCAAGCAGTTGAGCCGGGATTGCTCTTTGATTTACAATTACAACATTTATGCCAGTATCATACAAGTGCCCTAACGTCTGCACCGTCCACTTTAAAGGAAAATTTGATATTATAACCTTTGGGCCACTGCCAATGCCAACTTTTCTTTCATATATTGGTATAAGCCCTCGTGTAACGTTAATCATAATTCTATGCTCATCTTCTTCTGAAAAGCAGCGCTCATTCACTTTAATCGTATCGTACACGGCCTGTTCCATTTCATCAATAGTCATTTTAAGGGGGATGCGAACATATTTTATAGACGCGTATAGTCGCTCCAAGTGCTCTCTTAACTTGAATTGCTTCTTGTTAAAAGACCTCGTCATTTCAAAGACCATATCTCCAAACATAAGGGCAGAATCATATATAGATATTCTAGCCTCCGCGTCTGGTACATAATCCCCATTTATATACACTAACCTACTCTCGTTGCTCCACTCCTTCAGCCTCATTATATTCTCCTCAGTCGCTGTCCATGGATGAACTCGCAAAGCTCAAAATCTTCCAAGCAATCAATTTCATGTATTTTCCAGGAGTCCATAATAGACACCCCAATTTTACCGCCTAGTCGATTATTATATTTTCTAAGAACCTCTGGCTTAAAACAATAGATTGATCCATTTTCGACATATTGCTTTTGTAAATCTTGCCGTCGCTGTCGATCTTTAAAATTATAATTAACGCTTCTAGCGCCTTCTTCTGTATTTTCCCATATAAAAAGATCCTCTATTTCAACCGCCGAAAATGCGGAGTCAAGATTATCCTCAATGACGAGATTTATGATATTATCAATATCTTCGGCCTCCCTAAGAGGCGACGTCGGCTGCAAGAACACAACAAGATCACATTCATCAACCTCTCCTAAAAAATGCTTTAAGGCGTCTTCTGACGTACTGCTGTCTTGGGCCAAGTATAGCGGCCTTTCGATTGGTGTCGCACCATATGATAGTCCTATATCTAATATCTCTCTATCCTCGGAAGATAAATAAACAGCGTCAATGAGATCAGATGCCCTTGCGTGCTTAATCGAGTGACACATCAATGGAGAGCCGGAAAACATCTTTATATTTTTTTTTGGGAGACCCTTACTACCTCCACGCGCCAAAATTATACAGACTATTCTCAACCCAGAAACCTATTAGCAATGTCCAATATGTCTTTCGTCGTATTGTCGTGAACAGAGATTTGGAGAAACTCCGCATAGTTGACAGTATTGACACAGAAGGGAGGAGTCACCTCTTGGTTGTTTTTGTCCTTAAATTTTTTAAATAAAATCTGCGTGGTTTCCAGCGGTAACCATTCGGTGTACTTTCGATATACTACATCAGAAAAGACCATATTTTTTTTCATCGCCGCCGCCATTGGCCAGATCCCTGCGTCTGCGCTAATAAACAACTTACAGTTCTGAAGTAAAAACAAATAATCTTGGAAGCTCCATAAGGGCTCTCCTTTCACATTTACATATTTCGTAAAGTCTATTAGATTTTCAACCTCAACTTTTGCCCCATATGAAGTGCGTGTATACTTGCGCGGAAATGGAGTTTGATGACTATCTCCTATCCTAACCACTTTATACCCCCTTCGAACTAAATCGAAACACACTTCAAAGTACACCGAGGGCTGCACAAACCGCTCTGGCTCCAGCCAAGGGGACTCATCTCTCTTGCCACGCCATGTTCCTGCCTCACGATAAAACACTACGATTGCATCTTTCGGTAGATTAAACTTATTCTCGTATTCCTCTTCATTAAAGGATAATGTCACATCTAGTCCTTCTTTCAAGGCTGGCCATGTCGATGGGTAGACATTCAAAAAATCCTCGTTAGGCCCCGGCATATAAATATCTTTGTGGTCAGGGTGATGTTTGACCAAATCTTTCACAGAAACACCCGTGTCTTCAGGGGAAGGAAAATATTCTACATTCGCTGCTGACACTCCGGGGATACACAACGCGAAATCTCTCTGAAACTCCTTCTCTACTAACACCTTAAACTCGCTTATATTCTCTTTTTTCAAGTGTTTCGCTAACCCAATAATCTGCTCAGCAGAGTTGCCTATAGCGTTTTCAGGCCTCCAAATACCAAACCTCTTCATTTATTCCTCCAAAAACGATAAATACCTTTTTCTAACTCATACTCAGGCCAAACAAATCTCTCTCTATTTGGCTGTTTTTTTGCCCATTCCCACATATATGAAAGACCTTGTCTTAAATCAACATCTTCTTTATAGCCCAATAAATCAATTGACTTTTGATACGTTGGAAAGGCGCACTTAACCTCATGACGACCCTCTAAGTGAATTTTGTTACCACCTCCCATTATATCTATAATGGTATCTGCTGCTTCGTTTATAGTGTATTCCTTGGTGCCGCCTAAATTTATAATCTGTTTAGAAGCGCGATGGTCTATTGCAGATCTCCACATTGGTTCCAAACAATTATCAATATAGCTAAATGCTCGTTTTTGATTACCGTCCCCAAATATCGTCAGGTCTAGGCCGTTTAGATATTGAAACATCCAGATACCAAGAACATTTCTATATTTATCCCATATGTTTTGCTTTATACCATAAACATTATGAGGCCTAATTATACACCAATCCAAACCATGTTGCTCTCCCGCTATCTGAATGTCCGACTCGCAGCCTTGTTTCGCCACTCCATATGGATCAATTGGCTTCAGTAACGCACCTTCATGAAAAGGTACTTCCCCACGACCATAAACTGCTAATGTCGAAGTAAAAACCAGTCTTTCAACGTCGTTTTTAATACAATTATTAACAATTTCAGCGGTCGCTAGCAAGTTGTTGTGGTAATTGTATTTTCTTATGAATGGGCTCAACCCTTCAGCGGCATAAGCAGCAAAATGAAAAACATATTTTGGCTTATGCTTAGTAAATATATCACCTACATCCCCAGTTATATCTCTATTATAAAAAATAACATTATCGTTGACGTTTTCAATATAACCACCAGACAAGTTATCTATACCAACAACCTCATACGAGGTGTTCTCAATAATCCAATCAGCCATTCTAGAACCTAAGAGCCCAGCCACTCCGGTTATTAAAACTTTCATTTTCTCACCATATCTTTAAAAATCTTATCAATTTTATTTTTATTTTTTGCACGACCCTCATTAGCCTTTCTCAATCTTTTCTCATTAACAATAAACTTAGATAAATTTGGATCAGACGACTGAACTTCGGCCAACCTTGCTCTGTCGGATTCTCCTATGTTTATGTCATTAAAAATTAACTGTTCTAATTCTTCAACAATTGAATCTTCATCAAAAGTCCTTTCTTCAGAAAGATACTCATATCCATTTTCTGTTAGGCACTCTATCAACAAATCAGAAATTCTTTCTTTGATCTCGGCAATCACTATTTTTTGATGCTTAACATTATCAACTTTTCTTTCCTTGTTAAAAAAAAATAATTTTATATTTTCAGTTATAAGTCGATCAAGAAGCGCAGATAGGGTATCAATATTAGTTATTCTCACTTGCTCCTCCAACTAAAAGCTATGTCGCCTAAGCTTGGCTTTAATAGGCACTTCGGCCTCCAAGACCCTTTTTTCATGGCCTCCAAAAGCCATCTCAACCGTTCTAATATCTTCCACCAAGCGGTCTACCTCACTAATCTCCAAAGATGCTGCTTGATCTGAGCCGTACATCGCCCTGTCTAGTGTTATATGGCGCTCTATCGAAGTAGCGCCAAGCGCTGTCGCGGCCACTGATGCAACTCTTCCCGTCTCATGTCCGCTATATCCTACCTTACAACCAAACGAATCTCTGAGTGTCTTAATGACATTCAAATTGGCATCTTCGTTTTTCATAGGATAGGTGCTGTTACAATGCATTAACTCAAACGGACAGTTCGCTTTCTTGAAAATGTCCGTTGCCATCTTTATCTCGTCCATGGTACTCATGCCGGTCGAAATAAACGTATACTTACCTTCTTCCGCAATCATTTCTAATAGCTCCTTGCACGTCAGCATTGCAGAGGCAACCTTGTTGTACTTAAGGTCATATTGTCTTAAAAATAATTGACTATCAATATCCCACGCAGAAGCAAACCATTCAACACCCTTTTCACGACAATATAGATCAATCTCATCGTATTCCTCTTTACCAAACTCCAGGCCTTCCTTCTGCTGCCGATTGGTGGTGCCCCACGGGCTCTCTCTCGGGCGATCTAAATCTTCTTTCGTATAAACAGCCTCTAGTGTTCTCTTTTGAAATTTAACGGCGTCACAACCCGCGTTGGCGGCTCCGTCTATTAGTTCCTTGGTGATGTCCATATCACCATTGTGATTAATGCCTATCTCGGCTATTATAAAAACGTTGCTCATATGTCTAGTTCTCCCTTATTGAGCGTATTGTACCACGCCTCTTTGTTTAGATTAATAATTTTTATACCTAAAAGTTCCGCACTTTCTTTCAAAATTCTCATATCCTCGATTAAAAAGGCTCTAAACGAAGTTTTCCAATGACCAACATTACCAATATTTATCTCATGGTGCACGCCGTTAACTGAAGTTGCGTACCCCAAAGTATAATCCAAATCCAATCCAGTAACAAATATAGGATTGCATCCCATTAATACAGCAAAGGAAATAGCATTGAGGCCCACCGTCTGGCCAGCGCCCAAATGCTGTTGGTGGCCTGCTATTTGTTGTAATTTCTCTTGAAGCGTTATATCTAGCTTGTTGTGACAACACCTCTCTTTCGCATCCCATCCTGCCCCCACTCTGCCGTGAATTTTCTGGAACCACGGTGGGAAATCCCCTACGTCGGGCTTCTGCCACATCTGAGAGTTGTTGCCATAATAGCGGAAGTTTAAATCTTTATTTTCTTCATAATGCTTTCTAAAATTGGAGAGTATCTCTCGGCAAGAATGACTTTTAAAATGTCGAGCATCATAGGGCAAATAGTCACATTCTAACCTCTCATCTATGAACTCCCTGCTGGTCAGGTCCGACGCGCAGTTAAAAAAGAGGGGAACATTAAAAACATTAAACGCATCGTCCACATGTTCTCTAGCCCTCCACAGAGGATGCCCAGTCATTGACATCTCAATGGTGAATTCTCCATTCGAAACAACCCAATAATCAGGCTTTTCATCAAAATAGTCAAACCACTCATTAACCGATATCCTTAAAACCGCTTTTTCTCTTTGCAAGGATTCTATTTTATCTTTATGATCGTTCAAGCTTGGGCCATGCAGCGCAACCACGCACGGTTGATCCTTGTGTTTATTTATGATGTCGTCATATTTAAGTTTCATGTAATATTGCCTCTACTAACTTAGCTCGCACCTTTTCACCCTCAACGTCTATAAACTTAAGAAATCCTTCATATCTTGTATGTTCCAAGATTATCTCAGCCGCCTTATTCAAAGATATAAGTTCCATTTCGCCATAAGCTTTTACTTCTTTATTTTTTATTTTTCTACAAACGCCCTTACCGATAATTGTAGGGAGTTTTATAACTAATGCCTTATCGCAGTTACTCACCAAATAAGCGCTTGCTAGTTGCTTGTAATGGTTGTAAAAATTCTCCTTCTGTGAATATGTCGAAATAAAAATAATCTTTTTATGCTTGTTTTGGCCAACAAAATCAATGAACTTATTATACTCTTTCTTCTGGCTATTCTCGGATTTATCATCAATGTTCCACGTATGGTAAATGATGACGTCACCTTCACAAAAGCCCCGTGGCTTTTGTTTATACAGTTCATTTAACTTGGAGCCCAGCTGGCCATGTCCATTCATTAAGGTGATCATTTTATATAAATTCCGGATGCTTAATTTGTTGTATTACCTCTTCTTTTTTCCCCAATAGGTCTGTCTTATAAGCCTTCTTTTCCATAGTGGTTAAGCCCGCCATCCCTTGGCTTATATCCCACACCGCTTTATTGCTCTCATGCGGTTTACACAGCTTGGTGCAGTTAGAGAACTTTTCCTCTTCTTCAATCTTGTACATGACAGCTTGTCTGGTCTGAATGTCATTCCAGATCTCGTTAAAAGTTTTACCGTCGTACAAACAACCATAACTATATTGCTTCCAGCCCCTGTGATTTGTACAAACATAAACATGGCCGTCCGCTCCAATGCATGGCGATATTTGAGAGCCTAAACATTTCTTATAGTTTCTGCCGAACTTCTCTCTGTCCGTCTCCAGGTCCTCTAACTTATATCCATTAATTTGAAACTTATCGCCTAATATCTTTTCGGCTTCCTCCAGAAGCGGGCCAACATCATCCCTCCAGAACGCAAGGTCTCTTTGCTCCCCGCCATCTTCCCGTATCACCACCTCAGGTTTATATTGGCAATAGGTTAGATCGAAATCCTTAAAGAAGTTAGCATAGTCAACTATCTCGTGATATGTATCAGGAGATATAACATAACCTACGCCAATATCTATTTTGTTACCTCTTGACTTATTGACTTCAATCAATTTAGTCAAATTTTCTACCATCTTGTGCCAGTCTTGTTTCCCCTTGGCCTTCCTAACATCATTATATGTCTCTTTTGTTCCAGCATCAATTGATATTCGTATCCACGTCATATTATCAACCAACGTTTCAAACATGTCCCACTTATCAAAAAGGGTACCATTTGTAAACATACCCATTTTTATACCCTTAGACCCGCAGTATGCAATTGCCTCCTTAAGATGCCTGTTAAGAGTAGGCTCGCCGCCCCCAGTCCAATTAACGGCTCTTACCCCCATATCCACGAAATCTTTACATAAATCCATCAACACATCTCTTGACATTAAAGCCCTTGAGAATGTTTCTGTTCCTTTGTACTTATCGAAATGAATATAAGATGACAGACAGAAGCTGCAAGCGTGGTTGCACGCATTACTCGGGTCGACCTCTATCAGAACAGGCGCAGTATAGCCTGTCTCTAGATGTTCTAGCACCCTATCAACGTTGGCAAAAACTTTTGATCGTGGGTTAAAGATCTTACTTTCGTGTGAAGGGTTCATGTTGTCTCTCTTTGTCATAGAGCTAATATCCTATAATTCATTTAACGGAGAATACCTCTCCATTCCTCTTAATTTAGCCTCCGACTGTAGCTGTCTTTGGTGATCTAACTTGTCCACATTCAAAGGATTTGCTCGATTATACATATAGAGTATCTTATCTATAAAATGACTCCTATTTCCTGCCAACTCAAACAAGGGAAACATCCATGCCAGATCCCAAGCCCCATAAAAAGAGTGCTCTACGCTTTCACCCTCCGTGAATGACCGTTCCGGATCAATTTGATCCCACAGTCCATATTTAAATGTGTGTAAGTGTGACGTCATCCACGGAATATTTCGAATTAAATTATTGTCAATGACGTCCTGTGGCACCTTTTGTGAAAATTTTCCCTTCCGCATAGAAGGGTATTCCACATAATTTCCATACGTTAGCCAACAATCATTCTTTTTATATTCTTCATTCAATATTGCCAGCGCCTTGGGTGTTGCAAGCCAATCATCGCCGTGCACAATTACAATTATATCATCTTTCGATGGTTGTGATTTATCTAGTGCGAAACGGATGTTCTCTAATGGATATTTCTTTTCTTCATTCTCAATTAGCAAAAATCGATCATCAGATCCGGTTATTTTTTTTATTATATCGACAGTGCCATCAGTTGATATATCATCAATCATAATGCATTGATAATTATCATATTCTTGCAGCTTGATGCTGTTGACTGTCTTGTCAATCCACTCCTCCACATTATAGAATGGAATGATAATTTTAATATGATTATTCATTTTAAAGCCTTAATAATCATATTAGAGATAGTCTCTCTTTTGTCAACCATTATATCAATTAATTCAGGTCCCTTCAATTTAAACCATTCCTCCCTAGTTGCCCCAACCAAATTATTCGTGGTAACCTTCATTCCCATCATCCGAGCCTCAACCACTATCCGGGAGAGCGTTTCCGGCGTTTTTGGAAAGAAAACTAAGCTGTTGTTGTTACTCAACCTATCTAAAAAATCAGAATAAGGCAGCGAAGGGATTAGGTCGAAGTCCAACTTTTTATGAACACAATACGCTCTGGCTGCTTGTGTATTTTTATGAAGAATCGGAGAATCCATTATTGAATGCTTGTCCATCTTCTCTTTAGATGCGTATAATCGCACCAAGTCTAGCACTCTCTCTCCCCAAAGGTTCCCCCCCAGACTTATAATATTATCAAGGCCTAAATTTTTATACACAATATCTCTATGAAACCCTGACTGACACAATACAGAGGCCGCGTTTTTATAAAACTCGCGATTAATCACCTCCCCTGTAGGCGCTTTAAAGTCAGGGTACGTCGCTGGATTTCTGCTCCTCAGGTATTTATGGTCGTGCTCATAAATAATATATTTCTTATCGTAAAGCGCTTCCCTACACACTATCGGCAAATTGACGAAATTGGATACAATAAATGCATCAAACTCATGACCTTCAATAAGAGCCAATGTCGTAACGTGGCTCTGGGTCTTTTTAACAGAAACCCCTTTATCGATAAGAATATTAATTAATTCTTCGTTATTAAGTTCACCGCCGCCCGCCACCTGATCTGCGAAAAAATCTGCTACGAAAAGCAGCCTCATTCGTGAGTTTCAACTTCTAGTTGCTCCAACCAATTCTCAAGATTATAAACATCCATATCATAGAGTAAATCAGCCATCTTATCATATTGTTTGCCGCCTTCAAAATTCTCTTCGACCCACTCTTGAAGTTCTTTGGCTCTTTTTCTAAAGCGTCCGTAATCCTTGTAAACCTCTCTCAGTCTCATCTTATATGAGCCCTGCTCGGGTACACACCAACTACTCGCACCGTCTAAAACACCATCCCACACTACATCCGGCGGAATTCTTTCCATTCTGTACTCAACATCTGCAAACATTCTGCGTTTTCTGGCGTTGCCCTTCTTGTCCTTAACCGGCATATAAAGAAAATCTACATGACCACTCCAATCAGGCGCAATCACAGGAAGGCCGTGGTACGCTGACTCAAAAATAGGGAGTCCGAAACCTTCCCCGTGGGTCAACGTAACATAGGCTTTCACTCTATCGTCAGTATAGACCGCCGACATTTCGTCCTCTTTCATGTATCCATGAAGTAAGTAAACCTTACACTTTCGATTTCTATATTTCTCTTCCTTCAACAACTCTTGAATTCTATTGGTACATAATACCCTGTCGTAATAACAATTCCGTGCTACATTTGTTTTCACGATTAAGCCTACTTCTTGGTCGATGAACTCCTCCACAAACCACCTAACCGTGTTCAATATATTTTTCCGGGGCCCCCATTGCGCCACAGTGAGAAAGTTAAAATCCGTCTTTAAATCAAGGTCAATGTCAGCAGGGTTGACTTCTTTAACGGGGTAATGAACAATGTGAATTGGCACAGTGGTTCTAAAATCCTTTATAATCTCTCCTGTCTGCTCGTTGCGTGCTTCATAAGTCGTATTCTCATACACATCTTTTGAGTGATTAGATATTGTAATTATTTTATCAACTACGCGGGACTTTTCTATCCATACAGGAGCCACCTTTGTTGTTTCTATCCCGGCAGTTACTCCAATATTTACTGGGGCTATCTTTTCCCACTCATTAGGAATGGTAACTTCCACCGAGATGTCCATATCAAGACGTTTCGTCTCAGCGTAATACCGCGCCGTTTTGTCGATAAGATCGTCCAGCCAGCGCCTTTCATCATTATCCTCCCAAAGCCATCCCGTTTGTCCCCAGGAAGTTGGCAGCACATATATGTCCAAATCCTTTTCTCTTGAGCGCAAAGCCCTAAGGACAAAACGTGCATGCTCTCCATATCCCGATTGACTTAACATCGGACCTTTGACTAAAATCTTTTGCATTTTATACCTCTTTAATTTCCCAGTGACGGTAACCCTTTCGGTCCCTCCACGCACCACTCTCCTCAATAACGCTATCCACTATTTCAACCCATCTGTCCTGATACTTCTTAAAGTTGAAGCGCTCATTTACAAACTCACTCCCCTTACGGCCCATCTCGGCTCTATCTTCAGGAGACATCTCATACAACTCCACTAAAGCATTAACAACTTGTTCCTCGCTGAGCCTGTCCTCGTAGATCCAGGGTATCTCTTGCGAGCCTATAACCGCCCTAGAGCAGGGTTCGAGACCTATCCCAAAAAACTCTTTTCCGTCCGTAATCTGGTCTTGAAGTCCGCCTGTTTTATTCACAATGATAGGAGTTCCACACGCCATAGATTCCAGCGTTGATAACCCAAACCCTTCTGCGTCCGATACATTGATAGTACAGTCAGAAGCATTATACAGCATCGAGAGGTGCTCCTGCGGTATTTTTTGTTGGGAGAACAGGACCTCCCCGTTTACCATGCCCAACTCTTTAATTATCGCGTGCAGATCTTGCCCGTGAGGGTCCTTCACATCAGTGTGCATCATAAGAGTAGCCTTATCGTGACCCACCTTATCCAAGAACGCCTTCCACCAAAAGATTAAAGTTCCACTTTGCTTTCTCCTGGCGTTCCGGTTATTCCAAAATACCAAAAACTTATCGGGGCCGATGCCATGTTCCTCTTTAAATTTACGGGCATCTTCTGATTGGGCGACCGGCGTAAAAATTTTAGTGTTGACGGCGTGAGGGAGATACGTACAACCCACCTCAGGAGCAACCGTCCTAACAATGTCATCAGTAAGTTTAGAAATAGTCACAATATGGTCATTAGAAAGATAACTAGCTCGATTATAAGTGGGGTAAGGATAATTATCCCACACATGATAATAAAGAATAGGAACTAAAGGACGTAGTTCGTCCTCCATCTCCCATAACCACCCCCAAAATCGTGGGTCTGTCATTATCCAGATCAAATCCGGCCTTTCCCTTCTCATCAGAGAGCGAACCATATCTTGGCTGCCATACCCCTCTACCGGATATATAGTCCAGTCATCCTCATGCCCTTCAACCCTAGTCGGGGTCATATCAGTATGTTGTAGGGCACCCCCAAGGCACACAAATTGGAACCTTCCAGTCGCCAACAGCCCCTCAATCATATATTTCGTTTGTGTTCCGACTCCCGAAGGGGACATGGGATGATCGGAAAGAACCAGTATTTTCTTTTTCACTTAAACCTCTTTTACTTGCAGTGAGCAGTTTGATAGAATTCACACATGTCGCACGATGTCCTATTTTTAATATATCGTTTTACAGAAATATTATAAGTAGCATTTTTTAATAAGTTAAGGGCGTTGTTAACTTTTTTTAATCCACTCGAAACTCTAAATATTTCTACCTCGTTCTTTTTCGCTGTTCTCTTTAGCAATGCGAAATGCGTCTCTATATTTTTTATATCAATGTTGTGCTTTTTTGCAAAGAAATATTTGTACAGAGTCAGTTGATACGTTATAAGCTTATTGTTCTTCTTTCTAGCATTCCAGCCCCAAGAGCAAGTCTTCCAATCAAGAATATGATAAATATCTCCAATCTTGAGGACAAGATCAATATACCCCTTAAACTTAGGCAGACCCTCTTCGACATTCTCGTACAACATCTCTTCAGTAGAAAAGACTTCATATTCTTTAAAGTGTTCTTGCAACGCGGGCATCACCTTCTTTGAGAGATGCTTGCCTTGTTTTTCCATCTCCGTCAACAGTGTCGCATCTAAAACAACACCCTTCTCTTTGAGCTTTTCAGCTTCTTTGAGAAAGGATATCATAAAATAAGTCGATGGATCCATGCTACCGGTAAGAAGAGCCTTCTCGCAGGTATTATGGACCACCGTTCCAAATAAAGTAAACTCATTGCCCTTAAAGCCATCCACCTTATCAATATACTTCAGCTTATGCTTATAAGGGCACTCACTCCAAATCCGTATCTCAGAGTAAGAAATATGCTCTCTCATTTATTCCTCTTTTGGAACTACCTTAGGCGCCGGCTTCTTCTGTGTCATTGGTTTTTTCACTGGCGTCTTCTTTGGCGTCTTCTTCTTAGCGAACTTCCAGACACCAGAACCACCTGCCCCTCCATGGAAGTTTCTAACCTCACCATCCGGGCACTCAACAACCTCCAAGATAGAAATGTCTACCCCCTCGGATTCCAGAAAATCTAAAACTTTCTTAGTGGAGATAGACTCTCTTACCACATATCCCTTTATTCTGGCTCTAACCTCTCCCTTTACCACGCATAAACCACCTTCTTCTTCCATAATAAAATTCATTCTTGTTCTCCTAAATCATCTAGGGCCTGTTGATACCCTCTCATATAATTCTCCTCAGCAACTAACCACAAAAGCTCTGGGAACTCCAGCGCAAATACTTCCACAACCATCTCTGGCGTAACTAAATTGTCATCAAAGTTAAACTTATTTCCTGTGTACTCTACGAGCCACCTTTTTAACTCAGTGTTTAAATCTACACTAGCCCCTTTACAGGGGTTCTCAAAATCGCTTTCACTTAACATAATTACTCCTCACAAAATTTTTGCAGCCAAAGTGGCTATTTTTGATCTCTCACCTCTGGTTAATGTAATATGACCAGCAAGATCCTTGTCTTTAAATTTCTCGATCGCATA